>Ga0208645_1001365_pt1 | contig 21476 bp, 21 predicted proteins | sample VirMetDEL_Sep_01_FD_184519 | JGI IMG/M metagenome (GOLD analysis project Ga0208645, IMG submission 184519) | Aqueous microbial communities from the Delaware River and Bay under freshwater to marine salinity gradient to study organic matter... | ecosystem: Environmental > Aquatic > Marine >... | reverse complement strand
GAGTGTTTACAGTCACAATATGCACCACATTTTTACGGAGAGAGATGGAGGGGTATTAAGAAAAGGGATTTTTATGTTGTCAAGCATACTAAGATGCCAGCAGTTTTGGTGGAGTGTTTTTTCATGGATACTGAGCAGGAGTGCAAGAAGTACTTGATGACAAGACCTGGAAGAGAGCAAATAGCAAAATGGATATTTAGTAGCATAATAGATTATATAAAATGATAGTTAGAAAGGTAGATAAAAAGGTGAGATCAAATAGGGATAAGGTGATTATGTATCAGATATTGACCTATTGTTTTTTCAATAACATTAAGGTGAGCCGTACAGAGTTGGAGTTACTTACAGACTTGTCAAAGAACAATGGCATAGAGATAAATGAGCTGTGTCAGCAACTATCTGTTAAGTGTATATACAGGACTAAGCAATCTGCAAGAAATGCCATAACAAAAATTGAGAAGAAGGGTTTGATAGTTAAAGATGGAGACAGCCGGAAGAAACGGGTATGGATATCTGAAGATATTGAAGTAGAAACACATAATGCAATATTTTTAGATATAAAAGTTCTTGGAACATGAATCCAAAAAAAGCAATAACATATAAGGATGGGATAGCTGAAGAGCTTGGGGTTTCTGAAGATGTTGTAAATGCATTTATAGGATTTTACTATGATAGGGTGCGTGAGAGCTTGTCAGATATTGAACATTTGGGATTATACTTAAATGACTTGGGTACTTTTTTTATACGTAGGAACAAGTTGTTATATAATTTAAAAAAACAAAAAGACATACTTGGCAATCTAAAAAAGACTACATACAATGGTTATGAAAAGAGTATAACAGTATCTGAAAAGATTAAGCTTTATGAAGATGCGTTAGAAAGGGTAAATAAAAGGATAGATAAAAAGAAAGAGTTTAAAAATAAAAGATATGGCATGGAATAAATATTTGGGAGCTTTTAAGAGCAGGAAGCAAATTCTTGAAGGTATAAAGAACAGGGTATTTAAGAAGGAGCATGTGGAAGCTGAAGCAGCAAAGAGGTGGTCAATATGTAAGGAATGCCCTAGCCTAGATACCAAAGGTTCTAAGTGCATGGCTCCAGGAACACAACCTTGTTGCGGAGAGTGTGGGTGTAGCCTATCTCTAAAGACTAGAGCTTTATCATCAGATTGCCCTTTAGGAAAATGGAAAGCCTTAATGGATGAGGATACAGAAGAAAAGTTAATGAATAACCTAACATTTAAGAAGTAATGGGATTAACATTTATAGAAAAGGGTCATAAGTATGAAAGTTCAGACGGTATAGTTTGGACAAGTGTTACATCATTTATATCAATGTTCAAAGATGGTTTTGATAAGAAAGGTGTAGCAAAGAAGTGTTCTACAAACAAGAAGTCTAAGTGGTATGGTTTACAGCCACAGGTTATAATGAACATATGGGAAGGGGAAACGCAAAGAGCTATAGATTTGGGTAACTGGTATCACAATCAAAGAGAGGCAGATCTTTTAGACTTTAGTACTATAGAGAGAGAAGGTGTAGAGCTACCTATTGTAAAGCCTATTATAGAAGAAGGTGTTAAACATGCTCCTACTCAGAAGATATCTGATGGGGTATATCCTGAACATTTTGTATATTTGAAGTCAGCAGGATTGTGTGGTCAGGCAGATTTAGTAGAGGTAGTAAATGGCAAGATAAATATTACAGATTACAAGACTAATAAGGAGATCAAAGAAAAGAGCTTTGTAAACTGGGAGGGTATAAGTAAAAAAATGCACATTCCTGTAAACCATTTAGATGATTGTAATTTAAACCATTATAATTTACAGATGAGCATATATGCTTACATAATAAAGAAGCACAATCCTAAGTTAAAAGTGGGTTCTTTAAAAATACAGCATGTACAGTTTGAGAGTGAGGGGGAAGATGAATATGGATACCCAAAGACTAAATACGAGAACGGAGAACCAATAATTAAGAAAATCAAAATGTATAACCTTCCATATTTAAAAGATGAGGTGATAAGCCTTATTATGTGGCTAAAAGACAAGAAAGATGCTAATAAAGTTATTTGATATACAGAATGACAAGGTAGTTCCTACGGAACATTGCTATACTTTAAAGTTTTTAAAAGATATAATGGAAGCATTTCCTGAAACATATCTTAATGTTTATCAGTATTTATTCTATATGACATGTCCAAATCCTGATCTTAACCCTTTCTTTAATCTTCCGGAGCATGAAAAGGAAGATATGATTGTTGAAGAGATACAGATGGAGGAGTCTTCTGAAGATGAGCTTATACAAATGGGCTTAATAAAATGTCAGAAATTATATGAGACACCAACATACAGAGCATATAGAGGTATCAAATCAATGTTAGATAGATTGGCAAGATACATGGAAGTAACAGCTATTGAGCATGGAAGGGATGGAAATATAAATTCTATGGTTAATGCAGCGGCTAAGTTTGAAAGCATTAGAAATTCCTATAAAGGTGCATTCAATGATATGAAACAAGAACAACAAAGTTCTGTCCGTGGAGGTCAGGGTTTAGCATATGATCAATTATAAAACCAACAACAATGAAAATCAAACCATTAGGCAGTAAGGTGCTGCTGAAAGAAAAAGAAGCACCAAAATTTTTTAAAGGTACAAGCATTCTTATGCCAGAAACTGCAGCTACAAAAGAATATCTAGCATATGTAGTAGCTGTAGGAAAAAAAGTAGAAAATGTAGAAATAGGCAATCTCATTAAATATGCAAAGCATATACAAACCATTGAAATGGAACATAAAGGGGAAAACCACTTTCTTATTGATGAAAAAGACATACATGCAATTGTAGAAGATGATTAGTATACCAACATACAGTAATGGAAATTGGCAAACTACTGAATTTAGAGATAAGTCAGAGTTTGCCTTTTTTATTTTAGGATTGTTTAAAGAGCCAGGCTTATACAATTTTGATAAAACATCTTACATGTTTAATGAGCAAGCAAGAAGTTTTAATGAGCTTGGTTTTTACTGCAAAAGTCCTTTCAGGTCTAAAGACTTTATTAAGTACTGGGAAGATCAAAAAAACAAATGCCGGAATGGGGTAATATTTGTAGGTAGTGAAACCTGGTATCTTACAAGAGACTACTATATGTGGTTAAACTTTCTTCCTATCTATGATAAAGAGGAGAAAAAATATGGCTTTGCAAAAGTTAGAGATGCACAATATCATATGGCATTATATGAAATACTTGCAGAGTTACACAATGAGCATTCAGCAATATTAAAAAAACGTCAAATAGCATCATCCTATTTTCACATGGCAAAACTATTAAACCAATATTGGTTTGAAGAAGGTTCTGTATGTAAAATTGGTGCTAGTCTTAAAGATTATATCAATGACAAGGGATCTTGGAAGTTTTTAGAGGAGTATAGAGACTTTCTTAATGAACATACCGCTTGGTATAGACCTAGCAATCCAGAAAAAGTTTTGTTGTGGCAACAGCAGATAGAAGTACGCATAGGCAATAGAAAGCTAAGAAAAGGTTTGAAGTCAAAAATTCAAGGGGCTTCATTTGAAAAAAATGCTACAACAGGTGTAGGTGGTCCTACAACTTATTTCTTTCATGAGGAGGCAGGAATTGCTCCTAAAATGATGGATACCTATGAATATTTAAGACCTGCAATGTTATCAGGAATGGAAACAACAGGTATGTTTATAGCAGCGGGATCTGTTGGTGATCTTGAACAATGTAAGCCTTTAAAGGAAATGATACTTAATCCTAAAGCCAATGGTATACGTGCTGTAAAAACAAATCTTATAGATGCAGATGGTACAGAAGCATATGCTGGATTGTTTATTCCTGAACAATGGTCTATGCCTCCATATATTGATTCTTTTGGAAACTCATTAATAGAAGAGGCTTTACAGGCAATTTATTCAGAAAGAAAAGAATGGAAGGAAAATCTCAATCCAGAGCAGTATCAGTTAAGAATATCACAGAAACCTACAAACATAGCAGAGGCTTTTGCGTATAGAAAAGAAAGTATATTTCCACAAGGGCTTATACATAAGCAGCTTAAAAAGATTGAAGATAAAGAATACAGCTATGAACACATAGAACTAGAAAGAACACAAGAAGGTATTGAAGCTAAGAGGTCTAATAAACTACCTATAAATAAATTTCCTGTTAGTAGGAAGCTTCACGATAAAACTGGTTGTTTAGTAGTTTGGGAAAGGCCAGTGCCTAATCCGGATTTTGGTTTGTATTATGCGGGTATTGACCCTGTTTCTGAAGGAAAAACTACAACATCTGATTCTTTATGTAGTATCTTTGTATATAAGAACATGGTAGAGATAGCTAGAGAAACACCAGATGGTATAGAACACATTATAGAAAAAGATAAAATTGTAGCAGCATGGTGTGGTAGATATGATGATATAAATAAAACACATCAACAATTGGAGCTTATTATAGAATGGTATAATGCCTGGACAGTAGTAGAGAACAATATATCTTTATTTATACAGCATATGATTTCTAAAAGAAAACAAAGATATTTAGTACCCAAAAACCAAATACTATTTCTTAAAGACTTGGGATCTAATAAAAGTGTATTTCAAGAGTATGGTTGGAAAAATACAGGTACGCTATTTAAGAATCACCTAATATCTTATGCTATAGAGTTTCTTAGAGAAGAAACAGAACAAGAATTTGATAAAGAAGGTAATGTTATAAGCAGTACTTTAGGTATTGAAAGAATACCTGATCCGATGTTGCTTAAAGAAATGCTTGCATACCAACCCGGTGTTAACGTGGATAGACTTGTAGCCTTTTCTTCATTAATAGCTTTTGCAAAAGTGCAGCAGTCAAATAGGGGGTATGCAAAAAGAAAAGAAAGTGAACTAAAAACTACAAAAAATCCAAAAAATTTATATAAATTAAAATATTCACCTTTTAAAAATATTGGAAGGAATAAATCAATAAATGGCAAAAAATTTAAGAGGTCAGCTTTTAAAAATTTCAAATAATGAGAGTATTTAACGCATTACAAATAAAGAAAGGAGCTAAAGGTGAAGGATATCCTACATCTTCTAGCTTAACGCAACCATTGCAATTTTTACCAAGGAAGAAAAAAGATGATGATTGGTCTGCATGGAATATGGATTGGTTAGAACTTCAAGGTCTTGAGTTTTTGAGGTTAAATGCAAGAAGGTTGTTAAAGAATTACAAATTAGCCAAAGGCATTATAGATAAGACAGATTATATTGTAGAAGAAGACAATGATTACAAAGATATTATAGATGTACTTACAAAAGAGGATGAGTCTGCGCTAGAGCTAAAGTTTTATCCTATTATACCTAATGTTATAAATGTATTGTCAGGTGAGTTTTCTAAAAGATTTTCAAAAGTTCAGTTTAGAGCTGTTGATGATTTATCATATAATGAAATGTTAGAGCAGAAAAGAGCAATGATAGAAGAAAACCTTTTAGCAGATGCTGAAAAGAAGTTAATATTTAAAATGATAGAAATGGGGATGGACCCCCAAAGTGAAGAAGCACAACAGCAACTAAATCCTGAAGCATTAAAAACACTACCAGAGATAGAAGATTTCTTTTCTAAAGACTACAGATCTTTAGTAGAAGAATGGGCATCACATCAGCTGAAGGTAGATGAAGAAAGGTTTAAAATGCAAGAGCTTGAAGAAAGAGCATTTAGAGATATGCTTATAACAGATAGAGAGTTTTGGCATTTTAAAATGCTTGAGGATGACTATGATGTAGAACTATGGAATCCTGTTTTAACATTTTATCAAAAATCTCCAGATGTAAGATACATATCTGATTCTAACTTTGTTGGTAAGCTGGATCTTATGACAGCTGCTGATGTTGTAGATAAATACGGATATCTTATGAATGAAGATCAGTTAGAAGCTTTACAAAAGATTTATCCTGCACGTTCAGCATTATACCAAGTAAATGGATATCAGAATGACGGTGCATATTATGATGCAAGTAGATCACATGAGTGGAACACTAACATGCCCGGTCTTGCTTATAGAAAGTTTGTAAGTAATTGGTCTAATGATCCTGCAAGGGGTGGAGATATTGTTTCAGCAATTCTTAATGAATCTGATGATATAAAACTTTGGGGTGAGGGAGAGCTAATGAGAGTAGCTACATGCTATTGGAAAACACAAAGAAAGGTTGGACACCTTACTAGGGTATTAGAAGATGGTGAAATTATTCAGGAAATTATTGATGAAAACTATAAAATTACAGAAAAGCCAATTTATGATACATCTGTATTTAAGAACAAAACTAAAGAAAATTTACTTCAGGGAGAGCATATAGATTGGATTTGGATTAATGAAGTATGGGGTGGAGTAAAGATTGGTCCAAACCTACCTGCAAACTGGAGATCTAATATGGGTGCTAACATTAATCCTATCTATTTAGGTATTAATAGAAAGAAACCAGGTAGAGTACCTTTCCAATTTAAAGGTAATAAGACACTTTATGGGTGTAAGCTTCCTGTAGAGGGAAGAGTATTTTCTGATAGGAATACAAAGTCTGTTTCTTTAGTAGATCTTATGAAAGCTTACCAGGTAGGATACAATCTTGTAAATAACCAAATAGCAGATATACTTGTAGATGAGCTAGGTACTGTTATTATGTTTGACCAAAATGCTTTACCAAGACATTCTATGGGTGAAGACTGGGGTAAAGGCAATTACGCAAAAGCATATGTGGCTATGAAAGACTTTCAAATGCTACCGCTTGATACATCTATAACAAACACAGAGAATGCTACAAACTTTAATCACTATCAGGTCTTAAACATGGAGCAATCTCAAAGATTAATGTCTAGGATACAACTTGCCAACTACTTTAAGCAACAAGCATTTGATGCTATTGGTGTAAACCCACAAAGACTTGGAGCACCTATAGGACAACAAACAGCTACAGGAGTAACACAGGCATTGAATCAATCATATGCACAAACAGAGATTTACTTCACACAGCACTCAGACAACCTTATGCCACGGGTTCATCAGATGCGCACAGACTTATCTCAATATTACCATAGTACTAATCCCAGTGTAAGACTTTCTTATATAACATCAGAAGCAGAGAATGTAAACTTTATCATAAATGGTACTGACTTGATGCTTAGAGATTTTAATGTATTTGCTACAACACGTACAAATCATAGATCTATATTGGATCAGCTTAAGCAGCTTGCTATCACAAACAATACTTCTGGGGCATCAATATATGATTTAGGAAATATTATCAAAGCAGAGTCTATAGCAGAGGTTACAGACATACTTAAAGATGCAGAAGCTAAGATGCAAGCACAGAGACAACAAGAAATGCAACAACAGCAAAAAATGCAGGAGCAGCAAATACAAGCTAAGATGCAAGAAGAACAACTTAAAATGCAGTTTGATGCGCAGCAGCAACAACTTGAAAGACAAAAAGATATTACTGTTGCAGAAATTAGAGCTGCTGGTTATGGTGCAATGCAGGATATAAATCAAAACTTACAGTCTGACTACATGGATGCAATGCAAGATATTAGGGAGACAACTAAGTATAGAGAGCAAATGGATATGAAGAGAGAGCAAAATGCCATGGATAACTCTATGAACCAGCAAAAAATGCAGATTGAACGTGAAAGACTTCAAACACAAAAAGACATAGCAAATAAAAACTTAGAAATTGCACGTACTAATAAAAACAAGTATGATGTGCAATCAGAAAAAAAGAAGAAAGATGAGTAAAACAGATATTGCCATAATAGCTCAGTCCTGTATAATTCTTGTCTTTTTTATAGTTGTTGTAACAAGAAAACAACCTGAGCCAGCAACTATAGATTACGAAAGAATAAAAAGCAGCTATATTGAAAATATCAAGCTTATAAATTCTAAAATAGACTCTATTGATAAGTCTAATAATTATTTGTTATCAAAGATAGATTCCCTAAAGGAAGTAATACCTAATTACAGAAACACATTAAAAAACATAAGTAACCAAATAGACAGTTTAAATGAAAATTACAAACACTTTGATTATTATAATAGTTCTGATTCTGCAATACTCAGCCGTTTGTCAAGATAAAATATGCTTAGAAAGAGATGTAGCAATTAAAATTGCAAACAAGTTAGATAGCTTTGATGTGTTAAAGAAAACACAGATATTCTATTTAGATTATATTGACACCTGTAAAATACTAACGCAAAAACAGGCAGATATTATAAAAGATCAAGCATTTATTTTAAGCAATAACGAAAAGACAATTGATCTTTTGAATGAAAAATATAATGATTGTGAATCAGTAGTAAAAATTAATGAACTACTTATTAAAGATAAAAATCAGCAGATAAAAAAAACAAAGAAGTCTCTTACTTTTAGTCTTGTAGGAGGTGGTGTTGTAGCAATAGGCTTGACTACAGCAATTTTAGCTATTTTGTTGTAATGGGAAATTATCAAAATATCCTAGCTATATACTGCTAAAATTAAAAATTTATTATAAACTTATCAGATTTCTATCTGCAATAAATGCGTATATTAACATTGTAAATATATAAAACCAACATTAAAATGAGCGAAGAAGTTAAAAACATTGAAACAAAATCAGAAACAGTTAACATTGACATTGATGAATTATTTAATGGTGCACCCTCTGCTGAAGGTATAACGTTACCCCAAGAGGAGCCATCAAAGCCAAACATTTTTCAAAAGAAAGATGATGTAGATATGTCTTTCACGGATCCTGAAAAAACAGTTGAAGAAACAGTAGAAGAGCCACAAGAAGAAGTTGCAGAAACTCCGGTGGTTGAACAGGAAACAGAAGATGTATTAGATAATATTGATGTTGAAGACAATCAGGAAACTTTCAAAAAAAGCAGTAAGAAAAATACATCTTATGTTTTTCAAAAGCTTATTGAAAAAGAAATGATTGTACCTTTTGATGATGATAAAAACTTAGAAGAATACTCAGTAAAAGACTGGGAAGAGCTTATTGAAGCAAACATGCAAGAGGTTGCAAACAAAGTTAGAAGAGAAACACCAAAACAGTTTTTTGAGAGCTTACCGCAAGAATTGCAAATTGCTGCTAGATACGTTGCAGAAGGAGGAACAGACATGAAAGGTTTGTTTCAAACATTAGCAAGTGTTGAGGAAAAAAGAAGCCTTGACATTAAAAATGAAAGAGATCAAGAAATAATTATCAAAGATTATCTATCTGCTACAGGATACGGTACAGAAGATGAGATTGATGAAGAGATAGAATTATGGAAAGATCTTGGCAAGCTTGAACAACAAGCAACTAAGTTTAAGCCAAAGTTAGATAAGATGCAAGAAAAAGTTGTGGCTAGAAAATTGCAGGAGCAAGAACATAAAAGGCTACAGCAAGAAGAGGCATCTAAACAGTATATGGGTAACGTATATAACACATTGAAAAATGGGCATTTAGGAGATATTAAACTAAATAGAAAGACTCAATCAATGTTATACAATGGTTTAGTATCGCCATCATTTCCTTCTGTAACTGGTAAAAACACAAACTTGCTTGGACACCTTTTAGAAAAGTATCAGTTTGTTGAACCTAATTATACTTTAATAGCAGAAGCTTTATGGTTGCTTTCTGATCCAGGTGGGTATAAAAATAAAATTATGGAAAAAGGTGCTCAACAAAGTGTAGCTAAAACCGTAAGAAAATTAAAAACAGAACAAGGTAATAACACTGGTTCATCACTTGGTATACAAAAGGCTGAAGAAGAAGCTGCTAAAGTTCAAAGAAAAAGAAAGATCCCTAGATCGAACAATATATTTAAAAGATTTTAACATTTATTAATTAATTAAATACTTATTATGGCAACTCCAGTATTAAACAATGGAATTTTCCTGAGAGATACTAACTATAAAGCGAGTTCACATGTAGATTCATACCACTTAACACAAATGTTAGGTAATTCAGAGCCTATGGATATGGGTCCTGTAGACATTTGGGCTATGACACAAAAAGTAGAAATGCCTTTGTATCAGATGGCTTCTTTTGGTGGTAAGAATACTATTTTTGTAGACAACGCTAGAGGTGAGTACAAATGGCAAACTCCTATTGCACAAGATTTACCTTTTATTGTTGGTGACATTGAACCGGGCAATACAAACAAAGGTATTGATGGGCAAACTTTTCAAATCAAGCTTTCTAAAAGAGCATTTGGTCATGGTGATATAATCACATATGATAAGTACAATGGCTTGGAACTTTACATTACTGCAGATGATATTCTCCCTGCAGGTGATGGTTTTATTTACACAGTTCAACTTGTAAATAATGATAGTTCTGCAACTCTTGATGATGCATACCTAGCTTCAGGTACTAAATACTTCCGCAAAGGTTCTGCTAGAGGTGAATACGGAGAAAGATTCTCTGATATTGAGACAGGTTCTGGTTTCCGTGAGTTTTATAACTTTGTTGGTGGTGCTGAAGCACACGTACATTATTCTATTTCTAGCCGTGCAGATCTTATGATCAAAGGTGGTTTGAATGCTGATGGTACTGTACCTGTAACAGAGATTTGGAGAAACTTCAATCAAGATCCTAACAACCCTTCTGTTTCTTCTATTGAAGATTTAGTTCAGAGCATGGGTAAAGCTGGTGCTAGACAAGCATTTGAAGAAGGTTCTTTATCAAGAACATTCCTAACAAATCTTGAGGCTGCGCACCTTTCTAAAATTGCTAATGACATTGAAACTTACCTAATGTGGGGTAAAGGTGGTAGAATTAAGCAAGATGGACCAGATGACATCAGACTATCTGTAGGTCTTTGGTCACAGTTAGACAACTCTTTTAAAAGAGTATATAACAAGTCTAACTTTACTCTTGACATGTTCAAGTCTGAGCTTTACAACTTCTATCAAGGAAAAGTTGAGTTTAAAGGTCCAGACCCACAAAGAAAGCTTGTTGTACAAACAGGTATTGGTGGTATGCAACTTATTAACAAAGCAATTGCTGATGAAGTATATGGTTCAGGTCTAGTACAAAATGCTACTGAGCTTGGAGCAGTTACAGGTCAAGGTCTTGATCTTGATTTTGGATTTGCTTATACTAGCTTCACAATTCCATTCTTAGCTAACGTTAAGTTTGTATTGAATCCAGCATTTGACAACTTACATACTAATGATATTGAAAATCCGCTAATTGATGGTCGTCCATTAAGCTCATTTAGCTTTGTAATTTTTGATGTTACTGATCAAGGTAATGATAATATTTACTTGCTAAAACTTAACTGGGATAATCAATTGAAATGGTTCTATCAAAACGGAACTATGGATTATATGGGTAGAACTCAAGGCTTTGCATCTACAGGTAACTTTAACGGATACCGTGTATTTATGACGCAAACAATGCCGGCAATTTGGGTTAAAGATCCTACCAAGGTTCTTAAAATTGTAATGAGAAACCCAATTACAGGAGGCTCATTCTAATTATCTATCTTAGGGGTGAGGTATATACCGGTTACAAGCTGCTATTCCTCCCCCTATTTTTTCATTTTAAAAGTAAAATATCATGGCTATTTATAAAGAAGCTCCATTTACAAAAGTAACACAACTTACCAACTCATCTGTAGCTAAACTTGTTGCTTCCAAGGGTGCAGGTAAAGAACTACAACAATTTGCTGACAATGCAGCTGCTTTAGCAGGCGGTCTTGTAGCAGGTGATTTATTTGTAAATACCAATAGTGTACCTGGTGAAGGCATTCTTGCAGTAGTAATTTAATAAACAAAAAACCAACTAGAAATGAGCGATTACACAATTGTAGAAAAGTACCAACAGGGTAAAAATACATCAATAGCAATTAGACCATACTTTAATCCTAGTAAGGATAACATGGGTTTACAAAACTACGGCATGGCATTGCATGATGGTGTTTGGCATCAAGAGACACTTGCATGTTTAGAACTTAACGGTGTTAAAAGATTTGTCACAGGTTTAAATGAATTTGCTCCTGATGTAAAACTTTTGCCTCCGGGAGAAAAAGAGATCAAAATTAAAGAAATTAGAAGTGTTGTTTCACAGCTTGAAAAAGAATTAGCAGCTAATGTTGTTGATCCTAATGATAAAGATTTCTGGAATAAGGTTACACTCTTAAGTCCTAACAATGATAAATTCTGGTCACGCATAGAAATCAGATGTGGAAATGATCCTGTATATCTTGACCCTGTAAAAGATCCTTATGATTTGATTAAGTTACATGCAATTAATGCAGGTGGTTTTTCAATTGTAGCTAAATCTTTAAAGCAAGCTAAATCTTCTAACAATAAATTTAAATTTTATTTAGATCAGTTAGAGGAAACAATTAGTACAAGAACGGAGTATTCTAAGATTAGAAACCGTGCTTTGGTACAGCTACAAAACATGTATGACAAAAATGCTACAAAACTTATGTATGTAGCAAAATGTGTTGATGTTGAAAGCACACAATACACAAAAAGTACACCTAATGATATTATCTATGAAAACATGGATATGTATATTAATGGTGAAGGTACTGAAAGAAACAAAAAGAAAGCAGCTGAGTTGTTCTTAAAAACAGCAAAAATGACAATGAAAGATCTTAAAATATCTGCATTAGTTAAAGATGCTTTGTATTACAGGTTTATTACAAGAAAACAATCTGGATGGATTGAAACACTTGACACATCTGTTAGGTTAGGTAAAAGTCCTTCAGAGGTTGTGGCATTTCTAAAAAATCCAGAAAATGAAGATACTTTAGCTCATATAAAAAGCAAAGTTGAACATTATTGGAATGCATAAATAGTATAAAATGCTAAATGAAACTTTACGTATAAAGCTTAAACAGCGTTTAAATAAATTGTCAAGTAATGATTTTGACAACATAGAAAACTGGCAAATATTAGAAGCTTTTAATAAGTCTCAAATAGAATGGGTAAGAAGACAACTACACGGCAACAACATCTATAAAGAGGGTGATGAAATGTCTAAAAGAAGAGTTGATGACTTGCAAATTTTATTAGAGGAGCTTGAACTTACAGGTACAGAGACAGACAGATATTTTGAAACAGACAATTTTCCTGTTGATACATATCTTGAGTACAAAAGGGTAAGCATAAAAGCCACTAATGATTGCTGTGCCGATCCAAGATCTATGACTGTTTATCTTGCTGAAGAAGCTAATGTAGAGTTGATTTATAGAGATGAATTGAAAAGACCTGATTTTGAATGGGGTGAAACCTTTTGTACTCTTATAGGAAATGCCATAAGAATATACAGAAGAGATTTCACGGTAGTAGAACCAGTTCTTACATATTATAGAAAACCTAGGCTTGTAGAATTTGCTGGAGTTCTTAATCCTTATACTGCTACAATTTCTGCTAATGAAGTTAATTGTGAGTTTAAAGATGATATTGTTGAACTTATAATTGATGAGACAGCGGCTTTAATTGCAGGAGATATAGAGAATATGATACAAATGCAAAGAGAGCAACAAGCAGCTGAAAGAAATAATTAATGGAAAGAACATTAAAAAAACAAGGTAAACAACCTCTTAAAAGAAGAGGTAGAGTAGATGAAATGACATCACTGTTAGTGCAAGAATTGATGAATGCTGCAACAAGCTTCCACAAATTGCATTTACATGTTAATGGTCCTGGTTCATATGCTCAACATAAAGCTCTTGGTGACTTATATGAGTCTCTACCTAAATTAGCAGATGACATTGCTGAAGGTTATCAAGGAGCATGCGAAGTTTTATTAGATTGCAATGTAAAAATGCCAACATACTTAAAAAATGTAGAAGAGGCAGTTCAATATATGAGACATATATCTGAAGCTGTCACTGAACTACAAAGTATAATGCCGCATTCAGAAATTGTTAATCAATTAGATTTGGTTAAAGATTCTATTAATTCAGCAAAATATAAACTTATATTTTTGAGTTAATGGAAAAAAGAATTATATTATTTATTATTTATTTCTAAAATTTTTTTAAAATGGCTTATTTTAATCACGCTTTTTGTAAAAGCTTTTTGGTTGATTCTGTTGTAAATTTAACAGGTCAAACAACTTCAGATTTAACAGAAGGTCAATTAGGCGTTGTAGATGGCTCATGGGTAGGACAAAACCCTGCTGCATTGTCAACTACTCCTGCAAATAATCTCTTTTATATTGCACAGGGAAGCTATATGCCTAATGACAAAATTGGTACTCATGGTGGATATCAAGAATCTGTAAAAACTAAAGGTATTAATCCAAGATATGTAACTAGACTATGGTCTTCTGTATGTCAAGATGCACAAGCATCAACTGTTACTATTAATGTTGATGAAACATGCGCTCCTTGTGGTGATCTTTTCTACTTACGTGTAGATGTTAAAGGTTCTCCAGCACTACGTTTCTTAAACCACAATGCATATGCAATTGGTGATAGCTCTGGATCTGCTGCACTCAACAACAACCTACCTGGTATTTGTTGTGTAGATGGACAAGAGTTTCTTGATCCTGCTGTAGCACTTGCTAAAGCTGCCGCAATGCTTTTAGAAGATCCTATTATTACACCATTTGTTAGAGAAGGGCAAGGTGCAGGTGTGCCAGGAACTTTAGAAAATATTTCTGGAACTGCTACTGCATATACTCCTAGTACAACATTTAGTGCTGTTGCCACTTCTTCTTCGGGTGCTGGTACAGGAGCAACTGTAACTGTTGTTATCAATGCAGCTGGAACTATTGAAAGCGTTGCTTTTGATTTTGCTGCTGGTGCTGCTACTGGATATGTTGTTGGTGAAACTCTTACAGTGTTAGGAACTGCTTTAGGTGGTGCTTCTCCTGCTGAGGATGTTACATTTGATATTGCAACTTTAGCTGCTGCTGGTATAACTGTTACTGTAGGTGGTACTCCTACTGTATACTCTATTGAACAAGTTCTTGATGGAACATATACACCTTCTACAGATCCTGTAACTGACCAAGTAACTGCTGCTTTGACCTTAGAAGGTTCTTATGTAGATACACAATTTGGTGATTGTTCTTTTGATACTAGAGATCATTATGAAATGGAGCCTGTTCAATTATATGCATCTATCTTAGATGAGACGGGTGATCCTTGTAATGAGTGTGGTTCTACAACAAGAACTGAAGGTGTTATGGCACAAACTCATGGTGAGACTGTGTTAAGACATATTTTGTTACACGAAAGATATCTACAGAGTCCTTACCACCAGGGAGCTTCTGATTCAGTTAGAATTAGAGAAATTGAAGGTTTTGATGCTATTAAAGCTGCAGTTCAAAGAAATGCACTTTATAAAGTATATTACATTCAACATAGCATTCCAAGGCTAAATAATCCAACGGGTACATTCGACAATGACCAATATGTTTATCAGTTTTTTGTTCCTTGTTTAGATGGAACCGGTGCTGAAAACACAGTGGTTTTGGATGCAATGGATGATTTGTTTGCTCAATTAGAAACTGTATGCGGCACACCATTTGGTAATCCTGTTGCATTTGTTCCTGATGTAGATCAATTATAAAACTAATTAGAAAAGGTAGGAATTTTCTTACCTTTTCTTTTTCTATTTAGTTATGGCAGAAAAACATATTTTAAGTCTTGAAGTACCATTAAATACTAACTGTGGTCTTATGACCATTACAGATAATAGTGTATATACTGACAACCTTCCTGTAGACTGTCCTGAATTGTTAATTACTCCTCCGGGGTTTAACTCTCCCATTTTGTTTAATTTACAAAAGGGATTTTCCATTAATATAACAGCATGCAATCTAAATCTACAGTTGGATGATTGTGGTAATACATTAGGATCTATTCCAGATGGTGTATATGTATTAAGGTATAGTGTTGCTCCAAATGATAAGGTATACGTAGAGTATAATCATTTGCGTGTAACTAACATTACAAATCTTTACTATCAAGTTTTATGTGACTTAAATGTTAATGACTGTGAGCCACATAGCGAGAGAAAAGACTTGTTTAATGAGCTTGAATATATTAAGCTATTGATTGATGCTGCAATATCAAATGTTGAATATTGTGGCAGCCCTGGTAAGGGCATGGATATCTATAACTATGCATATAAAAGATTGCATAAGATATCTTGCACATATGGTACTTGCATATAAAAACCAACAACTATGTCAAAGTATATAAACTGCAGTCATTGTGGTAGACCAATAACCTGCGGTTGTCAAAAAACAAGAAATAATCAAGGTCAGACAGTACATAAATCATGTCTTACAAAGTCTAACAATCAAAAAAAAAAGTAGTGAAGAGGTATGATTCTCTCACACAACTTATAAATAGAGCAAATAAACAAGTGAGATAATGTTTAGCTTAGAAAAGAAAATTCAAACAGAACAAAGATTTGCAAATTTAGTCTATAAAGATTTTCAATCTAAAAGATTTGGATTAACTCCTTGTTGTGATGCTGACATTGAAGAAATAAAGTGGAAGAAATATCTTTGTGATTACCAAGACCAGAAAGAATATGATGATGCTCTTGAGCCTACAGAAGGCTTAGATATTACAATAGTTGATTGTGATAACCCACCTGTTGAGCCAACACCAACGCCACCTGACAATACTCCTGTAATTCCTGTTGAACAATGTAGAAGTTTAGAGTTTGATGGTGTAGATGAAGACATTTCATTTGACACAACTTTAAATCCTGCAATTTATAATTTCATAGATTATAATAATAGCCATTCTTTATCATTTTGGATTCAATGGACACAGCCTGCTTCTGTTATAAAAGAAGTAGTGTTTCTTTCTAAGTATGATTTTACTTCAGGCACGGGTATTATATTTGGTGTTTTAAATAATTCAAGCATTTGGTATCAGCTATCAGATGGAGGGCAAACCAATTCTATTATTACTTTAGCTCCTTTTCCTTTTGTTACAGGTCAGTGGTATAATGTTACTATTACAACAGACGGTGTTGATGCAAATAATACATTGACATATGTAAATGGCACATTAATAAGTAATATAGTATATAGAAATACTTTAACTGCTTCTGTTCAAGGTTTAAATACTAGATATAGAGTTGCTAGTATAATACCACCTAATCCTGAATTAAGAGCCATTTATTCTCAGTTTGTAGCACATTCTTTAAGGGGTTGGAATATAGCACTTTCACCTACAGATATTACAAATGAGTATAATAGCGGTGTGAGATTGACTACACCAGTGCAAAGTGCTAATGTGAAAATGGATTTACAAATGTACAACTCTGTATGGAACGGTGTTGACTTTAATGTTCCTGAATCATCACAATCTGTGAATTTTGTGTCTAACACAGCTATGGAACAAATTGATTTACTAAACATATGTCCTGAATAATTATGGCCGTACAAAATAGATATTTTGCTGTAGAAGTTGCTGATCCTGACATTGATGCTATTATCAATTATGCAGTAGAGGGATCATTAATTAGAAAAAGATATGATGGTTTATGGGCGGTAATTAAGTTACCAACTGGTGATACAAACAATTATCCTGAATTACAGAAGTATATAGAATATACATATGAAGAAATTATTGTATTTTTATCTTCATCAGATTGGTCTTTACCTGATTTAATAACACCATAGAATAAATAAAATATATATGTTACCTACAAATAACGGAAAAAATCTACCTTGTACACCAATATCATCTAATTGTGTGATATGGCAAGGTCCAGATATAGAGTGTATAAATCTATGTAATGGAGATACAGTAAGTGATGTAGTTGGTAAGTTAGCTACAGAACTTTGTGCCTTAATAGATGCAACATGTGAATGTAACCCTGATTTAACAGGTTTAAATCCTAATTGTATACCAGGTATAGATGCATCTACACCATTGGTTGATGTTTTAAATGCAATTATAACACAAGCATGTGAGTCATCTACAGGAACTACAAATAATCTTAATGTTTCAGAAAGAAGGGTAGCTGCTGATGGTAATCTTTTATTACCTGAATGTTTATATTACAATGATGAATTTGGCAATCCCGTTACTGAGCTTCCTATCAATGAATTTGTAGTTTACTTAGCCAATGAAATTTGTGGTATACAAAATAGCATAGTTTTAATTAATGGAGCTATAGAAAACTTTGAAACAAGAATAGGTATACTTGAAAATTGTGTCTTACCATGTAAACCCCAAAAGGATGTAATTACTGAAGTTGTATCTAGTTGTTTATTTCCAGGTGATACAGTTTTGGTTTCTACACTTCTTTTAGCAATAGAAAAAGATTATTGCACATTTAAAACAAGTGTAGGTACGCCACAAGACATTTATAACTCAATAGCTTTACAAGGAATATTTGGAACAACAGAAAGATTATCAGGTCCTGGAACTTTTGGTTCTTTATCAGCATGGGTAAATGCACCTGCTAACTTATCTCAATCGCATAAAGATCAGTGGATTGTTTTAAATGATTTATATTCTGCACTTAAAGATATACAGGATAATTTTATTGATACAGGATGTTCTGGCTTAACAAATGGATTTACATATAACATTATTTCAGATGGTTCTGGTGTTCCTGTTACACTAAATTTGAACTTTACATCAACATCATGGCCAGCATCATATTCTGACTGCGGAGGATCTACAAATGTTAAAATTATAGACTCTCTAGGTAATGAGATAAATCAAGGTGTAAATATTGCTTCATTGCAAAATGAGCCAACTGGTGCAAATATCAATTTATCAACTTTGAATGTAAACAACTCAATTACTGTACAAGTTGATTTTTGTGGTACAGATGGCACTAATCAATGCCAAGAAAAGCAAAGCATAATTATTCCTTTAGAAACATTATGCCCAACAAATATTGCAGCTTCAGCCATAACAGAATCAGAAGTTACAGTAACATTTACAAATGTTTTAGGTACAGGCGTGTCTTATAAAATTGATATAGTTGACGCATCAACATCAGCAATAGCAGGCACAACAACTTTAAACTCTCCTGGGTTTACAATTACAGAAACTTTTTCATCTTTAGCTTCAGGTACTAATTATAACATTGTTGTAACAATAACAAGTAATGGCGTTCCTAAAGTATGTACACCTGTAGCATTTCAAACAAGTGGTATTATTTGTAACAATGAAATTGTAACCCTTACAGGAACTGCAGGTTCTAATGATATTTATTTAGGATACACATTTAGCGGGGCAATAGAAACTGAGTATTATTACAATCCGGATAGTAAAAGTATTGTTGTAGGAACACCCGCAGTACCCACTTGTTATGCACCTATTTTTAGCAACTACTCTATTAATGAACTTACAGGTGATGTAACATATGATTTAGCATATGGTACTTCTCCAGGTTTAAGTGTAACTATTGATTATAGTATTGATGGCATTAGCTATTTACTACCAAATTCAGTTACCCCTGGTGCAGGGCTAGTGTATTCTACAGGGGTAACTTCAGGAGTTCTTTACATAAGACTCATTACTAACTGTGCTTCTACAACAAGTCAATATGTAATTATTAGATATGACTTTATAACTGATCAATGGCAGTTTATACAAAGCCCAAGTGATTGTCAGTATGATTCAATATCAAGTGCATGTCCTGCAGGTGTTCAAGTAGCACAGCAATTTTTAGAATGTGAAGGCACTAACTATAATGTATTTACTGGAGGTGTAGATTCCTACTGGTTTTTCATAAAACAATATGTAAGAGCAGGTGTAACTATTTACATTTATGCTGGATGGACCCAAGCTTCAGGTGTTACAACAATTGTAGAATGTTGTTCATGTCCTGCGTTTTTACTCACTGATTCTATTAGACTATTCTGCCAAGAGGGTAATTCTGTAAGTTTTTCATTGCCTTATGTTTTAGGCAATGGAATACCTACAATAAATGTAAGTCAGCCAACTACAAATGGTACACTTACACAAGCCTCTACGGGTAGTAATCAGTTTACATATACACATATATCTTCATCAAATAGTTATGCGGATACATTTACAGCAGAAATAATTCCTCAAGTAATTGGAGATTGTGAAAGTTTAACTGCTACAATACAAATACAAATTATACCTGATAAAGTGAAACTTAATTATCAAAATCAGGCTGTATTTGCATTTATAGATACTAACTCTTACACACCAGCGGAAGGTGCAGATATAAAAGCAGGTTTACTTATAGTGACAACCCAATGGTTTATTGACTGGGGTTTTACGGGAACTTTGTATTTTATACCTACTACAAGTAAACGTTGGTTAGGGTATCAGAAAGCAATTGTTGATGATGGTGTAAGTGCTAATTTAAGTGCTGACCCAGCATGGACAGCTTTACAAGTGTTGCCAACATCTTGGACTGGTGGCGCACCTATCTATAAAAATAGTGTGTTTATTCTAAGTTTTAGCAATGACTCTAATGCAGAATATCACGATGCTTCTTTGGCTTCAGGATTTGGTTCTGGTTTAACAGCACAGCCAAGAACAGAATACCAAGAAGACTTTGATGCATTATATGATGCTGTAAATGGAACAAATACATCTACTTGGGCTACTGGTTTAGGAATTGTTAATCCACAATATCCTGATGGTTTTAGTGCTGTATATTATCCATTAACTGTACAGTTTTCTGCTACTGCTGATGCGGCTAGTATATTGCAATCAACCGCTGCATATGTTGGAGAAATGATTCCTCCAAATGAATATGGTATTCAAACAGCTGTAGATATTACAGGATATTTACTGCAAGGTTTAGTACCATCTGCCACAAATCCATATCAAGGTGCATTAACAACAGGTGGTAACATCTTAGTTCCTTTATATGATTATGGATACGTCATGTACGTAGACAACCTACTTAAAACAAATACTATAACTGACATAGCAGCAGGTAATGATGAACAGTTTATAAATCAAATATCTTTAGCGGCACAAGATTCTACTGGGTCATATCCCGCATCACCAACAGGTACATTGCTTATCAAAGTAATTAAATGTGATACTGGCTTAACAGAACTTATTGAGTATACTGGAGGTGCACCATATCCTGTAGTAAATACTACATATGAAGTTGCAGCAATTGATAATTCAACTGGTTTAGTTCAGTATTTTCATGTGATTGGTTATGGTTTAGGTGTAGCATCATTTACATATTCTAATGTAGGGGGTGTTGTAGCTGGTTGTGAAGTTTCATCAACACAATTTAGAGTACAAGATTGTACTTCAGGTTACTTCTATGATGTAGAGTTTGGTGTTACTGGCGCAGTCATTCCCGGTAATGTTTACAAATTAACAAATACAGGTCCGGACTTCTTACCAGGTGGTTCTGATGACTGGTTAACCGGTCAAGATAGATGTATTACTGTTATTAGCCAGCAAGTAGTTGGTTTAGATATTTCTTCAATAACAGTTGTTTCAACTCACGCAGATTGTACAACTTGTACACCTTAAAACAATATAAAAAATGGCATGTAAT
>Ga0208645_1001363_pt1 | contig 21506 bp, 20 predicted proteins | sample VirMetDEL_Sep_01_FD_184519 | JGI IMG/M metagenome (GOLD analysis project Ga0208645, IMG submission 184519) | Aqueous microbial communities from the Delaware River and Bay under freshwater to marine salinity gradient to study organic matter... | ecosystem: Environmental > Aquatic > Marine >... | reverse complement strand
GGGTATTCATTATAAATAGTTCCTTCTTTAATTATGAACTTAAATTCATACATATACCCTGCCTCTAAACTAGAGAAGTCAAAGTCAAAATAAGATCCGTCTTTATCATAAGATAGTAGGGTGTGGTTTGTTGAGCCTGTACCGTATTGTAAAACATCAACATTATCTACTTTTCTTACCACTTTATAGTACATGTTGTCAACAAAATAATTTTCTATTGCTGTACTTGCTACTGTATAAATGGTTGGGGACCAGTTTCGCTTTCTTGTGTAGAGCCTTACTCTTGTATCTGTTTCTGCTGTGCTGTAGATGTCTTTTAAGTTTGTTACAGAAAGAATAAGTGGCTCTATCTTGTTATTTTCTTGAGCATTATAAGTTTTCAACTCTATTGTTCCTGTGTGGAAGCAAGTTGTTAAAGTTGAGTCAAACCAACGATCATAAACTGTTGATGCGGTTGTATTAAGATCAAAAGAACAAGAATACAACCCTACGTCAGCATAGCCGCCTGTTATTGGATAGTCGACTGAAACTGCTGAGTTGAGTTCTGTTCCACCTGCTGCAGCATCAAAGATTTTTACATAGATCTCGCCGGTTCCTATCGCAGGAATGTTTGTTGGAACACCACGGAAGTTATTGTAAAGATAGACTGTATGCAAGTTTTCTGTTGAGAGCATTGAAGAAGAAACATAAAAGTCTCCTCTTTGATCTTTAACAGAAGAGTTCCAGCGTGCTTCTATTGTTGGGCGCTTGAAAAAGAACTCTGATGAGCGAGCAAAGAACTTCTTTGTATAGTAAGAGTCTGAGTCTGTTTCAAGAGAGCCGGAAAGACGAACAATAACACCGTAGTTGTCAATGGTACCGTCTATCCAATCTTCTACAAGGTCTGATATATCAATAGATAAATCTTCTGTGCCGTCTGTAAGTCTAAAAGTTTTGTTGTAAATGGCTGAATCTAAAAAGTCACCGCCTTCTGTTGTCCATGCTGTTGTTGTTGAGGCAGAAACCCAGTTAGACTTTCCTAGATCTTTGTATTCGTCCATGTCCATACCACGACCTTCATCCCACTCTGTGGAAATAGCCTGAACGATTAAGTCAACATTTCTTGGAACTGTAAATGGTGTTCTTGCGTTATAAAGGTTAAGATAAAACGAAACAGAGCCAGAAGCAGGTATTTGGCTGTTTGTTCTTGCGGTATTTATTTCTGTTGTATCAAACTGAACAATAGCACGACTGGTTTCAATAGAAGATGTCGTTATGCTTCCATAAATCTTAAAAACTTCTAGCGCATCGGCAAGACCCATGTTTGAGCCGGTTGCTCTGGTTGTGCCACCGTATGCTGATGCATCTGTTATTGTGTTATCTTTTGTTGCAAAGAACTTTTTAAAAGCCATTATCTCATTTCTCCATTAATGTCTTGTCTTGGGAACTTAACTTCCCAAATAACATTTTTTGGTATAAAGATTTTTCGTCCATCTGCAGAAGTGTTTGCTAGGACATTTAAAACAGTTGAAGAATAGTTTGTTCCGGTTTTTCTATTAACGTCCAATCTTATTACATCAGCAACGCCTTCCACTTCGTTGATTGCATTGATCATTTTTGTAATGTAAATCGGCTCACCAATGTCGTTAGGGTTGTTTCTAAGATAAGCACGAAGAGAACGCTCTGCTCTTGCGAGAGTTGCTGCTCTATCGTAGCCATCTTCTGCGACGGCAATAAAGTCTATCTTAATGTTAACAATCTTAGCATCAAAAATGTCGACAGAATCATTTAACAGTTTATGCCTGTTGATCCATGTTCGAAGATTGTTTTTAAGAGAAACAGTTGGGGTGATGAGTTTTCTGTTTTGATCTTCAGTCAATACGAAAAGATTGATGTTGTTTTTTAGACTTGCAGTATCTTTATAGGCGGCGACACGCTTGACAGCGCCAAGCCCAGAAGGCATTGAGAAGCACAAAGCACGATAGTCTGCTGCTGTTACTGCTCTATTTTGTGCAAATAAAGAGTTAGCGGCTAAAACTTTTATTTCTTCTGAACGTAAAGGAGAAGTATCGCCTACAATCTGCTCTTCGTTTGTTGTTTCAAGAGAAGTTCGGACAGCCGCCTTAAGGGTTTCATCAGTTGCTGCTTCCGAAAACTTAAAGAATGCTCGTTTAACACCAGTCAAAGAACCAACAGGAACATTAACGTTGGCGTCAGTGTTCGAACGATAAGTAATCGTTAAAGTTGTGTTTGCTGGTGAAACACCAAACTTTCCGCTCTCTAAAAGAACGTTTGGATCGAAAGAAGTATCAAAAATGTATTCTTTACCAAATAAATCGATTGTTTTCTTGCTTGGTATTACTGTCTTGCCGGCTGTTTCTAAGTCTTCTTCAGAACCATAGCCAAATTTGAGGAAAAGAGCGCCTTGCTGCCTTACGGTCTGGAATCTTCTTGGAGATGACGTTGGTTGTAACAAGAACTTTACAAATGCTCTATCGGCTCCGTTGTTTGGAATCTGTCGATAGATAGTATCTTGTGCTAAGTTTGGTACTTCGTAGTATTGGTTGTTGTTTGAGTCAAAAACAGATAAGATCTCAATAATGTTGTTGTTATTTAGTCTTACACTCTGAAACGGCTTAAATGCTCCAACAGTTCTTTTGGCGATACTAACCTCACCAGAAACAACTCTACCAAAGGCTTTTACAGCGTATTGAGTTGGTCGACCAGTTGTTGCATCTCTTTGTGCAACAACTATTTCATTTTCTGGATCTGCAAAATCAACATCGGTTGTTAAAATAAAAGGAATGTTAGTTCTTGACGAAAGCGATGTCCCTCTTTTGAGTACAGGGGCATAAGTTAAGTTTGGGCGAGCACCAGACTCAAAAGTAGTAGATGTTTCTGCAGGAACCAAAACATAAAAAGTGCAAACACCTGTTGAGGTTTTATTGGGTTGGTATTTATAGCCCATTTGGTTTGCTATTTTGATTACATTCTCAAACTCACTGGCTGTATCTAAAAACGACTCATTAACTTGATAATCCAAATAAAATGATAAAATGTCACCAACATAAGCAGTGGTATCAAGAACCATTGAGCCAAAGCCGGCTTCTTGGAAGTCTTTAAAAGTATCTGGATAGTATCTTTTTACGAAACTAACAAGATCTTCCTTGATTGTGTTAAAGTCTCGTGATGTGTAATCAATTGGTGGCTTGGTTATTTTTGCCATTAAATAAGCCCTCTAGGTTCCAGTGAGATTCTTTTTGCTGCAGAGTAATTAAAAACTGCTTCTAAATTTAGTGGATTGATAAAATAAGAAATGTATATTTGTAATGCATTCTCAACAGAAGTATTAGAGTTAAAAGAAATGTTTCTTATTGAGACATAAGGTAGATATTTTCTTGTTTGAGAAATAATCTTTCCTCTAATTTGTTGTGGGTTTGCCTGAGTTTCTTGTTGAAATAAAAACCTTCTTAGCCCAACACCAAAAGCAGGATCCATCATTTTTTCACCCGGTGATGTTAGCATTAGGTTTTTGAAGTTTTGTTTTACTAACTCTTCATAGCCTCTGACCATCAAGTAGCCATCAGATGAGTTGTTTGCTGTGGTCTTGTCTATTGGTAAACTTACCGATAAAGTTGGAAACGAAGTTCTAATCTGATCGTCAGATGGAACTGCTAAATCAGAATCGACTAATCTTTGAGCGTCTGAAATAGAGTCAAATACTTGATCATTCTCAAATACATCAAAATCTATGTTGACGGCTTTTTGATTATTCATTTAGTAAGTTTATCCTTGTAATCGTAGAACAGATTGTTTTTTGATTTTCTACATTAGAGAAGATTATACCTCTAATGTCGTTAGGGTCGGTAAAGTCAATTCCACTTTCTACCCTCCCTACAAAGTAAGTAGTTGCTTCATTGATAATGTTTGCTATTGGGAACATTGCAGATAAGACTAAGTTCAGTTCTCCGCTCTGTTGGACTTGTGTGGAAATGGGGTACTGACTATCTTGCGAGAAATAGTTTTTGAGGAATTGTATTCTATTTTCTCTTCGGTCTAAATCGTTTTGTTCGATCATTTCTTTTGTGAGATTGGGTATTGTCATAGACGCTAACTCAATAAAAGAAAAAGCTACATTATAAATTTCTTCAAAAGCATTTGTATTGTGCACAACGCTAACAGAGTTTCCGCCATAAAGCCCAAGCGATTGTTTTTCTCCTTCAAGAAGTCTTGCTCTTGCAGTTGTGGCAATTGTTCTCGATGCTTCACCTAGTGGGCCGGTTCCGGTAAAGCTTTCTGGAGTTCTGACGGATTCATTTAAAAATGAAGTATACAATTTATAATTTAAAGATAAATCAAAATTACTATAAATAAATTCTTCAAATTCTTGGTCTAATGAAAGCTGTCTGCTGGCCAGTGTGTAAACTTGTCGCATAAATCTTAGTCGGTTATCATCAAAAACATCTGAATAATTTAAAAGTATTGGCGCACCACTCAAGAAGCGAGCAACTAGTTGATTTAATAGCGCCGTTTTTGCAACGCCACCAGTAATAATAGTAGATAAATCTAACTCATCAACTCTTTCTCCTAGTGGTGAATCAGCCTTTATGGAAACTTGTATGGCTGTTGAAGAAGCCAAGAATAAGTCTTTATCTCCACTACCATCAACATCAGTCAATTCCCAAGCATTTTTGAGCCCGGTAATTGTTTCCGTACCAAAATTCATTTCAGAAACAAGCGGCGTGGTGAAAGGATAGAAGATACGTTTTCTAGCACCAAAGCGGTTTGTTTCTAGCACTGATGTTGCTTTTGATCTTGTTGAGCCGAGAGGCGTTTGATCAAAAGAAGCATTGATAAGATTTACAGCATCTTGAATAGCAAAATTTAGTAAGTCACTTGGTAAGGGTGTTCTTCCAAGTTTTTCTTCAAGATTATCTAGATTTCCTTTTACTTTGTTTATCTCGTAAAGATAATAGCTAACTGCGGGAGCGCCAGTCAATACTGTGTCTTTGTCCAAACGAACCACAAGTTGTTGGAGGTTTAGATTTAATTCTTCTTTTATGCCTCTCATTAGAGAAGAGTCATTATAGAAGTTTGTGAATAAATCATTAATTATAAAAATTTGACCTTCTGAGTTATTGTTTCTCTGTGTTTGTATTATGTGCGCCCTTTGGATTGCAATACAAACAATCATTTTATTTATGATTTCTTCTAGAACTGCAACTTCGGCGTCTGTCTTAGCCAATAACAGATCAGAATAGGTTGTTTCTGTTTCAATAAATCTTTTGTATGTTCTGTCTTGAGAAAGACTGCCGCTGAAATACTCTCTTCTTACTCTATCACGAGAGTTATCAGAACTTAGATTCGAATAAGAAGTTGGCTCTACGTCTCTTGCAATAAGGTTCTTTATTTCTTCGCCACCTGGTAATGTAGCGATTGTTATTTGGAAACCTAAATCTCTTATTTCAACTGCTAGTGCGTTAAAATTAACGTCATCAACTAAGTTTAGATAAGGTAATGCAATTGCTTTTACTTTATCTCTCATAAAGTTTCTAGGGTTTCTGTATTCTCTTATTTGTGAACCAATGTTTGAGAAATAAGAAAGGGCGCCCCCAGTTAAGTTGTTGTTGTCTGCTACCTGAGAAACTTTTCTTTGAAAATAGTTTTTTCCAACTTCAAAATAGTTTGTGCTTGTTTCTTCTGTTGGAAAGAGGCTTAGTTCATCAATAACGGCTTGCATTGAAGAAGGTATTTTTGCTTGGTTGTAATTGTCGTTTGAGTAAACTCTGTTTATAATTCCTGCTCTTGCAGATCCATCATAATCACCATTTCCAATGGGATCTGTAATAGGTGGTGCTAGTGCTAAGGTTGGGACAGCTCCAAGAATAGCGCTTTCTGATTCTAAAATCTTTCTTTGGTATTCTTGATAGTTTGCACTTAAACCACTGCCATAAGCATTTATTGCACCATCAAGAATGTTTAAAGATGAGTCAATAACTGTTTCGTTTATTTCTTTTAGTTTTTGCTCATCTCGCTTGAGAGCAAAATCATTTCTATTTTTTACGACCGGTAGATTTTCTCTTCCACTTTCTTTGACTATTGGAGGAATGATTATAGAAGGGTGCGCTAAGTTTGGTGTGGCGTCTTCTATTTCTCTTCTTAAAGTATTTGGATCGGAAAGATAGCCAAATGTTTTTGCTGCGTTGTTTTTTTCTGCTTGCCTTTGGTTTTCAAGAATCTCCAACAACTGCTCTCGCAACTCAGGGTTATCGTTAGCGCAGAGATCTTCGATTACTCGTTCTAACTCTGGATCAGCACAAAGATCAAATGCAGATACTGGTAAAAGAGGCTGAAATTCGTCAAGAGCGTCGAGCAAATCACCAAAACCTATTACTTGACCAATAGCACCACCAACTTCTGATAAGATTTCATCGTTTGAAGTGATTTCTTGTATAAAGTTTTCATTAGCACCGGTGGCTCTAAAATACGCAGCCGCACGCTCTCTTGTAATATCTGTGACGTTTCCACTGAGCATTTCCGATAAGTCTGGACCAGGTAGAAGCCCTTTGCATCCAGCAGATACAAACTCAACGGTTCTTCTTGTGTTGTCTTGGCTATCGAGTCTCTGTGGGAAAAGTTTGCACCCTTCTTGTGCAATACTCCCTAAAACATCTCCGTTATTAATACCATTGCAAATAGCGGAACTTAATGCAGCCCCGAAATCCCTCAAGGCATTTGCAAATTCACAAGGCTCAAAGTCAAAAATAAAGTCTGGTATTAAGGAAAGCAAAAAGTTAACAAGTGCTTTTAAGATTGCTGATAATAAAGCAAAAAGGATTCTTTTAATTAAATCAAAAATAAACTTAAATAAATCAGGTATTGATAAATCAGGAATGTTTATTCTTATTGGAAATAATTTAAATTTTGGAATGTTTAAATCAGGCAAATTACAAAAATCAAGATTTCTTATGTCCCAAGCATTTAAGAAATCAGACCATTCATCAAAATAATCTAAAATTGGTGCACCTAACTCTAAAACAATAAATGTAATTAATTCTCGATAAAGATCTGCGTTTCCTTGTCTATCACAGTCTGTTAAGTTGATTATGGTTGATTTTAAGTTTTTCTGGAAGGTTGCAACACTTTCATTTTCTCTAAAGTCTGATAAAGCACCAAGAAACTTATCTCGATCATTTTTAAAAGTATCTTCTTCTGATACATCTTCACCTACTAGGTCTGCTTTAACATCTTTCTTTTTCTTTTGGGGTTCGCCAAAGTCTAGTGTTAAGGTTTCCAATAGAACTGCAACCGCTTGCAAGTGCTCAAGGGATAAAGAATCAAGAATAACATTGAATGTTTTTGTATCATTAAAAGTCTTTGAGATTCTTTCTACCAATAAAGTCTTTACAAAATCATCATCTAAAATGTTATCTATTCCGTATCTTGAAGCAATAGAAGCAAGAGAAATAGCAATAATTTGGTTCCACTCAAATGTATTTACAAACTTACCTAAATCTTTTATTTCTTGTTCTGGATCGAAGTTATTTAAATTCTGCATGAACTGTTTAAGTTCTTTTGAAATGCTTTTTCCGCTTTCTGCTCTAAATTCCTTAAGGGCGCCTTTTATAGCGTCATTGGTTTTTTTATCAAGAAGTAAATTAGTTTCTTTTGCCAGATCTTCAGCGGTTTTAAATGGACCTCCTTCTAATAGTGGTCTTACTTCATCTAAGGCTTTTTCTGTAAGTTCATTAGCCAACAAAGCGCCTATAGCACCGCCGGCGCCGTCTAGATCACGAGAAACAATAGCAGAACAAGAATTGCTCTCAATCGTTACACCAGGCGCTAATAAATCATCTGCTATCAGGTTATAGAAATTAATTTTTCCCTTGAAAGTGTTACCAAAAACTCTAGGGTAAATGGAGTCAAAGTTTGCCATATAATAATTGGCTCGTTGATCGTTAAAGTTTTTGTATTTTTTAATTTTAAATTCTTCAGGAGTTTGTGTAAAAATTATTCTTGTTTCAGGAGTGTTTTCTTTTTGATACTCAATTTTTGCTATTGTTTGATAGTTTCCAGAAAAATAAACTATAATGTTTTCATTTTCTGCTTTTGGATTAGTTGCTATAATTCCGTCTAGAGAGTTAAGAAGGCTGGTTAGTTTTTTATTTTTAATTGAAAACTTGCGAAAGTTTATTCCTCTTACAACTCTATTTCTTTGTGGCCTTTGAAGAGCAATAAAGTTAATTTTCATAAAGTTTTCAATAAACTTTACTTTTGTTTTGAAGTTTTCGTAATCACAGATTTTAACTTCATCTGACGTTGGTAATTCTTCTGGTATGTATTCTTCTAGTGTTTCTTCTAAAAAATTTAAAGGAATAAAAAAGACTTTTTGAAAAAGTATCTCTTCACAATCTTCCTCGCCTGTATTTATAAATTCTACTCTTTCAAGTTTTAACTCATTTCCTTGTTGATTTAATTCTTTTCCTTGAACAATATTTTCATTAATTCTTCTTTTAATAATACCCTTTGGGGCAAAATAACCATAAAATAAACTAACTGCTTTTTCTCTAAGGCGCCGCCGAAACTCAGGTATACCCAAGCCTCCCCTGTTGTTTGATTTAAAAGTCAACTCAACAAGCACAGCAGCAACTTCTGATAAGTCACCAAGGTTGTTTGTTTTAATTTCTTCAACATTATTTAAAGAAAGTTGTTCTAAGATCATTTAATTTACCTTATGATAACTAGAAAGAATATCATTTGAGCCAAGACTTGTAAGACTATTTATGCTTTCTGCTGCTAAGTTTATTTTTTGCATTGAGGCTTTTAGTAAGGTTTGTACATTTGAGTTAACTTTTGCAGAAACAAAAGGAGGCAATACAGGAGAAGGAGAGCCTGGTGGGTGAATGTGAGAAAGGAGCCCAAACTCAAAAACAGTCATAGCAGTTGTCATAGACATTACTATTCCATTTAAAGTATTTATTTGATCTATTATTTTGTTCAGGAAGTTTACGAGGTTTTCTCCTTTTACCATTGACTGAAGGTCTGAATCATCATTTCCAGCTATTAGTTCGACGCCGCCAACTCTTCCGACTAGAATGCCGTTTGAGTTTCTGTTGTTTACTCTTGTTACAAGTTTTATACCGCCGTCATCAGCCATTAGTCTTAGAGCATCTGCTTTTAAAGCGATCGCTGAACGGTTTGTTGTATCGCCGTTAAAACCAGCGGCAATGTTAAAGTTTCTATCAACATCAGTTCTTTCTGAAATGTGAATTCTTGCTGAATCTAAAATAAAGTTTGGATCAACATAAACTTTTTGGTCTTTTGGTGCGCCCGGGGCTTTTCTTCCAACAACTAAGTCGATTGAATGTGCTGATGCTGCTCCAATACCACCATAGCCTGATAACCTTGTGTTTGGTCTATCTCTACCGAGAACAATGTAAGAGTTTGCGTTTGAAATAACATTTTCACATTCTGCTGTTATGTATTCTGGTAAAGTCTCAAACTTTGAAGAACAACCAATGCCAGAGCCCGCTTGTGTTGGTCTATCAACTAAACGCTCCTCGACTGTTTTGTTGTCTTGACGAGAAGCGTTTTTATTGGTTATTATTTTTTCTATTCTTGGCATTATTCTTCTTCTGTATCATTAATTATGTCGTATAACTGATTTTTGTCTGCGGATGAGAACTCAAAAGCAGATGATTTTTGTTTTTGCATTAAAGAAGCAATCTTGACCAATTGCTCGTTGGATCTTTGTAAAGTCTCAACATACTTAGCGGCAACAGGACCGACTTCTCTGTGTCGTTCTTCGGCTGCGCCCAAGTACTTCATTAAATCTTGAAGCAACTCTTTTGTTGTTGCTCTATCTTCTTCAATGTTGTCTAGGGCTTTTGATAAGGTTTCGTCTAAGTTTTTCATTTAAGTGAATGCTCCGGATCCATTCCATGTTTTGTTTCTTGAGTTAACCCAAGGTCCTGTGCCTTGAAGTTGTTCTAAAGTCCAAACTTGTTGCAACTGTGAGCCAAATGTTGTTTCTCGTGCAACAAGCCCTGCCTCCCATTGAAAATGCCACCACTCACTAGACAAGTAATTACTTTGATAGCCTTGTGGCGTTCTTGAGTTACGCCACCCAGATCGTGCAGGGATCCTATCAAAATTAGATTGTGAAAAAAGATCTGTTAAGTTTATAAACTTACCAGTCACTGTTTCTTCTGTATTATCTGATTTCACTGCTTGCAATGTAAGGTTTTCAGAGATGCCTAACCTATCAGGGTTAACCGATCTTGCATAAACAATCCAAGTATCTGAAGAACTTGGATCTCTTGTTATTACGTAAGGATCGGTCTGTGGTCTGTTCATCCCAGCACTAGTGCACAAGTCAATTGCTCTACCCAAATAATGTAAACTAGTTGAACTCCTAGAAGCGCTAACTGTTGCTCCTAATCCTCTTCGGGCGCCTGATGTATGAAAAGCACCACCGGCTTGAATTATTTTTTGTACAACTATTTCTAAAGCAGAAAGTGCGTCTGGTCTCATGTTTACAAATCGTTGTCTGCAATTACTAGTAAGGGGCGCTCCGGGTGATTCGTATGCCGTCGCTAACTCTTTTGATTCAAAACCTAAGAAACCTCCAGCCACTGATACGCCGGCTCCAAGGGTTGTGCCTCTTGTTGTTCCTCTGTTGTACTGTTGCCAAGCACCATTTGTAACATTGAATGCCTGGCTTAAAAACCCTTCTCTTCCCGGCGGCAAAAAAGGATCAGCGCTGTTTCGAATAACAACCTTGTTTACTAAAGCGCCATCATAAGAATTTTGGTTTGGTAAATAAACTTCAACAATATCACCGGGTCCAACGGGTTCAAATTCATTTGCAGGAACTCTAGAGATTGCTCTGCCTTGCAAAGAAGAAAGGTTAGTGTATTGTTCTACAGTATTACAGTAAAGGTCAGGATCTGGTGTAAAAGAATCAAACTCCATTCTTAAAAAGAATAAAAAATAGTCTTCTACAACTTTACCGCTGTCATCTTGTGCTATGGTGCTGTTGAAGATTTCTGGGTATCTGCGCCTTGAAGGTGTTCCAACTGCTACTCCTAACACTCTAGCTCTAAAAGTATTTCCAAAACTGCTAAGAGAATCTCTCGCATAGCCTGTTTCTAATGTGTTCTTAAAATTGATTGTAGAAATAGAGCCCATTCCATTTCTTAGATCGAGAGTTCTTTCTCGATAAGAATTGGAACGAATGTCATTTAGGCCACCAAATCTCTCCAGCCCTCTTCTATTTCCCGGGGTCGACATACTATTTATCCTCTTTTATAAATAGTTCTGCCTTAAATTTCCCCGTTGTCCCACTCCATTCTTAAACCACGATACTTTTTTCGTATCTTTGTTAAAGAAGAAGTTATTTGTTTGGTGTTAAAGCCGGTGATTTCTCTAAGATAAACATAAATGGCTTTTTTATTAAAGATCTCAATTTGATCTGCTGAGTTAAACAAAACCTCAACTGCTTCAAGAACTCTTCGATCTTGGTCGTTGGAAGTTTCTTCTTTCCACCAATCTATTTCTTCGTGAAGAACCTCAATAAACTCTGCTTTTGAGCGATCTTCTAAGTAAGTGTTTCTTTCTACAAGTTTTTCTTCAATAATAGACTGCGGTACATCTTCGTAGTCTACTTCTTTTTGAAGTTTCTTTTTTCTTTTTTTGGTCTCGGCAATAAACCAGTTTTTGGTTATAACTGAGAAATAAGTAAATGCTTTGTGTCCTTTATCAGGGTTAAACTTGTTGAGAATAGTAATAAGAAAAACTTTGCAGTCTTCTTTTAAGATATCTGAGTTTGGTAAAGTATTAAACTTATAAGTATATACTATTTTATCAACTAACTCATTAAAGGCTGGTTGAATAAGAGAACCATAAAGGTGTTCACGATAATCTTTTGAGGAAGTTTTACAATACTTAATTATTGCGTCTTCGTGTTCCTGCGTAAAGTACGTGTTTTTTTTCTTGGGATACTTGCTCTTCTTTCTGCTCATCTATTTCTTCCTCTATGTCCTCTGTAACCTCCTCGTCCTCAATTTGGCTAAACAGGGTTGTAAAATTACCTACACGCTCTGAAACAGCCTTTGAGTGCTCCATAAGGGCACGTAGGGTCTCGTCTCCATAGAACGTTTCAAGGTTATAAATGTTTTCGACGTGATTGTGATATACCTTTAGATCTGTAATGACTTCCTCAACTTCTTGTGAAATATCAGACAGATCAACAACTAAACGTCGGCTGTACCAAACCAGCACTACATTAAGTAGAACTGAAAAACTGAAAATACCGTAAAGCATTAATCTAAAATCCTGTTTGTTAAGTTGTCTTTTTCTTCTTGAAGAACTTTTCTGTTTTCTTCAATGTATTCTTTTGTGAGCTCGCCGGTTTTCTTGGCGTTTTCTTCAACTGCCCGACGAATGTTAACTTTGGATAAATACTTTGTTATTTCGCCGTCTTGAGCACAAATGGTGACTTCTGAGCAAGTGGTTGGGTTTTCATCTGCCCCAACCATTGCCCTTAAAGTCGACCCGCATTTTTTGCATTCATAAGTGTAAATTGGCATTAGTCTTCTTTGTTGTAGTAATCAGAAGATGAGCGGATCTTCATTCCAAGCCCATCAACTATTTCTGCTCCAATCTCTTTGCAGGTTGTAGCTTCTGGAATCTCATCGATAAAGCGATCTCCACCCTTGGCAAAGATATCGGGGTTTACGGCCTGTAAAGACTTACATACCGTAGGATCCTCATCGATAGAAAGGAATACCTCGTCAACGCATTTGAGAGAAGAGACGATCTTAAGTCTATCTTCCTCTGTCATAAACGGGGCGCCCTTTTTAAGCGTCGCCTGGTTATCATTATTAACAATAACAACCAACTTGTCTCCAAGCTTGGCAGCCATCTCTAAATACTCAATGTGGCCAACGTGAATTGGATCAAAATAACCGCTAGCCACGACTGTTCTACTCTCTTTCATAATCATCCTCTAGTCTAATAACATCGTCAAGATGAGGCGTTGAAACCTCCAAAAGAACAACGTCGGTGTCTAGTGCTTCGAAGCGATGGATGCGACCTGGTGGGTTGTGCCAAGTCTTTCCTTGCCCCACAGCAACGGTTTCATTTTCGCCTGTCCAAACAACCAACGTGCCTTCAAGAACATAAACTGTTTCTTCTTTAAACTCGTGGTATTGAAGCGAAAGACGGTGCCCTTTGTCGATGTGGAGGATTTTACCAACGTAGTTTTGAGTTTCCGCCCAAATAACTTCGTGGCCCCAAGGCTTATCAACCTTCCGCATTCTCAGCCTCTCTAAGCTCTTCTAAGTCGCCCGAAACAACCGGAGGGTTCACAACAACCAAACCATCGTTGGATGCCTCAAAAACCATTTCCTTTAGAAGTGGCATAATGTCTACTTGTTCCCAAAGACACTTTTGTAGAGCCAATAGCAGGGCTCCAGCTGCTTGATCTGATAATTGCATTAGTTTTCTCCTGAGTAAAAATCTGCATCAAACATTAAGTTTGCTAATTCTTGCAAGTTTGTTTTTGGTTCCCAGCCAAGCTTTTCTTTTGCTTTTGTGGCATCACCTAAAAGAAGAGGAACTTCGTGGGGTCTGAAAAGTCGCTCGTCTATTTCTACATATTTTTTAACATCTAAGTTTGCACGTTCAAAAACACGGTGCAGGAACTCTTTTACACTATACGTCTCGCCAGTTGCAATAACATAGTCATCTGGTTCTTCTTGCTGCAGCATAAGCCACATTGCTTCAACATAGTCTTTTGCAAAACCCCAGTCTCTTTTTGCGTCTAAGTTTCCTAGATACAGCTTACTTTGTAGTCCTTTTTTAATTCTTGCTGCAGCGAGAGTAATCTTTCTTGTTACGAAAGTCTCACCTCGGCGTGGTGATTCATGATTGAAAAGGATACCACAAGAAGCATGAAGCCCATAAGACTGCCTATAGTTGCGAACTAAGTTGTGGGCAAACACCTTAGCACAAGCATAAGGTGACGCCGGCATGAATTTTGTTTCTTCGCTTTGTGGGTTTTCTGGGTTATCTCCAAACATTTCTGAAGATGATGCTTGATAAAAACGAATAGTTGGATCGAAGTTTCTTATTGCCTCAAGCCAACGTAACGTACCCATTGCTACGGTTTCAACAGTTTCTTCTGGGACATCAAACGATACTCTTACATGAGACTGTGCTCCAAGGTTGTAGACTTCATCTGGTTCATATTTCTTGAGCAAACGATAAAGAGCGCCCGAGTCGACGAAGTTGTAATATTCCATATGGAAGTTTTTGTGTTTAAAGCACTTTTCATCTATTCTAGATGTGCAAATAGATGAGTTTCTTCTCTTAAGCCCAATAACTCTATAGTTTTTTTCAAGCAAAAGTTCAGCAAGATAAGAGCCATCTTGTCCAGTTATGCCGGTTATAATTGCTGTTTTCATATTATTCCTCTAATGTTTGGATAAGTTTCTTTAAACCACTTGCAAGTCTTTTTAATTCCTTCTTCTAAAGAAGTATAGTCTTGCTGATACCATCCAAGATTTAAAAGCTTTTGATTTGAAGTAGGTTTTTTTACTTGTCCTTTTGGTTTTGTTTTATCATAAATAATATTACCATTATAGTCAAGTTCTTTTTTAATCAAATTTATAACATCTTTTAATAGATATTCTTGAGTGTTTCCTATATTAATTGGTGCTTCTTCTGTATAGTTTTCTAAACAAAATAAAATTATTTTTGCAATATCTTCTGCATAAGAAAACTCCCTATACACTTCTCCGTCGCCCCATACCTCAAAGTAAGGCTTGTTGTTTATTTTTGCTTCCCATATTTTTCTTATCAAAGCTGGAATAACATGGCTGTTTTCTAAATCAAAGTTATCATTTTCACCATAAAGATTGTTTGGTATGACCGATATATATTCTAAGCCATACTGTTTTCTAGCTGCTCTCAACTGTATATCAACCATCCTCTTGGCATAAGCATAACCAAAGTTTGAAGGGTGGGGCGGCCCAAGGTGAAGTTGCTCTTCTGTTAGAGGATAAGAAATATAAGGTTGATCTGGATAAATACATGTCGACAAGCAGCAGGCTAATTTTGGTGTGCAAGCCCAAACACATGCATCGATAAGATTGTTATTTATATTAGAGTTTTGTTGATAAAAGTTAAATACATTTTCTGTATTTATTTTTACACCGCCAACAAAAGCGGCTAAATGTATTACCGCATCAATATTTTTTTTACCAACTTTTTCGAAATATTTCTTAACTTGTTCGGAGTTGCATAAATCTACTTGTTCTCTTGTTGGGAAAAGAGCGTTTGGTAATAATTTTTTAAAAGCAGTTCCTAATAATCCGCTGCCACCAGTTACAATAATCATAATTTGTTTTTTAATATTAATTTATTATTATAATCTTTAAAATCACTTACATGACATGGTATACAAACTGAAATTTTCATTTTTTCCTTCTATAAAACTAAATATTATTCCTTAATTAAACTTACTAATGTTTCACAGATATAATCTAACTCGTCTTTTGTTAGCTGAGGGAAACTAGGCAGTAAAATACATTTTTTATTTAATTGTTTTGCTATTTTTTCTTCATTTGGATTTGCAAATTTTGCTAAATGTTCATGAGCAGACATAGGGAAAAACATTGATCTAGTTTCTATGTTTTTTTCTTTCATTTTTTTTTCTAAAAAAGAATATTTTTTATTTGTTCTTACTGCAAACATCCATTTAGCTTTGGTGGTTTTTTTGTCTTGTTTTTGAAGATGTATATTATCAATATTTTTAAAATATTCTTTATAATGCTTAAACACTCTTTCTTTTTGTTCTAAAATTTCCTCTAAGCATTCAAGCTGCCCTAATAGTATAGCAGCTTGAATGTTTGTTATTCTATAATTATAACCTAGTTTATCATGAACATACCGATAACCCTTTTTTTGACCTTGACCTTGAGAGGAATTAATGAATTCATATATATCTTCATCATTAGTTATAAAGGCACCACCTTCACCTGCAGTGGTGGTCTTGTTTGCGAAAAAAGACACTGAGGATGCTAAACATTCTGTACCTGAGTATTTTTCTCCGTATTTTCCCATAAATCCTTCACAATTATCTTCTATAATTAAAGTATTTTTATATTTATTTTTTATTTTATTAATATTATTTATATTTCCAATATTGTGCACAAGCATTATTGCTGTATCTTCAGCAAAAGAATCTGGTAAATTATTAATATTTATATTCCATGTATTAATATCTGCATCAAATGGAATTAGCTCCAATCCTTCATATAGAATTGAATTCCATGCTGCAACATAAACATTGTTTGGTACAATAATTCTTTTAATTTCTGGGTTTTTGTATAGTAAAGCCTTAACTGTTAAATGTGTTGCGCTAGTACCATTATTGACAAGTTTTACAAATTTAGCATTTATTTTTTCTTTTAATAAATTCTCAGCTTTTTCAATATATTTTCCTTTTGAAGAAATCCATGTTGACTCAATTGCATCATGGGCATATTTTAAAGACTTATTTGTTAAATATGGTTTATAAATTGGAATCATTTACTATCCTGTAATTTAATAAATTTTAATAAAAAATTAATAAGTTTTGTGCTTTCTTTGAATATACTTACCCGCATCTAGTTCTTCGCCTGATGTGGCAGATTTTACAATCTCTACAATTTTTTCATCAATTTCATCAATCAATTGATTTCTTTGAATATTTAAATCACAAGCTTTTTTTAGACAATCCCATAAAAGTACTGCCCCCTCTTCAGAACTAAAATATTTTTCCTTATATTCATCAAAAGTCATACGACGAATTTCATATAATATTTCTTGATTATTCCACATCTTCATATCAGATGTTATTAATTTATCTACTAATCCACCTAATGTATCTGCCATTCTACTCTCCTTTGTCTTTGTTGATTTTCTCTCTTGTCTTAAAGCTTCCAATCACACAAGCTTCTCTATTCTCATTGAAAATCGTAAAGCTAGAAATCTTGTCTTCACCGGTGTCGGAAGACTTGATTGTGTATATGCCTACCTCGCCAACGTAAAGTGCCTTCGTAAATTTAAAATCCATACTCAGTAAAATTACATTAGAGTAATTCTCGGCTATCAATGAAGAAAGAACACTTATTAGGAAAGCACCGTGCACGATCGGCTTCTTGAAAAAAGTCTTCGCAGCATAAACTTCATCCAGGTGTATCTTGTTCTTATCTCCAGATATATCTGAAAAAGACTTCACCCGTTCTTTAGAAAAATGAAAGCTGCTATTTATTTCTCTAGACATTCTTCCTCTAACTTCAAAAGGTCTCTGCTTCTATCTTTAATCTCCTTTGCTGGTACCCCTGCTGCAACTTTAAACTCACCAATATTTTTCATTATGAGTGAAAAAGCTCCAACAGCAGCGCCATCCCCCAAGCTGCAGCCTGGTAAAATTGAAGAATTTGTCCCAACAATAACATGACGACCGAGTACTATTGGAGCAGAATAAACACTGGTGTATTCATCGGGCACCGTTGGGTTTGTCAGACAAGTGCCATCGTAAGTGTCTGACGAGGAGTATAATGAACATCTTGAAGAGAGCCCAGAAAAGGCTTTCAAAGTCACACCACCAGAAGCGTTAAGATAACAAAAAGATGAAATATGGTTATAGCCCTCAAGTAATAAAAAACCTCGTACAGCGGATAATACACAGAAATCATCGATCCTAACATTGTCACCAATACTTATATTTTGAGCGCCATAAATTGAGCACTTGTCAGAAATCAAAACATTTTTTCCTAAAGATTTAAAGCCCATTGATATAATATGTTCTCTAGTATACCAACCATTTTCAGATATTTTAGTACTCAGTTTTGACATTTTATTTTACCTTCATATTTTATAAAATAAATTATACTTTTTATAAAAATTAATTGCAATATAATTTATTTTATAATTTAAACTACTATCCATTTTTTAATACCCCTCCACCTATTAAAGCCTCTTAACCCGGGGTAATAAAAAGCTTTTTGTTTTTCTGTAGTAGGAATATCTAATAAGTCGCATAAACACATTAATGAACTTCCCATCATGTGAAGTTCTTTTGCATTTTGTAAAATAGGAATCATATCAAAGATAGTATAATCATTAACTAATTCCGAGTTCCTCACAATACTACACTTCGCATTCTTTGGATTTGGTATATTATAATTACGCTTTGGGTCATCGTGCACAAAAATATAATCTTCAACGTAAAAAGATTTAAATTGGTTTATAAATTTACTTTTAGCTAAATTTAATACATTAATTGGAATTTTAAAGTAATCATATTTTGCTTCATAGTCGATATTGCTTGAGGTGTAAAAGCTTTTATCCCAGTAGTTCATTTGCTTATAGTTATAATAACCAATGTTTATTAGTTCTAAATCAAGCATATCTGCATATCTTTGTGCACTCTTTATCCAGAGATTTTCTCTATTATTTAAACTATGTATCTCTTCAGGTTTTGGGTAAAAAGCTATACTACATGGCTTTATTTGATCGGTATCAGAATATAGAAGATTAATATTATCGTGAATTCTCTCTCTTGTTACTAAGAAAACAGTTTTTTCTGGATTTGACTTTGCAATTTTTCTAACTAATCCAGAGATTACTAGTTGATCTCCGAGTCCCATATGAGGGTGAATTAATATATCTTTGTTGCTTTTTATTATCATGTTAGCTTAAGTGGGGTGTGTTATTTTGATTTATTTAAATAACCAAATAGTACATCTCTATGGTGCTTATTGAAGTTTTCTTGATGGTCAAACACTTCCCCTACAAAAACAACATCTGCTGTCAAATCTCTTTCTAAAGGAAAGCTTTTTTTCGCAAAAAACTCATCATGAACTAAAGTTTTATCATGAATAAGTTCAAAAATAACATTATTAAAAAATTCATAATCAGTACCATAAGAATCTTTTTGAGAAAAATCATCAATTAAGGTTTTCATCTGTGGTAAGATGCCTTTTTTTGCTCCCCACATTCCGCCTAGTATTTTATATTTGTGGTAAGGATGATCTCTCATGATGTGAAAGCCAAAACTTGATGATTCCCATTCGTCAACTGCTGCTTTTTCACGTAAAGATAATCTAGAGTCTGTGTCTCTTGATATCATAATATCAACGGTATCTTCGGAGGCGGGCTCAAACCTCCAAAACATACTTGTCCAGTCTCCCCAATCATCTCTATGAAAAATTTCAACATTTTTAAAATCTTCAAGTTGATAAATTATCTGGAATGGAACGCTAGCTGCACAATAAAATCTACAAGTCCAGTCAGGGTACAATTCTGATGCCAGTTCCGCATTTCGTATTGCGCCGACCGTATATTTTGGATCTTGTCCCCAAAGTGAGAAAGATATTATTTTTTTATTCATTTATTTTCTTAATGTATTCTTTAAATATACTTTTTTCTTCTTCTCGTTTCCACGATTCATTATCTGTATTTGTGGATACACCTTCTGGGTTGAAGAAATAGACGCCTAGTACCATCGGTGCCTTCACGAATTTCTCGCCAGCAAAAGCACAACGAAGCCAAAACTCCCAGTCACCGGCAGAACGATAAGAATCATTAAAGCTACCGTGCTTCTCATGCAAGCTTTTTCGCCACATTGGATTGTTGTGAGGAAGATTGCCTCTCAACATTGCTTCTTTTGAGAATTGCTCAAAATTATATCTTTGATTTTTATCTTCTACATCTTCCCATCTAACATTTGCCTCTTGAACTACATAAGAATCATTATAAACTAATGATGCATCAGGGTTCAATAAAAGCATTTTTGCTTGAATCTCTAAAGCATTTGGTGCTCTTCTGTCATCACAATTCATGTTAGTAATAAAATCTCCAGAAGATAATTCTATTGCTTTATTCCAGACTCCATAAACTCCAGGATCTTCATCAAGTCTTTGATAGATAATGTTATTTGGATACTTTTCGACAAACGACTGGATTATTTCATGTTCTTTATCTCCTTCCGGGTTGACATTCAAAATTATCCATTCGCAGTTTGCCTCAAAAACACTCTGCCTCGTGACGTCTTCCATCAACTGTTCAATATGGTCTGCAGAATTAAAGACAGAAGTTATAAGTGAAATTTTTGGAATTTCATTGTTGTTGATTTTATTTAATTCTTGTAATGTTTTGTCTATTAAATCTAAGTGAGATAAAAAAGTGTCAGTTATTGCTTCTTCATTTGGCCAGTTTTCTTCAAGCCAGTCTGCTAACTGAACTGCCTTCTTTTTCATCGCATTATAGTTATCCATCATTGAGCGAAGTTTCATCTTGAATGAACCTTCTTTTGGAAAGCACCACATTGAATCTGCCTGAATAACCTTTGGCCAAACTGCTTCTTTCTGAACGTGACGAAGATCGTAATCAACCTTTAAAGGAATAAACTTGTTTTTTCCATCTACAGGCATGGTTAAGAAGTCAACGTGCCCTGACCACGCTGGAGCAATAATAGGAAGCCCTGCTTGTGCTGCTTCGAATAAAGGAAGTCCGTAACCTTCACCATGAGTTGTTGTTACAAAAGCGTGAATGTCTTTATGGCGATAAAGAAGCGCCATTTCTTCTTCGGTCATGTAGCCGTGGAGAAGGTAGATCTTGCACTTTCTATCTTTGTAATCTTCGTGGGTTAAAAGAGCATTTAGCCTTTCAATACAAGCAACACGATCTATTTCGCAGTTCTTGGCTAAGTTGGTCTTAAGGGCTAGTCCAACGTTTTCACGATCAAAGTTTTCTTCAATAAACCACTTAATAAGGTTTTCTAGGTTCTTGCGTGGACCCCACTGGGCGACTGCAAGGAAGTTAAAGTCAGTTGTAAAGTTAATAACACCTTCTGCAGATAAAGGGTTGCTTTCAAAGATCCATTCTTTTCTTGGATAAGGAATAACTTCAATGGGGGTTTGGTTTCTATAACCCTTGACGATTTCTCCAGTTTGACTATTTTGTGCATCATAGGAAGTTTCATCAAAAGCATAGCGAGCAAACTGAGACGGGACAATAATCTTATCCATCATGTTTGCCTTTTCAATCCATTCTCCTGCAATCTTTGTGGTTTCAATACCTGCGGTGACGCCAATGTTGATTGGTGCGATGCGCTCCCACTCAAGAGGAATAGTAACTTGAACTGAAACATCAGGCTGCGGCAGCTGCTTTTGTTGCATTAACACAGCAGTCTTTTGAATAAGAGTATCAAGCCAAGCTCGCTCTTCATTATCTTCAAAGATCCAGTTTGTTGCACCCCAACTTGTTGAGATAAGATAAAGATCTAATTCTTCTTCTCTTGAACGAAGCGCACGAAGAACAAGTCGTGTATGTTCGCCGTATCCTGATTGTGATAAGGCTGGTCCTCTTACTAATACTCTTTTCATGCTACCTCCTCAAATGTCCAAGTTGTGTGATTTTTTCTTTCTTCCCAAGAACCATAACGGTTGTGAATGTCCTCTAGTAGTGTTGGC
>Ga0208645_1001360_pt1 | contig 21552 bp, 19 predicted proteins | sample VirMetDEL_Sep_01_FD_184519 | JGI IMG/M metagenome (GOLD analysis project Ga0208645, IMG submission 184519) | Aqueous microbial communities from the Delaware River and Bay under freshwater to marine salinity gradient to study organic matter... | ecosystem: Environmental > Aquatic > Marine >... | reverse complement strand
GGTTCAATCTGTTGTCCTATTGATAACGGTAACGTATCAAATACATGTATAGAATATGCAACATGTAATTGGAGATTAGCAGGTGCATTCCCATTACCTATAATCACGGATGCTTTAATAACGATTGATGGTCTAACTTATTTAAAATTTGTAACACCAAACGGTGATTTTAGAGTTACGACACCAAACGGGGCACATTGCGCTGGGGCATCAACATTAGTATCTGTGATAGACCCATTTACGAATGAAACTGGTATTGGTTGCCAAGTTAATTGGCCAGACTTGACATTTAATGAAAGATTAATAATTGTTAATACTTATATAGGTAGACTTAACGGTACAATTAGTTGTGGTGGAACATATGTTTTACCTAACCAAAATGTTGGTGGTAATTGAAGTGGAATTGAATAGTATTATATTTATATATAAAAGAAAATGATAAATTTAGATTATTGTGGATTAGATAGTGCTAATGAAAACAACTTAGAGGTTTTGACAAACCCTAATGGTACCATTCAAGTAAGTATTGATGGTGATTTAACCACGATAAATAGTGAATTCTGTTGTAATTTTTTAAATACTATCGAGAATTACTCAACAACAGGTTATACATTTACATGGGATACTGAATTTTCTCAGTGTACATGGATACAAAGAAGTGATTGTGATAATCTACCAACTTTTAACGTGACACTTAACCCTGAAGGTAATGCTGGGGCAATCTTTGAGGTTGATGAAGGGGAGAGATGTGTTCTGGATGTCAAGTTTGAGTATCTTTTTAAATTTGATTGTGATACAATTACCAGTATATCGGGTAGGACATTCAACCAACAGATTGAATTTTATAATAATCAAATTGCAAACGCAAACATAGCCATTTCAGAAGCCCAATCGGCATTAACTGAAAATGTTGGTCAATTCAACCATGTTTTACCATATGAGATAGAACCAAGCGAGTACATTTATTTATGTTTAACTGAGGCGGGTGTTGGTTTATTGGAAATATTGATGAATAATAGTCCTGATTACGATTTTAATGACTATTTGAATGGTACGTACTATATTGACCCAATCGCGAATTTAACGGATATATCAGACACATTCTATAATACCGCTAATCAACCAGAACCACAAGGTCTTTATTATGACGTTTGTACTGATGGTGATACGCTTATTTCCGAAACTTATAGTTGGATAACTGAGAATAATAATCAACAAAGTATTATAGATACCAATGAACAGATTATTATCACAGCACAAGCTGAAATAAATCAATTGTTGGCTGATAATCCGAATGCTTGTATAACTGAAATTGAAACATTGGAAAATCTGGAAATCGGTATGTCAATCGATATCCAAAATCCACAATATGAACAATTGGTGAATTCAATCTATTCAGAAACATTTTTTAATATTGGTGAGGGTAATCTTTTAACATATTTAACAGATAATTTCAATAGCGGTCTATACATACCAAACTATAATGGTATTGATTGTACTGATACCGCATGTAATGATTTTGCTAACATTATAGTAGACCAACTGATTGCTCAAGCCAATCAACAGGAACTATTAACTGGTACAACCAGAGGTCAGAATTATCAAGAACTCATCGGTATTATAGGTGAAAATTATTTCAACTCAAATTGGTTGACTTTTGAAACAAGGATTAGTGACCCAGCAGTTATAAGTGGTATCACCAATCAAGCGATAAATCTTAGTATCCAAGTACTTAACAGTTGTATAGATTTTTCTATATTAATTGATAGAATTGAAATCAATAAAGTATGTGAAAGAAAGGTAAATGACGATATCTTTGTTTCAGAAAACCCAAGATTCAATTTAAAACGAGTGGTTGATAATAAGAAATCATGGACAGCAATTGAATCACCAATAAATAGGGAATTTAATTTATCTATGCGTGAAACTGGGTACGATGTTAACGATTATAGATTAGTAATTAACACAAAGGAAACTGACCTTAACATTGCAATTGATAATGCTATTGAAACTGATGTTTGGTGCTATGTTAATGATAATCCGTGTATTTTAGAACCATGCACTGGCGATACTAACTTTATAATAATTACTGGTGATTGTTCTAGTTTTACTATAACTGGTGTTACAAATTGGACTGGTGGAACAACAATATTACCTACGATAAATTCTGGTGTTGACCCAGCATATGCTAGTAATTTAGTTAGATTACAACAAGCGGGTAGCGGCCTTATACCAGCTAGTGCATTCACAACGGAATATAGTGGATGTTCATTTGTGCATAAGATTGACCGAGCTTTTCCAATAACTAATAGGTTCACTGGTGCTTGGATTGTGGGTAATTCAGATGGTAACGTTTATTGGTATTCCAACCAAACAATTTCTGGTGGTAGTGAAACAACTAGGTATTATGGTGATACACTTACAGGTCAGACCGAATGTGAGGAGGTGGCAAGTGCTATAACGGCATATAACACATTTAACGGTACTAACTACCAAACTATTTTTTGGGATGGTAGTGGTTGCAAATTCAATCAGGTTTTGACAGGCTCGACAACAGCTACAACTACTAGTGTTTGTTGTTGTGGTGAAACACAATTAAGTGGTACATCAATAACTGGTGAAACAATACCGTTACCACCAAATGAATCGTATAGTGGTTGCACATGGCAAGTGGGTGGTCCTGGACAAGCTGGTGGTACAGTATTCTGGGTTGACCCTAATAACCCATGTAGAGCTTTAGAAGTTGCACATGATGATTTGTCATATATTGGTACTAGTGGCCCAGAATATGATTTTTTTTGGTCTTATGGTGTACAACCACCAGTATTTCCATCACCAACAAATACTGGAATCGGTTACGGTTTAGTGAATTCTACAGATATACTTAGTGGTAATAATGGTACACAACCAGCGGAATATCAAGCTGCTTACAGCGCTGATACATATTCATATGGTGGTTATAGTGATTGGTTCTTACCTAGTGCTGAAGAATTATTAGAAATATATAATAATTTACCAAATGAATTATCAATTTCCCCAACGTGTTCTAATCGAGAGACACCACCAATAGCGTATTGGAGTTCAAGTTACATAAACCCAAACGAAATTTATGTATTGGATACATGTACTGGTTTATTGGAAGTAAACACCGCCAATGGTAGTTCCTTTGCAAAGAATACCAGAGTAAGACCAATACGATTAATTGACACTAGTCCATGTAATGACGTGTATGACGCAATAACTGGCTCAACATCGGTTACTGATGGTTTTGAAATCGAAGAAACTGAATGTTCTTGGATTTATAAATTTGACACCGATTCATCACCAACAACTTTTGATGGTTATTGGTTAGCTGGTATGCCAGACGGTACTTTGGGTGTTTTTCAACACATAACACAATCTGGTGTAACATCAACAACAGTTAATTATACTGATATTGTTACAGAAGACTGTTGTATTGCTTATAATGAAGGTTTACGAATTGTTGAGAATGAATTATATCTCGGTAGACATTTAGCTAAACTTAGATGGGACCAAGATTGTCAAAAATGTTTGATAAATCAATGTGAAAACGAAAAATGTACTGACTATAATGAACTTTTAACAACACCAATAACTGGTCTTACAACTGTAACACAATTTAATGACATATTGAATAGTGAATTGATAAATGTAAGATGTAGAAAAATATCTTCAGGTTATCCGACATTAAATGCTTTATATCATCGGTACATGAATTCAACAGCATATTGTGAAACGCTAAGTTCACAATTCACTTATGAGACGATGATGGAGTTTTCTGATTTGATTGGTGACTATTGGGTTGATTTGATTGAACAGGTAATACCTAGTACAACGATATGGACAGCAAACTATATCTATGGTAATACTTTATATGACCAAGAGAAATTCAAATATAGAAGTGGTTCAGTATTCCCATGTAACCCTAATAGATATTACAGTGGTGTATTACCAATGAGACATACAGCAAGCGGACCTTTGAATGCCACAAATACCGACATTGAATTTGTTGTGGGTGGTCGAGGACCAGCTGGTGGTATTATATATTGGTTAAACCCTAATAACCCATATGAAGGTTATGAGGTAATGCCGTTTGACCAATCTAATACAGTTTCTTGGCAAACTCCTATAATTCAAGGTAGTTTAGGTACAGTTACCGATTTTGGTTCTGGTCAGGCTAACACTATTATTATGGTTAACAACATAACTCCACCAAACGCAGCGACAGTCTGTAATAATTTATCATATAACGGATTTAATGATTGGTTCTTACCTAGTAGGGGCGATTTACAATTAGTTTATGATAATACTAATACTCTAACTGCTACCACACCATCCAATGTTTATTGGTGGTCGTCAAGTGAAGCTGGGTCATTAGGTATAGGAGCTTGGGCGATAGATGGTAATGGTACCCAAGTTATGAGAAGTAGGGCACAATCTTCAACTCCAGCTCTTACTGGTTTAACAAGAGCTGTAAGATATTTTAATTTAGATTTTAGAGTTGGTGTTCAACTATACACATTATCTGATGATGGTATTTGTAAAGCTTATGAAGAGTGTAGTGATATTTATTACTATAATGGTGATTGCGGTTCTGAATTTGTTGGAACAGTTAACGTAATATCAACACAAAATAACAATGGTAATGGATTAATAGCCCCTTAATGAAGATATGCCTAAATTAATTAGAAATATAGTTGGTGTAATATATGCACCAGAAACAGCTGAAACCAGATATGTTAGGAATGTTGAAGGTGAATTTGGTGAAGGGGATTATTTTAACGTACTTAGACTTTATGTATTCCAACAAGATTACAGTAAGGTCGAAGCACCATTGGAAAATATACCTAAGAATACAAATTTTGGTATTCTATCAAATAATAACAGAAGTATAATAGAATTGGAAATATCATATTGATGAGATATCAAGAACGTACATATATAAGCTCACCTATTGAGTGTATAAGGAATAAATCAATATATAATGTTTCTTGCAGTTCTGATATTGATATTTTTACACCACCGATGTTTGAGGTTACTGGTACAACAACTGGTAATTGTATTTATAACTCAATTGACTTCAGTGGAACTCCTTATACAACCATACTATCAGCAGCAACCTCTGCATGCACAATATTAGCATCATGTTTTGATTATTCAGTTTGGAGAGTTAATGTTTCCGAAAATGGTGAAACCGTTTATAGTGGCGGTACAGGATTTTGGACTGGTACAACATATACTGGAGATACACCAACAGATGTTGCATTAGTTAATGAACTAAATAATACTTTTGACATATTAGGTTACGAATATTATCGCGATGAACTTTTATATAATATTAAAAAACCATATGGGGCCAGCGGTTTAACGGTTTCATTATGTGTTGATTTGTATTTTTTTGATGATGGTGGTTCATGTACTGGTGGTACATGTCCTAACGTATGTACTGATATTGGAAGTACAACATATCCAACATTGAATAGTGGTTCCACAGGTGTATATGTTATAGATAGGGTTACTGGTGGTACCGAATTTGATTTTGCATTTGTGTTCCCATCGTCACAATTCAGTGGTTTCACAAACGATAGAAATTTAAATTTCAGGTATGAGGTTTATAAGTATTTTGAACCAGCTGGCAATTTTAGAAAACCAGTATTGTATAACGCTGGTTATTTTGATAAAGACGATTTTTCGATAGATAAGGGTGGTGATTATGTTTTAAATCAAAAGATACCTTATAATTCATTAAGCTTAGATGGTGATTATTTGATAAAGGGTTATTTCTTGGGTGATGTACTTACCGATTATGGTAAAAGATTGGGTCAAACAATTGATACTTCAGAATATAAATTCGGTAGTGATAATAAATATTATAATCGATTGAGTTTCAGGGATTGGTATTTCAGTGCTAACTATAAAGCTGATACACCTATAATTGGTTTAACAGCACCGACAACTTCAGAATTAGGTACATTAAGGGTTATAAGCAATTATATTTCATGCCAAAGCGCGACAACAGCAACAACAATATGTAATACAGGAACAACTTATATTTTGGGTTCAGATATAAATGGTGACGTTTTGGTATCGCTTAATGGTGAAGTTTTGAGTGAAGGTATTGATTATACTTTGTCGGCAACAACAAGTCAAGAACTAAGAACTGTTAAGGTTTTAGAATTATTCACTGGCACAACTACTGGAGATGTTATAACATATGCGTTTGTCCAAAATGGTGATGCTAATAATTTCAGGTATGAAATGATTGATATTGATTTCCCAATCGTATCAGGTATAACTGGTGGACAAGGTGACAATAACGTTTATTATAATACAACAAAAAACAAGTTTGAATTATATACTGAATTAACACCATCATCACGTAACGACATATATGTTACGATAAATGGTGCAACATTAGCTAATAATATTGATTATTACCAATCAATATCAGACCCAAAAAGAATAATATTAGAAGGTACTATATTTTCTGGTGATGTTATCAACATATATTACAATTCATTGGCCAATGTGGCAGATAATATTTATACTGCAACACACGAAATTAATTGGACAATAGATAATGCGCCACAAGCTGTAAATGGATTTTTTACTGTGGAAGTTTCCAATTTTAAATCACTAAGTGCTATAACCCAAAGTGCTACAACCAACTATGTCGTTAATCAACATAACTATTCAACTAATTTAACCTTTAGTGGTGATGTTAATACCGTTCAATATTATCGAATCAAAAATACCAAAGAATATAGAACGATGTGTGGTGATAAAATAATAAGTGAAGCGTATAGTGAAATAATACCAATAACAATAAGATTTAATTCAATCAATTCTTATTGATGAATTCTTGACAAATGACTATTTATAAATAAACTATAAAATAAAATAAGATGAGTTATATAATAAACAATACATCACCATTTGTTAGTATCAAACTAACTGAAACTGGTAGAGAAAAATTAGCATCAGGTAGTTTGAATTTTTCATTTTGGGCTATCGGAGACTCTGAAATTAATTATGTCAGAGAAGCTGATTTTGACAACACGGGTATATTTTCAGCTGTAACAGATAATGTTACTGACCCAGCAAGAATTCTAAGGCCTAAAGATAGACAACCTAACTTCAAATATTTTATCACAAAAGATAATCAAACAAACCTTAATGCTATGCAAGGTGCCAATATTGAGGTTGTGAAAGCGGTTGTTAATAACCAAGCGGATGAAAGAGGATTCTTCAATAATAGCGGTAACACATTCACGACATTAAGTAGCTCAACTTATATTGTAAGTTCACAAGTAATCAACAACACGTCATTAACTGGTGGTACCATAGTCAATGTTACAGGATTAACATTCAGTATAGGTGACTTGATTCTGATGAAAGTTGGTAATTGTACCTTAACTGGTCAAACAAACTTTGCAAATACGTTACCAATGCCCAATCTTTGGTTTAAGATAAGAGAAGTTAGTGCTAATAATATTCTTGTGGATAGAGATTTACCGAATCTAAGTGGTGATTGTGGTACAACACAAATAATTGTTTATCCAAGCGGACAGGTTTGGGACATATACGGTAGTGATACTGCACCTTATTGGGATAACGGTACTTTGAGTTTTGACAGTTGCTGTGGTGTATCATGTAGTGATGTACCTATTTGGAACATGAATAATGTTTGGTGCGAAGACCCAGCTGGTTTTGATTCTGGAACAACGTATGAACATTATTGGGATTTCGGCTCATATGATTATTTAGGACAAAAATACCCATACTTCTGGTATGATTGTGAAGAAGACCCAACATTGAACGATATTCTTTGTGAAGTACCTGGTCAATCAGTATTGGATACTGTTAGAAAATCAATTTCAATACTACATTATACCAATAATACGGTATCTAATGTATATGGTGAATTCTTTTTTATTGACACAACAAATAATAAAACATTAACTCTGGATATGCCAGATATCATGTACCACAGAAGAAACTATTCAACAGGTGCTGGTACGGTAATGGGTATGCAATTCATTGCTAGTGGTGCCACACAGTTAGTACCAAATAGTCAAATTGAATATGTGCCATTGATTGAAAACCCAATTTATGTATCTGACACACCAAAACAAGTTGGTAGAGTATTCCCACAACTTAAAATGGTCGTTATCGATGATGATGAAATTGTTATGGCAATGTCTTACAAAGCAAATAGAAACTGGACATTACCACCATTGGCAGCAAATCTAAAAGCTCCAGCGTCATCTTCAACGGGTGGTACGTTACCATCAGATAGAACAATGTATATCACTTATATATTGGACAATGAATTGAGTGGTGCAACAACAACTGGTATAACAACACCAATCAACTGTCAATATTATACTAAAATGACAAATACAACACCAACATCAAAAGATGTTGAATTCAGAATATCTGAAGTTGATTTGTTACCGTATATGAGAAAGGTTGAAGACCCATCATATGATGGTTTAGGTTTTTATGCTAGAAACTTCAAAGTATTATGGCAGATTGTTGAAAACCCAGAAGATAGACCATTAACTGACCAATGGAATGTATATGACTTTACCTCAACAGCAATAACAACGAACGTTGATGAAACAATTGACCCATTGGCATTGGAAAATCAAAACCCAACGGCTAACGGATTCTTAATTGACCAGAATGTTGCAACAGGTAGCACACAATATTTCAATATAATCAGTACATTGAACTTACCATTGAACTCAGCTACTGGGTCTCTACAATTCGGTGATGAAAGATTCTTTTATGGTAACTTGAATACACATATTGGAGCCACGATATTCAAGACAATTTTCAGGGTAACCGTGGATGCAAATCAATTCAATTTTACCAGCAACCCAACAAGAACAACGGATGTTGGTCAACCAGATATACGAGTAACCGAAGTTGGAATTTATGATTCTAATAGGGAATTGGTGGTTGTTGGTAAATTAAGCAAACCAGTTCTATTATCGAACTCGGATGTAATAACACTTGAACTATCAATCGACTTTTAAATGGGATTCAATACTTCAACAACTGTACTAACAGCTAAACTAACACCTCTTGGTAGACAAAGGTTAATATCAAGCAATAATAACCTTATTACCAAATTCTCATTGGGTGATTCGGACGCTAATTATAATGCAACACTTAATTTAAGTAGTGGTGAAGTACCTGGTTATGGTGGTGACCTAACAGCTTCAAGTGGTGTAACAAATAACGGTATAGCACAAAATACTGGAATAAAAAGTAATCTCTTCTTATTAGGTTCAAATCCATATAAGAATGTTGAGGCCAATTCATCCAGACTAATAGTTTCTAATGAGGTTATTGGTACTACAACAGTTACTGGTACTAGCTTATCACATGATATCATTTATCTTTCAGCTGGAACAACAGATAGCTTAGTAAACCTTTATAATTCATTTAATTTACCAATAAGCAATTCAGAGAAATCAAGATTCACTGGCACAACATTCAATCGAGGTGGATGGGCTGATACAGCCTTAAGTGGTTTTGCAGCAGATAGAATTCTTGTTATCGGTATACCTAACACTCAATACGGTGACCTATTGGATGGTAAAGCTATTAGATTGACAGTTTCAGGTACAACAGGTGGTACATATACATTGTATAGCACTTTCCAACGAAAAACAACATCAGCAAGTGCTGATGATAACCAATACACTGAAACATCAACACAAACAACGTATTTCAATCCTAATTATGCGTTTGTATTCTCAGACCAGATTAAGAGACCTAATGGTGATGCTTCAAAATCATGGGCTACTGGTTATGGAACAACTAAACCATTCTCAGCTAATCGTAAGGAAAGATATAATTTAACGACCAATTCAGCGCTTGGTTATACAGCCGATACAGCCGTTGGTATTGCGTTCTTAGATAAAGGGTTTATTGTTATAACTGACCCAACAATTGTTGACGATTTTAATGTGTCAAATGCCAGTGCATCTACATGTACATTTGATAGCGTTGCGACAGTTGTTAATCAAGAGATAATATGTATTGCTGGGAAAGGTGAATTCGGTAGTTCAAATAACCGAACGTTTACGAAAGGTGATGTACCAAGAGTATCAGAAATTGGTTTGTATGATTTAGCGAATAACCTTATTGCTTATGGTAAAACAAATCAACATATTACCAAAACTGTTAACGAACTTAAAGTACTCGCTGTAAGAATATCAATTTAACTTTACATTGACTTAACACCCATTATATTAATAAAAAAATTATTATAATGGAAGAAAGTAATTATGTACTCGGATTAGACATTAGCACCAAAACAATTGGTATTGCTTTATTTGAGGATTTAGGTGATAGAGGTGAGTTAAAATTATTACACCATGTAGCACCAAAAGTAAAACCAAAACCAAAATCAAAACTGCAAGAGCTTTGTGATAAGGCAAACATATTTGAAGACGAGTTTTTGAATAAGTATGCTGACATTGGTATCAGTAGAGTGGTAATTGAAGAACCTTTATTAAGGTCAAATAATGTATATACAGTTGCAACATTACTAAGGTTTAATGGTATGATATGCCGTTCGGTCTATGAGACGTTAGGTGTTGTTCCAGAATTCATTTCATCATATGACTCAAGAGCATATGGTTTCCCTGAGTTATTACAAAAACGTAAGTTTAAGAAAAACGGTGAACCCTTAAGTGAAAACGCCATAAAAAAGAATAAGCCAGTTTTATTCGGTGATTATCCGTATGACGTTGATAAAAAAAGTGTAATCTGGGAAAAGGTGGCTGAGTTGGAACCTAAAATTGTTTGGTTATACGATAAAAAGAAAATGTTGAAAAAGGAGAATTATGATATGACGGATGCGTATGTTTGTGTCATAGCTTACATGAATAAAGAAGGTTATTGGAAAAAATAAAAATGATTATAGAGAACTTTAAAATGTATTTGGATGGTGGTACCGTAGAAGTAACCACAGATAAAGGTGTTTTCTGTTTTGACGATAGATTAGGTAGTAACACTAAGGGTAGACTTTTTAATGGTTATCCTAAAAAAGATAATAGCAATTTGATTGAAAATTATGAATCTTTAGAAGTCGAAATTATTGAAAACCTTAAAACGTTTAAGGATGAATTCTATCAAGAATCGATAGAAGCTTTCATTTTAGATAAAACAAATTAATTAGAAGATAAAATGGCATTAGAAATTACAGACGAAAATTTTGAAGAATTAGTATTGAAAAGTGATAAACCAGTTATGGTAGACTTTTTTGCATCATGGTGTGGACCATGTAAAATACTTGGACCGATTGTTGATGAATTGGCAACAGATTATGCCGAAACAGCCGTAATTGGTAAAATGAATGTTGAGACGAACGCATTGACACCAATGAAATATGGTATTAGGAATATACCGACAATATTATTTTTTAAGGACGGTGAAATAGTTGATAAGCAAGTTGGAATGTTACCAAAACAAGTATTATCACAAAAGATTGATGCATTGAAATAATTTTTTTGTATATTTGCGTTATGGTTTATTCTATTACGCAAATACTTGAGTCGGTATTGGGCAACCCACGTAAACATAATCACGGGGCTGGCCAAATAGCTTTTGACTGTCCGACATGTTCTGAAGAGAAGAACATACCACAAGGTGACGGTAAGGGAAACTTAGAGGTTAACTACAAGAAAAACGTATATAGATGTTGGGCATGTTCTGGTTATAATGATACCCACGGTAATCTTTTCAAGTTAATTAAAACCTATGGTAGTAAAAAAGATTTAGAAGATTATCGATTACTTTTACCATCTTTAGATTTTGACTATGAACATACCCATAGAAAAACTGTAACCGAACAATTAAAACTACCCGAAGGTTATAAAAAATTAAGTAAGTGTACATCTAAAGATTATCTGTACGATAAAGCTATGAATTACCTTAAGAAAAGGGGTATAACTGATAGTATAATTGACAGATATGATATTGGTTATACGGTGGTTGGTAAATATCATAGTAGGATTGTCATACCTTCTTATGATGAGGTTGATAATTTAAATTATTTTGTGACAAGAGCATTTGATTATAAGATTAAACCGAAGTATCTTAATCCTGATGTTGATAAACAGACCATCATATTCAATCACGGTAAAATAAATTTTGATAGTACTATATATTTGGTTGAAGGTGTGTTTGACCATATAGTGATACCTAATTCGATACCACTGTTAGGTAAATATGTTTCTGACATGTTATGGGAAGAATTACAGAAAGCTAATGGTTATATAGTGATACTATTGGATTCGGATGCTGTTGAAGATGCCATTAACATTTATAAGAAATTGAATACTGGTAAATTATATGGTAGGGTTAAAATGAATGTACCACCAGATGGTCATGACCCAAGTACAATATATCAGAATCTTGGCCCAAAAGGTATTAAGAAATTAATTGAAAACAGTTATATACCTAGTGAGAGTAGAATTTATTGAAGGCCACGAGCATTATCAAAGTCACTACGACTAATAACCATTGTAGTTAATTTACCGCCTGGCATTTCTTTTGAGGTAATGTCTTTACCACCCATCTTACGCCAAAAACCACAAGGTTCAGGATAACATTGTAATATTAGGTTTTGTATTTTTGGTAATTTGTTAAAAATAAACCTAATACCGTTTTCACCATAACCACGTCTTTCTTCACTTGCATTATATCCACCTTGAAGATAAATTGAGTTTTCATAACTTTCACCATTAACGGTAACTGTACCCAACGCACCAACACCAAAATCAACAATTGGATTATCATTCCAATAAATAGTGTTAGCACCTTTCTTATTGAAAATACCATTATTGAATCTTAATTGTTCTTTTGGTATTATTTGAGATTCTTTCATTAGATTTTTAAAAGATTCACTTATTCTTTTCTTTCCCACGGTCATTTCATTAATATTATTTTTTTTACGTTTTTTAATATTAGTTATGATAATATCATTACCATCCCGTTCAACACCAAAAGCACTTGGGCTTAGATTACGATAGTAATCAACATAAAACGCTACTCTGTCAAAATCTTCCATCTAATATAAATACTTGTAACATTGATTAAGTTATTATATATTTGCTACATGAATATGAATATTAAAATATGGGAAGGTCCAGTATGGTTAGAACCTGTAGAACACGTATACATACATCGTGATACAAATGTGAAGTATAAATCTGTTACAACGGTATTACAGATGGTTGAACCACATTTTGACAGTCAAGGTGTTGCTGAAGCCATATATCGACAAAGGGATGATGTTAAGAACCCAAAGTATGTCGGTATGGATGTTGACCAGATATTGGATTATTGGCAAGAATTGAATGATACAGCGAACGAATATGGTACCCATGTTCACGAAACGATTGAAACGTATCTACTAAAAAATAAATTTTGGTTCCCAAAAGATGAACTTCAGAAAAAAGTAATAGCTGGATATGAGAGTTTAGAGGTTGATGAGGGTATAATGATGTATCCAGAACGTATCATGTTTGCTGAGGAATATAACTTAGCTGGTACTGCCGATTTGGTTATTGATATTGACGATACTTTCTTCGATATCGGAGATTGGAAGACAAATAAGGCTTTTAATTTCTGGAATCCATATGGTTTTGAGACATTATTGAAACCATTTGACCACCTACAGAATTGTCAGTGGTCAGTATATACATTGCAGTTAAGCACATACGCTTATATGTATGAACTTGAAACTGGTAGGAAGTGTAGACACATTTGGATTGGGTATTGGGATAAGGAAAAAGAATCTATGACAAGAATACCAATAATGTATCTTAAAACAGAAGCTAAGAAATTATTGGAAATGTATAAATATAAAACAATATTATGACTAATAAAAAAGTATAACATGGAACTAATATTTAATTTAAAAAATAGGAATATTTTTTTATCCGAAGAAATTGACCAAGAAAGTGTTGGAAAAGTAATTAAAGAAATTATCGAAATAAATGAAAATGATGATTACTTAACCAAATACGGTGAATTACACTCGTTTGATTATATAAGAAAACCAATAAAACTATACGTTGATTCATTCGGTGGTAGCGCTTACCAATGTCTTGGTTTAATAAGTGTCATGGAGAAATCAGTAACACCAATTCATACTATAGTTACTGGTGCTGCAATGAGTGCGGCTTTTATGATTTTAATTAACGGACATAAACGTTTTGCTTATAGATTTTCAACACCACTATATCACCAAGTGTCATCTGGTATTTGGGGTGAATTAAAATATTTAGAAGACGGGGTTGACGAAACACGAAGATTACAAAAGTTAATTGAGAAAATGGTCTTAGACAAAACAGACATTACAAAAGAAAAATTAAAACAAGTATATACACAGAAAATCGATTGGCATATAACAGCCAGTGAAGCTTTAAAGCTTAATGTAATTGATGAAATAATTTAATATAAAACAATATTATGCTAATAAAAAAAATCGTACATCTCGCTGATATACACATACGAACATATCGTCATCATGACGAGTATGAGGAAGTATTTGAGAATCTATATACCAAGTGTAAAGAACTAACAAAAGATTATGACTATGATGAGGTTAGGATTGTAATTGTTGGCGATGTTCTACATCAAAAGATAACCATATCAAACGAATCATTATTGGTTACATCCAAATTCTTTAATAAACTATCAGAAATAGCACCTTTGGTTGTTGTTGCTGGTAATCATGACCTATTGGAGAATAACATTGAAAGAATGGATAGTATCACACCAGTAATAGAGTTATTGAATAGCGATAAGATAAACTATTACAAAGGTAAAGAATGTTATTTGGATAATAATATTGTTTGGTGTAACTATTCAATCTTTGAACATAATGAAAGACCTGATATTGAATCAGCAAGAGCTGAATATGGTGATGACAAAACGTATGTTGGTTTATTCCATGCACCAATAATCGGTGCCAAGACAGATTTGGGTTATACATTTGATACTGGAACTAGGGTAGATTTCTTTTCTGGTTGCGATTTTGTACTATTAGGTGATATTCACAAACGTCAGGATTTGGAATTTGACATACCAGTAACATATAGTGGTTCACTTATACAACAGGACTTTGGTGAAAGTGTATCCAATCATGGATTTTTACTTTGGGATGTTGAGAGTAGAACATATGAAGGTTTTGAAGTTGAAAACCCATATAAATATTATCTTTTCGAAGTCAATTCAATTGATGATGTTGATGATAATGAAGAGGTTTTAAAAAACGCTTAAATGGAACTACCAAAAGACATAAAGGACGAGATTTGGCAATACTGTATGGCCAATGACATAACCGATATAAATGGTTTCATATTAACATTGGTTAAAAGTGGTTTCACAATTGAGAAATATGGTTATGACCCTAATGGTAATAAACCAGAAACCAAGATTGTTGAAAAGGAAGTTGTAAAAGAGGTCATTAAAGAAGTTGTAAAAGAGGTTCCAGTTGAAAAGATTGTCAAAGTGTCTGATGATTCTGAGATTAACAAGTTATTAACTGAGATAAACGAATTAAATATCAAACATAATGCCGAATTGTCAGAATATGATGAAAAGGTAAGGTCTTTGGAAGAAAAGATTACAGAATTGGAAAAAAATAATAGTAACACAACCCAAACGGACATTTATGGTGAACGTATAAAAGGTCGAATGGGTTCAAATTTATTAGATTAAAACATGGATAAAGCATTATCACCTTATGGACGAATAAAGGTTTATTGGAATGATAGACCAGAGAACTATTCTAGGTCAAATAGAAACAGTATACGCAATAAATTTGCTAAGAAGTATGGTATTGACAAAGATAAGATAAAAGTCGTTTACAGACCCGTTAAAATGGATAATAAGGGTAACCTTGTTAAATTAGAAGGTGTTAAGATAGATAATATCGGGGATGTCAACTACCAAAGGAAGTTATTCAAAGAATGGCTTGAAAGGGAAAATAAGGATGTTGATTTTGACCAATTAATGCGTTTGGATGATAAAGTTAATTCTGAGTTGGATGCTGATGCAATTCTTGGTAATAATAGGAAATGGGAATTTGAATGGGTAATGGTTGATAACTTTTTATCTTTCGGTGATAAGAATTATTTTCCAATAAATAAATTCAATGGACTTACCACTGTAACATCCACGCCACCAAACCAAGGTGGGAAAAGTACTTTAATTATAGATGCTTTTAAATTTTTGTTATTCGGTACAACAAGTAAGACCAATAAGAACGAACAGATATTCAATCGATATCGAGATAAAGACAGTTTAACTGTAAGAGGTCTTATGAGAATTGAAGATGAGGAGGAGTTCATAATTGAGCGTATTTTAACTAGAAAAGAAAAGAAACATGGTGGATGGTTAGTTAAAAATACCGTTAACTACTATCGAATCTTACCAGATGGTGAAGAGGAAAAAATGAACGAAGAAGATGCTGTTCAGACAACCAAAAAGATACAGGAAACTGTTGGTGGTGTTGATGACTTCGACTTGGTTACTTTAGCTACTGGTAAGAATTTGGATTCGTTAATTGATTTTTCAGTTACAGAGAATGGTAAGATTTTCACCAAGTTCATTGGTCTTGAAATAATGGAAGTAAAAGAAGCTATTGTACGTAAAATGTACAACGAGTTTCAAAAGTCTATGAAATCCAACATGTATAATATTGTTGAACTCAATGAACAATTGGAAAATGATACTGAAAAATTATCATTGACCGAAGGCTTATTGGTTCAAGCTGAAGATATGAAGAAGTCAGCTAAAAACGAATTGGATGACTTAGCACAACAAAAAACAGACCTATTGAACAGTAAAGAGAAAATTGATGAGAAGTTATCAATGAGTAACCCAGATAAAGTTAATAATGAAATTAATGAGGTTACAAAATTAGGTGTTAAACACAAAGAAAACCTAAAAGAAATAACAAAGTCAATTGATGATATAGGTGAAGTTTTTTATGATGAGTATAAGGAGAAGAGACTTAATGATGAATTGAATGATGTTATAACTAAAATTGGTATTCGTCAGAATGATATAACTACATATCAAAGGAATATAACATCATTAAAGAGTTCTGAGGTATGTGGTACGTGTAAACGACCATTGGAAGGTGTTGATAATAGTGAGAGTATTAGAGAGTTTGAGTCTAACATTAAAACCGCAGAATCGGATATTGTAGAATTTGAAAAGAAAAAATCTGAATTAAGAACTGAAATTAATTCAATGAAAGAGTTCAAAGATTCTTTGAATAAGAAACAAAGGTTGGAATTGGAACGTGATAGGTTGAATGTTAAGTTAGACGAACTTAGAAATAAATTAAGGGAACTCAATAACATAAAGAAAGAGTATGATGCTAATGCTAAAGCGATTGAATTCAATAAAAAGGTAGAATCCAATATCAGCTTTGTGAATTCAAAGATTCAAATCAAAACCCACGAACATGAGGAGTTGGTTAGGAAGATTGAAAATATTAAAAACGAAATCACCAATTTAAGTGGTAAGATTGAACAGAATACATCATTGGTTAAGCAGATTGAAAAAGAGTTGAAAGCTGAAAAACTTTACAAACTGTATATTGATATGGTTGGTAAAAAAGGTGTTTCTAAAATTGTACTTAGGTCAGTACTACCAATTATAAATTCTGAACTTGAAAGGCTTTTGGAGGGTGTTTGTGACTTTGACATTGAGGTTAGAATGGATGATAAGAATGATGTTCATCTTATGATATTGAAGGATGATGTTGAAGGTTTATTAAAGTCAACCAGTGGGTTTGAAAGAACCGTGAGTGGCGTAGCATTAAGATGTGTGTTGGGTGTGGTATCAACACTACCAATGCCTAATTTCATAGCTTTTGATGAGGTTCTTGACAAAGTTGCGAATGAGAATATACCTAATATGAAACCACTGTTCGATAAAATTAAGGACATGTATGATAAAGTGTTTATAATAACACACGATGATTTGGCCAGAGATTGGTCAGATAAAATAATAACAATAACAAAGTCAGACAATGTATCTACAATAAATTACGTCTGATAGTATAAAAATGAGGAGATGGATAAAAGAATGCATTATGAAAATGAGGGTGCTGTAACGTCATATTTTAAAGATATACGAAAATATGGTCTTATAACAAAAGAAGAGGAGATTGAACTTACCAATAAGATTAAACAAGGTGATGAGGAATCTTTAAATAAATTAATGGAGGCAAACCTCAAGTTTGTTATAAAAATTGCCAAAGAATATCAAGGTAATGGTTTACCACTTAGTGACCTGATAAGTGAAGGTAATTATGGTATGATTAAAGCTGCCAATAAGTTTGAACCAGATAAGGGTTATCGATTCATATCTTATGCTGTTTGGTGGATAAAACAATCAATCCTACAATCATTGAATGATAATTCACGTATAGTAAGGCTACCGACAAATATTGTTAATAAAATAAGTTCTTTAAAAAGTCAGATTGAGAAATTTGAACACGAAAATGAACGTGAACCAGTTTTTGGTGAGGTGTTGTGTGAAGATGGTGATGTATATGATTTTGAAACATCACAATATCGTATGTATCTTAATGACTGTGTGAATGATGATGACAACTCAACTGAATTCGGTGATTTGTTATGTGCTGATGAGGAAAAAACGGTGTTTGATATTGAAGAAGAAGTGAGAATTAAAAACGAACTTAATAATGTCCTATCTAAATTAGAATCTAGAGAAGCTGAAATATTAAAGCTATATTTTGGTATCGATAGTGAGTTTGAACCAATGACGTTAGAAGCTATTGGTGATAGATATGATTTAACAAAAGAACGAGTTAGACAAATCAAGGAAAGGGCGATATTGAAGCTAAGACATCACGCACAAGACCTACATCAACTGATAAATTCTTAACTTTTAGATATTTATATATAAACAAATATACATGAAAATTAAGTATTTAGTATGGTTAGCCGCCTTTCTTTTGGCAGCATGTGCCGCTATAATTTCAGTTAAAGGTTTAGCATTGTTATTCGGTGGTGGACTAATATTGTATTTCATATTTGGTACTATGGAAGGTATTAAATTGATAACAGCTGGTGTTCTGGAAAGGTTTTGGTTAAAACTACCTAAAACCCTTAGAACTTATTTGGTAGGTGGTGTGGGTATTTTGATGTTAATAACCAGTTTAGGTGTTTATGGTTTTTTCAGTGGTAATTATCAAGGTGTTGCAGACCAACTTACAATTGAAGATGGTAAGATTGAAATGATTGAGAATCGAATTGCGGTCTTTGAGGAAAGAAAAATTTCTAATAAGGAACTTATTGTTAATAAAACTGAAAGTTTGACATCACTAACAGAAAACGCCAACGAATTATCAAAAGGTTTATCAAACAATGTTATACAGTACAAGGATTCTGATGGTAATATTATTACAACGACATCCAGCTCAACTAGGAAAACATTGGAACGTCAATTAGATGATGTTAATGAAAATATAAAAAAATTGAACGTTGAGATTGATGAACTTTTAACTTTAAATTCCGCAATTTCTGACTCAATAATAGTTAATAAGGGTAATATTAATGAAATAAGAGCCAACAGTGACATTACAGCTGAAGTTGGACCGTTAAGATATCTTAGTGATATTACAGGTCTACCAATGGGTAATGTGGTCAATATTTTGATGATGTTAATCGTATTTGTATTTGACCCTATGGCGATAAGTTTGGTGATTTTGGCCAATAAGTTGGATGAAATCGATTCTGGTAAAAAACCAAAAATAAAAAAGGGTGAATTTAAGGATACTATAACTGCTAAAAATCTTGAAACTGAAACGTTTGAAGATGATATGGTTGATGATGTTCAAACTATAACGGTAGAACCAGTTAAAGAAGAACCTAAATTTGTTGAACCAATTGAAGTTGAAGAGGAAAATAGTGAAATTTCATACACTTCAGCGGTAAGTGGTGACACACCAAGTGATGGTGGTTGGATTGAAAAAGTTTGGAATAATGATAAACCCGTTAAAGAAGAATCTAAAGTTGATGGTTTGGTTGATATGGGTAAAAAAGTTTTAAAAAATTTGGTAAAAACTGAACAACCTGTTAAGAAACAACCAATAATACCTAAAGGTAAGATAACACAAGAGGATGTGCCTCAGATTAAAGAAGGTTTGAATAGAGGTTTTTCAGTTAAAGTGCCAGAACGTAAGAAAAAACAATGATGATTGACGATAACACATATAAATTAGATTCTGACAATTTAAAAAAACGTCATGCACCGATAAAACGCATTGTTATGGTGAACTCATACAACTACGGTATGAATCATTTTCATGGTTGGCAAAAAAGAATTTGTGGTTCATATGACAAGGTAACTCATTTTACAGTTGGTAAAACTGGTGACATATACCAACATGTAGATACGGAATATACAACAAAGATGTTCGGAAATAGATTTGATGAAGGTACCATATTTGTAACTTTGGAAAACATTGGTTTTTTAAGACTTAAAATCGATGATGGTAATTTGGTGAATTGGTTGAACGATATACACACTGAAGATGATATAACATATAAGAAGTGGCGAGGTTATGAATTCTGGGATAATTATACAAAGGAACAATTTAATGCTGTTTCTGACTTAGTGAGATATTTATGTAATAGATTCGATATACCAGCAAAAGCTGTTGGTCATGGAATCAAAATAGAAAACGCCAAAACGTTTGAAGGTGTAATGTATCGAAGTAATTTTGATAAAGGTTATTTGGATTTATCAGCATCATGGAATTTTGGTGAATTCAAAAAAATAATTGAAGAAAAAAGAAAAGAAAATGAAATCATTGATTAACGAACACGACATGACCAAACTTATGATTCAGAAGATAAACGAATCAAAACTTATCCGTGAACAAGAAGAAACTCAAGACAGTAATGAAAGACCAGACAATACTGGTGTAAAAAATAAAGAAGAAGTAAGAAAACTGGCAGAATTCTTAGGTACAGCAGATATTAGAGACAATACGATTAATGTTGATAATGAAAATGGTAAAGCCACATGGAATGGGATTATAAACGGTATAATAAATTTCACAATTAATGCTGGTGGTAATCCTAATGATAAATTAATTATTAAAATGGATGGTGTTTCTGTTGACAAAGAGGTTGCGGATATAATAACTAAACTTGAGAAATTTTCTGGAACTTGGGTAAATGACATATTGAGTCAATCGGGTGATTTAGGTTAATAATTATAAATAAAAAATGATTATGCAGACGAAGGTTGATTATACTAAATTATCGTTAATAATGAACGGGGTCATGACCCTGTTATTAATTGGTACGTTAGTTTATTTTTTGGTATTTCATGAATCACCTATTATTGAGAGATATCAATCAGAAATAGCAACATTAAAAACCAAAAATGAACAATTGGTTACTGATTTTGAAAATCTACAAAAAGAAAAAGAAATATCAAAAAAAA
>Ga0208645_1001359_pt1 | contig 21553 bp, 15 predicted proteins | sample VirMetDEL_Sep_01_FD_184519 | JGI IMG/M metagenome (GOLD analysis project Ga0208645, IMG submission 184519) | Aqueous microbial communities from the Delaware River and Bay under freshwater to marine salinity gradient to study organic matter... | ecosystem: Environmental > Aquatic > Marine >... | reverse complement strand
AGCAGGGGGTCGGCACCCAAGGTACGTGCCCACTCCATGTCCTTCTTGAACTGCTTGCGACCTTCGGGAGTCATCTTGTAGGTGTAGGACGCCTCGATTTCTCGCGGACCTTCACCGAACCGTGCAGGGCGGCCAATCTTGATGGGGGTGATACCGCCCGTCTTCGGATCGACGTTGGTTGCCTCCAGACCGTACCGCTCAACCAATACGTCCCACGGCTGCATTGGAGACAAGCCAGTCGGGTCGGTGTAGCCACGCTCGGCAAGGGAAGCCATCAACATGACCTGTAGGACTTCATCGTCCTTGGTCAGTTCGGTCGGCTCACCCTCAATCCACGTCGAAATGCCACCGCTGACCATACCGAGTGCTCGTGTCGGTCCAGAGCCTCCGACGACAGCCTTAGCGGCGTCCACAACCGTATCCGGGTCAGCACCCTTGTAGTAGATGTCAGCGGCGAGTCCGGCTGTGTAGGCTGCTGCTGACGGGCCATACATGTTGAGCCGTCCCATACCAAGCGGAAGCTCAAACCCGGCCAGTTCCTCGTCGGTCCCGTAGGTCCGCTGAACGTAGTCCTGCTTGGCTCGCATCCCTCTCAGGATCCGCATGGTTTCCTGCGGACGGCTCAACATTGACTCCAGACCCGCCACCGCCGTCTGACCGGAGGCCACAAGCGGCTGTAGAAGCCGTGCTGCTCGACCCGTACCAGCGGGCTCAAAATCGAGGACGGCATCGCGGGCGATCTCAGCGGCACGCTCAGGTGTGCGACCCTCCTTCAAGGCAACGGTGAAGACCTCACGGCGGAAAGCCTGCTCCACCTTGTCCACCATCGACGGAAGCATACGAGCAAACCGGCTGGCGTACTGTGTGGCCCTCTGTGCGCCTCCCAGTGCCTTGTTCCCCTCCATAGCGACCCCAAGGTCGGCAAGAAGGTCGGAAGCCAACCGTCCGCGCCTCGCGGAACTCAGGCGGGTGCTTGCACCCACACCGAGTCGGGCGACTTCCTCGTTTACCTGACGCTGTGACCACGGACGACCGGAAGCCTCAAACAAGGTGTCATCGAGGGTCTTACCTGCTCGTCGGAGCGGTGCGGTAGCGACACCGAAGGTTGTCTCGATGGCCCTGACGGCACCCTGCTTGGCAAGGACGGCGATAGCGGGGCCGAAGGTGGCCTTCACCAGTCTCGTCGGCTCGTTCATCGAAACGAGGTCGGCACCGGCACGCACGAAGTCGTTGAGGTATCCGAACGCTGCTGTGAAGGTGTCCTTGTCCATAGGGTTCTTGGCACGCTTCACAACGTCTGCGGCTTCAGCGAGCTTCATCATGCCGTCAAGCTCCTGAGCCTTACGGAGCACTACGTCGCCCTGTGGGATCAGCAAAAGGGCGTTCAGTTCTTCGGGAACCTGTAGCCACGACCCCGGCTGGTCGAGAAGACGGTTGGCGACCTCACGACCGTCCATGCCTTCATCGAGGTACTTGACTCCGTAGGCTCTCAGGGCTTCACCGACTGAGTTGAGGACCGCTTGATACTGAAAAGCCTCGTCGGCACCACGCATCACGACCCCTTCGGTGCCCGCACCGAGCGCGAGGTCCATCATGCCGTCTAAGCCGGGTGCGTGAGCGTAGGTGGTGCCCTGCTCGATGATGTCCGCCATCGCCCGAGACGCCATCGCCTTCGCCTGCGTCGGGTCAAGCCCACGGAGGCCGGGAGTCATACTCAGGTCCATGCCGGGGTTGTCCTCAATGAACCTCTGAGCGACATTCCGTACCGTGACCCAGCCTTCCGCCTCAAACAGACCGTTGGCGAGGGCGGAACCGAAGTCCTTGGGTGCCAGTTCTCGGATTGACTCCGGTGCAAGGCCCTGAGCGATCTCGTCAACGCGCCTCAGACCCTCCGAGGACGGCACCGACTCCATGATGCGGCGCACCTCCGCGTTCCGCCTCAGTGCGGGAGCGAGAGGTCCGTACAGGGGCGAGAGCGTGTTCATCCACGCTTCCTCGATGAAGTTGTCGGACAACCGACCAGCCTTGGCGGTCAAATCTTGACCGACCTTCAGGAACGGGTCAGGGTCACCGGCCTTGCGGGATGCCTTCAAGGCGTCAGCGACCCGCTTCGGGACACCGAACGTCTCCTTGCCAATGATGCGACCCATTTCCTGATACACAGCGGGGGCACCCTTGGCGTTCCCGCCGAAGGCACCCATGACACGGCCCGCAATGTTCCGTGCGGCAACACGCTGGAGCGGTGTACCGACTGCGGCATCGAGTTCCTTGCCAATGTTGGCGAGTCCTTCGCCCAAGGCCCGACCCGTCGTGGGATCACGGGCGAGTCTCAGGTAGGCGTCCGACTGGAGTGCTTCTGTGAGTCTGGAAACCTGATCAGGTCTGAGATCACGTTTTTGTCGGACAGCATCGCTGAGATCATCCCAAAAATCTGATCTCAGGTTCACAGGGAACATGCGCTCAATGGCTGCGAGCGTCGGTTTGATCTTGTCGGCAACGACCCGGAAGCCCTCACCGGACTGCTCGATGGTCCCAGCAAGGTCTTTATCGACCGCCTTCCGCATCGCGTCAGCGATCCTACGGGGAATCATCACACGCGAGGTCACGGCTACCATGTCTCGGGGAACCATTTCACCGAGCGCCTTGCGGGTCATCTCAGCGACCCGTGCCCGACCTTCAACTGCTCCGACACCCTCAAGGGCTTCGTCGGCCTTGTTCAAGATGGCTCGCATGGCCGAACCGGTGCCCGCCCTGCCGATATCGAGGACGGACTTGTTTGCCGGGACCACAAGGTCTACAGCCTTCCGTAGCTGACGGGCCGTGGAGGCCCCTTCGATGGCTTTTGTCATGGTGGGCGGTACGCTGCCCCCTCCAAGTGCTCTCGCGACTCTCGTAGCCGCCTGACGGGCTTTCAAGAGGTCGTCGGTAGCCTTGATGGTGGCGTCAAACACGCGCTCAATGTCCGAGACACCCTGAGCGATACGCATTTCACTGAACGCTTGGTTCAATCCGACCTGTTCAGCCTTCTTGGCAACCCACAGGGCCGACTTGGAGCCGGGTGCGACCTGTTGAGCGAGTCGAACAAGGTCACCGGCTTCTTCCCCGGCGATCTCAACGGCATCGACAAGGGCACGGGGGCCTACAGCCTCGCGGGCGACCACCTCACCCATGGCTGCAACGACATCATCACCCTTCTTGGCACCCCGGATAGCCTCACGGGCCACCTGACCACCGAACATACGGCTTCCGGCGACATAGGTGAGGCCAGCATCGACCAGCGACCCAGCAGCCTTGGTTCCCTTGACGACCTTGCCTCCAACGAAGGTCAGGTCTGGGATAGTGAGGTCTGCGAGGGCACCACCGTAGTACGCCGCTGACTCGGACCCGTAGTGTTCCTTGTAGACCTCCCGTAGCTCAGGCATGTCCACAAACAGGTCTTTCATCGTCCGACCTACCGTGGCGTTGCGGACGATTTGGTCATTCCAGTCGAGGGTTGGGTCAGCCACCCGAAGACCGTAGGGATCCATTTCCTTCGCGGCTTCGGAGGCATAGTCAACCGGCCCGAAGGTGGGAACGGTCAGACCTTCGGCGGCGAAGCCCGCGATGATCTCAGGGACACCGAGGTCAATCAACTCTCGCTTGGGTGTTTCAGCGATATCGAGGTCGAACATTCCTCTGGTGATTTTGTTGACCGGACCAAGCCCGAGCACACCACCAGTAGAGAAGGTCGAGGGATAGTATTCGTCGCCAGTCAGTCCACGGATCGTCTGCTCGGCCCGGTACGACAAGTCCTCGGTGTCTCCTTCCTCGTAGGTCAGCACCTCTCGGGCGGCTACCTCAGCGGCACTGGCGATAGAGTCGCCCACAACCCGCACGGTGGCACCCAGCGGTGTCTCCACGCCCTGCAACGAGAGCCGCATAGCGTCGGGGAGGTAGTCAGCGTAGGACTCCTCACCTTCCAGTGATGCCTTCGCCTGTGCTCTCGCCAATGCCTCAGCCGTCATGGTGGGACGGCGACTCAGAAGGTCGTCAACGGACTGCTTCGACTCAGGGAACCAGAACTCGTATGCGGTCTGGAGGATCCCCGTCTGTTCCTGTTCGGTTGGGGGGATGTCCACCCGACCACCGGGAGACACAAGGGCACCCGCTCCAGCCTGAGCCTCAAGGCGAGCCAGTTCCGTCAGGCCCGCCTGCTGTTCCGGTGTGCGGGCAAGCTCACCGGTCTTGGAAGCCTCGACAGCCTGCTCAACGACTTCCTCGACGGACAAGGAAGGCTGGACAGTCTCAGGTGCCTCAACCAGACCCACCGGGAGAGGCTGCACCCCTACAGGTAGTGCCTCTGGCTCCGGTGCAACACTACCTGTAGTGTCTGGTGCCTCAAATGACCCCAGTGTCTCCATGATCTCGTCGTCAGTAGCGTCGTCGGGGAAGGTGTAGGTCACACCCTCAAATACGATTGGCTTCGTGCCCATGGGTCACCGCTTGTTCGGGTTTCGGATGAGTCGTCCGTTCGCGTCACGGATGAAGTCGGAGGTCGTGTCGATTTCGATATCCGTGGTCCCGAGGTCCATCATGGGTGCGGTGTCGAGGTTGACCGGGGCGACCCCTTCTGCTTCCAGACGGCGAGCCTCCAGACGGGCGGCTTCCTCCGGGGTCAGCGGAGCGAACGGAGAGCCTGTGACGGGGCCTGCAAGCCCAAGGGTGGGCGGTGCCCCCGGTGGTGGCGCTCCAGCCTCTACAGTAGGCGTGACGGGCGGGAGAGGGCGTTCACGCTCACGCTCACGGAGAGCACGCTGACGACGCTGGAGGTCTGCGAGTTGGTCGTACTGACCACGCTCGGCAAGGGTCAAGGCAACCCCACCAACGGACGGCCCAAGGAACTCCCGACCTTCGTACCGACCTGAGACTGCAACGAAGCCGTCTTCGGTACGCCGGTAGCGAGGCTTGGTGGCGTCACTCTCGTCTACAAACTCGTAGCCAATGTCACCGGGGCCGAGTGTGATCTCAGCAGCAGTCGGGGGAGTCTCCGTGATCTCAGCAGGAACGGGCTGGTCTACGGGTTCGTCAATGATCTCACCGGGGGCTTCTTCAACAGTCGGAGCGGTGATGGGCTGTGCGTCTACTTCATCCCGCACCCTCTGGAGAACCTGCTCACGGGCAACAGCGGCTTCGGCAAGCTGGTCGCCTTCCTCAGCTACAGCCCTCTCCTCGTCACCGGTAAGCGGAGCGACGACCTCAGCAGGCTCACCCTCACCTTGAAGTCCACCCTTGACGATCCCGTCACGACGGAGCTTGAGGGCGATAAGATACTCGACGGAGCGTTCGATGTTCTCGGGGGAATACTTTTCCTGACGAGCCTCGTTGGCTTCCCGCTTGGCCTCACGAAGCCCCTTGCGGTCCTCACCCTTCACAGCACTTCGGGCCGCACCGTAAGGGGTGGTCATAAGGGGTCCACGGAACTCGCGAGCCTTCTCGTTGAGCAGGGCCTCAAGCGCACCCACGTCCAGTTCCTCGCCCGACTGCTCCCACAAGGAAGCAACCAGCTTTTCCTGCTCGGTCTGTGGACTGATATCTTCGTAGGCGCGGGCAAACGAGGGACGGACACGGGCCTGAGCGGGGCTTCCCCGGTACGCCATGAAGTGTACTTCCTCCGGGGTGTAGCCTCCGCGATCAAGGGCACGCCTCTGTGCTTCCTTGTAGGGGTCTTCGTAGGTCGGGCCTTCTTCCTGCTTCCGCTTGAGAGCGGCTTCGGTCTGGACTGCGGAGAGGTAGTCGGCGGCGAACCACTCAGCGTCCGACTTCAGGTAGGCACCTTCCTCGCGAGCAGTCTCGTAGGCGGTCCGGGCCTTGGCGTACTGCTCAGGGGAGTCAAACTCGTCAGCGGTGGCTTTTCCGGGTGTGGCCTCGTCACGGAGGCGGTTCACGAACAGGTTTCGGAGGTCTTCGTCTTCCGGGGTGAGGCCCGACACCATCTTGCCGTGGGAGAACGGACTCTCGGCGGCGGAAACCTCACCCTCGGCCCGCATGATGGCGATGGGCTTCTCAGGGGTCACAAACCCACCGGCTGCTGACCGGGCGGCTGCATCTTCCTGTGATCCCGCCTTGCTGACCACGTTGGCGTAGGCGTCATCGAACGTAGCCCTGACGGCACGGTTCAACTCCACCCCTGCGAGGTTCTTGTAGTCAACCCCGGTGGACTCCATGATGTCCACGAACGCCTTGCGCTTCAGGGCCGGGTTGGAGATCCCGGACGCGGCTCGTGTGGCAATCTTGACGGCCTCTGCGGCCACAGCCCGGTCAGCGGCACCCTCAGCCGCACTGTAGACCCTGACGGCTTCGATACCAGCCCTTCCGGGGTTGGCGGCGAACCCAGCAGACGAGGCACGCTGGGCCTCAATCTCGGCTTCGTAGTCCCGCATGATGCGACGGGATTCAGTCAGACGGATCGCCTGACCGGGTGACGGGGCACGCTCACGGTACGTCTCAGCGAGGCGTGCGGTGTTGGCGTTGGCCTTGAGGATTAGGCTGTCAAGTTCCTTGAACGCCTCCTGCTCACTCTCGATTTCCTTCAGGGTGTAGGCGAGGACTTCGGTGTAGTAGACGGTCGGGAAGTAGACTTCGCGAAGGTAGTCTGAACGGGTGTTAGGCATTGGTCAGCCTCCCATGTAGCCGGAAATGATGGACTGGGGCGTGGTGTAGCCAGCGGCGGCGGCTGCGGCCTTGATTTGCGCGTCAGCCTTGATACGCTCGATCTCCAATGCCTGCATCTGGTCCTGCTGCTTTATCCCGACTCCGACAGCGGCTTGACCACCTTCGACAATCCCACCTGTGAGTGCCGCCGTCGCCGCAGCCTTGGCCTGAGCCTGCTGGTTCTGGAGAGCGACAAGTTCCTGCTGCTGTGCCTGTTGAGCAGCCGTTTCCTGAGCCGCGATGATCTCAGCCTGCTGAGTGCGGGCCTGCTGCTCGGCTCCCTGAGCGGCGACTTCAGCGAGGAACAAGTCACGACCGGAGCCTCCCGCCGCCTGACGCTGCTGCTCACCTATGGTCTGGGCCTGACGTAGCCCTGCGGAACGCTGGGTCATAAGGCTGGCTTCAAGTCCCTGACGGTCAGCCTCGGACATGCCCAACTGGCCGGACTCGCGAAGCAACTCCAGTTCGCGCATCCTCTCCTCCTGCTCGGGAGAGAACGACTTCTTGGCGGCGATGGCCCCGCCTACACCTTTTGCGACACCAAGACCGGCACTAATGGCGGCGAGTGTTCCCATTGCGACTGGCATGTTTCTCTCCTACAGGTAGTACATTTCGACGGCGACGGACCAGTTGATAAGCACAACCCGGTCTACCTCTGAGAAGCTGCACAGCCCTATGACGTAATCCCCGACGCTTACGTCGGCGGTGTGCGTTCCGCACCGTGTTCCCCAACCGACGATCTCGTAAGGGGCGTCAGGCGACTTGTTCACCGCGCTCCACCCGTTGCCGTTGTTTAGAACCTCCTGACCCTGCTGTGTGATGGCCGGGAGGTCGGTCTGACCTTGAATCGTGCTGTAGTTAGCGAAGTAGGGGGCAACGAACGCCACACGGTCAACGGGGGCGGGGAGGTTTGCGGAGGTCGAGTAGCCGTCGTCCGGTCCTGCGGCCATTTCCCACGAGTAGTGGAACACCAGCGTTCCCGGCTCCATCACTCGGATCCTAAGTGCCGCCTGTGGTACCGGTATCCAGTCCTGTGACCCCGACTTCGCGCCGCTCAGGAAGCTACTGGTGAACGTCGCACGGACAAGGGGGCCACCGCTACTCTGACCGCCTTGGTAGCCCGTGGCACCGTGCTGTAGACCCGTGTAGGCGTTGTACCGAGGACTCTGAACATGCTGGGCCTCGACCCAAGCAGGGGTGTTCTGGAGGTCAGGGGAGGCTACGCCTTCATGGAGGTAGACCTTCAACGCATCGAAGTTCCCCTGAACGTCTGCGGAGTTACAGATAGTGCCCGGTGCGAAGCCGTTGGGAGGGGTGTACGCCATCTACTGAGTCCTCTGCCAGAGTGCCGTTAGGAAACCGCCGCTGTAGTCCAACTTCTGACCCGCACCACCAACCGTGTCGTCCACCAGCAGGTAGTTCTCGGTTGTGCTTTGGGCGGGGTGATAAATACCGTGGATCACCACTCGGATACCGTAGACGGTGACGCCGGGAGTCGTCGGGGCGTAGTAGAAGCTCCCGCTCGACCCGTACCAGCCTGTCTTGTCAGCAGTGTTGCCACTCGACCCGTTCTTGGCTTGCCCATCGACGGAGTTGATGGTCGAGAGCCGCCATGCCGGAACCACGGTGGCGTGTCGGCATCCCGGCAACGTCCCACCCTTCCAAGTAGAGAGCGTAGCGGTGAAGTCAGTGCCACCGAAGATGGGAACGAAGTTTGAGAGGGCTGCGCTCGTGATGTCCCACTCCAGACTGATAATCCAGCAGTGTCCACCAACACTCAGGTTCACGGTGCCACCACCGTCCTTGGGGATCGCCAACAGCGACGGGGATGCCGTCCAAGGTGAGCCGACGTACTGTGGGTGGACCGAAAGATCCCAGTAGATCCTGAGAACGTCGTTGGCTCCAATCGTCCATGTGAGGTCAGCGGCATCGAGCCGTGTTTCCGTACCGCCAGCGTCCTCGACGGGGAACTTCACGGCTGCGGTTGACGCTACGGTCTGGGAGGTCACCGTGTTCACGGAGCTTCGGGTCCAGTCACCCGTACCGAGGAACGTCTTGGCGATCCCCTTCGTGATGATCCCGTCCGTCAGGTGAGGCGTGTCAAACGCTCCATCGCGGGTGTTTTCTTGGTTGAGCGTTCCGCCCTGTGTGTAGTCACTGAACCGGTTGTTCAAGTCCGTGGCGTCCAAGGGGTCACCCGGCTCGATGCGGCCTCGTGTGATGCGGGACATTAGCGGAACCTCCCAATGGCGAGGGCCTTGTTGCCCCATGAGTGAAACTGCATCAACCTACCGCCTCCGTTCTCCACCACGATGTCGTCTGGACCGGAGGGTGTACCGCGCCACTGGAACAGGGCTTCATGGTTGCCGGGAGGGAGTTGCTGTGTACCGAACAAGCGGTAGGACTGGCACCCGATGGCCGGACCCCACGAGTTTGCCACCTCGACCCCGGCGACGAGGATCCGAAGGTTGAAGTGCTTGGGGTTGGGCGGGAAGGCGGCATTGAAGGTCTGGTGGCACAGGCCGTTGACGTAGCACGACCCTCCCCACTCGATGAACAGGTTGCCACCACGGAAGTCCGTCAGGGTCTTGGTGAACAAGGTCTGCCATGACCCCCCGTAGACCTGATAGGTGGCGCACTTGAACTGCCAAGTCGTCGCGTTGTTATCCCGGTAGTTGTTCTGCTCGCCCGCGAAGGTGCCGCCACTGAGTTCCGTGACGTACATATGGTGTAGGGCACCCGGAGCCAGCCGAGCCTCTGTGACGGCGTTCACGGGCATTTGTGTACGGTCAAGCGTGGTGATGCTCGACTGGTTCGACCGGAACTCCTCCGTGATGGCGTCTGCGTCGAGCAGGTTCTTGTCACGCTGCTCGTAGGTGGTCCACTTGCGGCTCATACTGCGTGCCCCTTGATGACTCGGGTTCCACGAGCAGTGAACTCGATTTCCCAGCCGACCAGTGTGAAGTCTTCAACCGACTCAATCTCAAACGCGAACCACGCCGCGCTCTGAGTCGCGACCGAGAACCGCATTGGTACGAAGTCAGCCCGTTGCCATACGTCCGTGTTGAAGATGGCTGTCTCGCGGGTTGGGAACGTGGTCGGCCCCATGACCCGCTTGAGAGTCTTGTCAGGCGGCTGGAGTTTGTATTCCGAGGTCTGGGAGTTGGCGTTTAGCTGGTGGTCCTTGTAGGCCGACAACTTGATGCCCTGTGACCCCTCCGTCTTGACCCATATGGTGACGTAGTGGACCTGCTTCTGAGCCTGAGCGTCACCAAGGTCAAGCCATGCCGACTTGTACTTGGAAGTCGGCGGTCCGTTGAGGAAATACTGGTCGTTGTCGAGGAAACCGCCCATGTGACGGCTGTTGGTGATGACAAACAGGCCAGCAGGGTCGTTCTGGGTGGTCGGAGTGATGCCTTCGTTGTGTCCGAAGACCAACTCGCCTGTGTAGAGCCGGTCAATGGCACCGACCGGGAATCCCTCGCGGATCGTCCACGCTTTCTTGTCCACATGGTAGATCAGACCGACGTTCGGGCGGTCTGAACCGTCGATGGGCACGTAGAAGTGCATCTCGCGGGTCAGGGGCGTGTACCGGGCGACTGCTCGGGCGATGCAGTCGGGCGTGATGCGAGAAACCCAGTCCTCAATGGGGTCGCTGACCCGTGTGACCGTAAACTCAGCGCCGCCGACCAGTCCACCGCTCAACAGGTAGATGCCGTCTTGCGCGAGGATCATCAAACCCACGCCGGGAACGGAGTCAAGGGCGTTTGCGGACCTACAGGCGACCTGATTGGTCACGGTCGTAGAGACAAACCCGTTGGCGAAGTCACCCTGAACCACGTCGATGCCGCTCTCACGGAGAATGACGAGGCTCGTGTAGAGGCTGAACAGTCCGGTGATCCCACCGGCTGACGCCTGAAGCCTGATAAACGACTCAGCGGCATACTGGTCAATCTTGTCAGGGTGGGAGTAGACCAGCGTGTACGGGTCAACCACACCACCGTCGAGGAACAGACAGTCCTTGTAGACGGCACTGAACCGGGCACGCGGGACCGGCATGGGAACGCTCTCGTTTGCTCCCGGTGCCGTAGATCCCAAGGTGTTGCTCGCGTAGGGGTCGAAGAACAGTTCATCGACGTTGTTCTTCACGTCATCGAGGTAGGCGAGGGTCGGGTTGGGGTTGGTCGTGTCCGTCGAGTAGTTCCCCGTCCTGTAGATGCGTCGTCCTACGGTGCCTTCAGGGCCTCGGGGGATGCGTAGAGCCGTACAGTATTGGAAGCCCTCGGTGTTGCCCTCAAGCTCCCACTGCACGCTTGCTGCTGGACTCAGGGGGCTTTCCGAGCCGGTGTCGCTAATGTACGAGCACTTGTAGTCGTACAGCGCCTTCTTGCCGCGAGTGGCGTCAGGGTTCTTCGCGAAGCCGAGGCCCCAGTCACCCCACTGACCGATGGCCTTGTTCCATGTAGGCCACCACAAGCTCACTGCTCCACCAGACTGACCCTCAACGGACCCGATGGTGGTGCCCATGGTCACGACTCGGAGCGGGTCGATGGGTGCGGCTGCGGCTGGGAAGCCCAAGGTCCGGTAGAGGAACTGAGTGGTGCTCGGAGCCGACACGGTGCCACCGAGGGGCCATGGCTCAATCAGGATGGGTGCTTGGTCACCGTTACAGACAACCACACCGTCACGTACCGCCGTGTAGGTGGTCGTGTTCTGGGTCGCGGAGGGCACTGACCGAGAGGTGACGAGCGTGAGCAGGGACACCGTGGGCTTGGTGGCCTCGTGGAGCAGGTAGATGATTCCGCCTGACTCAATCAGCAGTATGTCTCGGGATCCCGTCGCGGCACCCGGATACACGAACAGGGAGTCGATGCGTCCGAGGTTATTGAACGGACGGAACTCGTCGTTGGGGTCCGGTCGGTACTTCTCGTAGCCAATGCGGGAGGACCACCCTAAAGTCTTCCGGTCCACCGTCACGTTGCTAATGACGGTAGCGGAAGTGCCTTCTTGTGGGAGAGGGGTCTGTATGCCGCCAAGTACGCGGGCCTCGACGGTCGTGTTCTTCATCAAGGAACCTTCGTGAGTCGAGTGAACCGGTTGAACCGGAAGGAACCAGCCGTGTTGAAGTTCCCCTTCACGATCCGGCGAGCCGGGGTGATAAGGTAGCGCCGCTCCATCTTCAGGATTTCCTGCTCCGCACGCTTCGCGTAAAGCTGACTCTGAGCCGGGGAGTCAGCCTTGATAAGCAGGTTCTCAAGAGCCTTGTAGGCGATGATGATCCTGTGGGCGGCTGGAATGTCGGGCGTGTCCGTCTCCTCAATCAGAGGGCGTGGACGAGCCATGTACCGGACGGTGTAGACCGTGTTCTCAGCCTGACGGGGATGGAGCCTAATGCGCTCACGCATCCCACCGTCACCTTGGAAGCGTGGTGCGATGAAGGGGAGCTTGTCCGTGTTGACCGGGCCGTTGCCGGTCGAGGTGTCAAGCTGAAGCGTACCAATACCGGTCGGCGGGATGCTTACGGGGAGTCCGCTTCGGTCAGCGAACTTGTACCAAGCCTTGAAGCCGTCGTTGGGGAACCGGACGTAGATGACCCGCTGGTAGCCCGTGGTGTTCGGGATCGTGCTGACGGTCCAGTCGATGTCTTGGTTTGCGTTGAGGGTGACGGAGAGGAACGGACTCAGACCTGAGCTACGACCGCCCCACTCGTGGGCAACAGCGAGTTCGATGGTCCGGTCACCCTTCAGCAGTTCCGCACGGGTCGCCACGACGGGTGCGACGGACGGTGAGGAAATGTAGATGGGGTCATGGGGAACCCAGAACCGGGGAACACCAGTCTCACCCAGCGGGAGGTTGAAGAACTCGTCCTCGTACCGGGTCAGTGCCGCCATCATGCCGGGGTCTTCCGGTGTGATGGAGTTGGACCGGGTGGCGACGTTCATCACCGTCACGCAGTCAGCCGGGAGGTCAAGGTAGCGGAAGACGACCTTGGCGGTGACGCCTGCGGAGGTCACTCCGAGGTATTCCTCGGTCAAGTAAGCGAACGTGGCGCTGTTCACGTAGGCGATGGTGTATTCCACACCGTTGAGTTCGATGGTCTGACCGTCCATGGTGGAGTCAAGCACGCCACCGTGCGCCAGCGTGGCCGATCCGTTGGTGACTGGGATCGTCAGACCTGTAATGTCAGGACGGGCTTCGATTTCCGCTTCCTTCTGACAGAAGGTCCACGGCTTTTCAGTGTAAATGCGCTCGTAGGCATCACTAATGATGCGCCCAAGCTGGTCAGAGTAGGTCGGGTTGGCCGTTGGGTCATAGTCGATGACGTTGCCAACGTACTGCTTGAGGTCCGACAAGTTCACTGAGTCTCCCTGACCGCTGTGAGGGGCTTAGAGGAAGGCCCCCGACCTTGGCCCCTACAATGTAGAGGAAACGCAAGGCAAGGGGCCTGTGGGAACGGTATGGGCCGCTCCCGGTGGGAAATCAGAACTGCTTGTAGACCCAAACGTCCGCAAGGTTGCCAGCAGCAGCCTCAAGCGAGACTCCGCAAGCCGGTGCGAGGTCGCCAGCCGCGATAGCGACAGCCTGACCAGCAGCGGTGGCGTCCACGACGAGGGCGACACCAGCGGCGGCGACAGCGTTGGCGACCGAAGCCCCCTCAGCGTAGCCTGCGACGACGACCTTGACGCGCTCACCAGCAGCAGCAGCCTGAGTGGAGACACCGACGACGAGGCCAGTGCCAGTTCCGCCACCGACCGCCTCAATGACGTTCAGAACGCGGTCTGCACCGGTCTTGGTCGTGTCGAACATGACCCAATCGCCAGCGGCGATAGCGCCGTTTGCGATGAACATCTCAGTCTGACGACGGTGGGAGGTGGTAGCACCGAAGCCGTCAGCGACAGGATCGAGCTTCTGAAGAAGAGTAGAAGTAGCCATGATGGCCTCCTTACGCTTATGCGTTGCCGTTGGTGAGGATACCGTGGCCGCTCAGGTTGCTGGCGGTCAACTGCATACGGACGATGATGTTTGCAGCCATCGAAGCGTAGCCAGGGATGGACTCCATGGGCTCGACCTCAAAAAACGCATCTTCGTCGGTGTACAGGTTAAAAAGCCCACTATTCAGGAAATACTGACTCAGCGGGTTGCCGTTGGAACCGTTGACGCCCGAAAGCTGCGGCTCGATGTAGACCGGGGAGCCGCCGAACACGAGGGCAAGGCGACCGGACATGTCCTGCATTTCCTTGATGCTGGTGTACCGCTCGTTGTCCTCAAGAAGACCACGGTAGACGGCGTAGGACTCAGGGCTGGCGAGGATGATGTCCACGTCGCCTTCGGGACCGAACACCTTGGTCTGAATCAGAAGCTCCTGCATCTCAGCGATGGAGAGGTTTCCGCCAGCGTCGATGAACTGGTTCTGGTAGGACTCGGGGAATGCAGCCTTGTCCACGCCCTGTGCGGTGCCCGTCTGGGTGCCGTAGGTCGCAGCGTGAAGGAAGCCACCAGCCACAGCACCGTTCAGGGTGTTGAGGTCGGTCAGGATGGTGGAGTTTCCGGCGACGATCTGCTTGTTGATCTCGCGTCGGAGCATCCCCATGACCTGCTTCATGCGGGTCTCGGCAATGCGAATCTGTGCCCGCTCACCCTTGTTGCTGAGGGATTCCTTGGTGGTGATGACGATGGGAGCCACCGCGTCACACCACGAGGAAGTACCGGTACGCATAACGTCCGACACAGCGAGGTTCACACCTTCATAACCCGACGAAAGCTGGGTCACTTGGCTGTGGTCGGTCAGGACGAGAGGAACGTCCACGTAGGAACCGCCGTTCTCACGGACAATGTTCCCGGCGCGGTCACAGGCGTCGAGGAGAGCGATAGCGCGGAAGGTTGAGTCAACCTCCTTGTCGCGCAGGATGCGGAGGGTGGAGGCGAGAATGTCCGCCTGAACACCGGAAGTCGTAGGCATTTGGTCCTCCTGTCAAGGACAGGCTGATGAAGGGGAGTGGGTTCCCGGTCAGCGAAGCGTGTCCCTCACGGGAGGGGGCTGTAGGCCGGTCTGTTGAGGGGTGCTCGTGCCCGCGAAGCGGGGAGTCCTCACCTACCTACAGCTACCGCTTTACTACCGCTGGGATCAGCGGGACTGCTGACGCTTGAGGTTCTGGTAGATATCCCAAGCCGACATGTCCTTCGCGTCGATCTTGGAGAGGGTCGGGGTGCCCGCACGGCGTCCCTGACCAGTAGCGGTCAGTGCGGCGGCTCGTGCAGCCTTCTGGTGGGCCTTCTTCGTTGCCTCACGCTGAGTCTCCAGACTGGAAGCCCGACGACCTCGTGTTGCGTAGTACGCGCTCTGGAGGTCAAGACCGGGGTTGGCCTTCAGCGCCTCAAACACTTCCTTGCGGACTCCCTCGTCGGTCTTGAGGTCAGGGTGCTTGTCGAGGAACGTGTCGTACTTCTGACGGGCGGCGGCTTGCTTGTGCTCCCGCTCCATTGGCTCCAGTGCTTCAGCCAGTCTACGGGCAACCTCGCGCTCGATACGGGCACTGATGGAGGACTCGTCAAACGGGTTCAACTCACCGACTTCCTCGTTGGCTTTGGCGCGGAGCGTGTCAAGCGTTCCAGACTTCAGCAGGGCTTCCTTGTCTGCGGCGAGCCGCTTCTTCTCAGCCGAGAGGGTCTGGGTCTTCCGGGTGTAGTCGGCACGCATCTCTCGGGCGAGCTTGGCAAGGTGAGGTGCGGAGTCTTCCATCTCACGAATGGAGTCATCCCACGACAAGCTGGCCTTGCGCTCAGTCTCCTGAGCCTCGGCTGCTTCGGCTTCCGCCTTGCGGGCGTTGTCCTTCTCGTGGGCTTCGTCGGTGATGGTCTTCTCGGTGGCGTCACGGGCCTTCAGTCGGCTTGTGACTCCACCGGAGGGCGAGGGGGCGTTGAGAGCGGGACGGCTCTCTCCGAGGGCCGCAGGGGCCGTGCTCGGGGTGTTCATGGTGTGAACCTCTGTTGGGGTTTGGGGATCAAGCGCGTTCAGCGAACATGGCTTCCATGTCGTCGGGGCCTTCCTCGGTCATCTCGACGGCTTCCTCTCCTCCCTCCATGGGGGAGTCGAGGAACGCAAGGAACTCGGAGTCAGCAAGCAGGGCTTCGACCTTGGCTGCGAGACGGGCAACGTCTTCGTCCTTGGTGATGCCATCGAGGGTGATGATGTCCGGCTGTCCGTAGTCCTCAGCAGCGGAGGCAAGCATCGCCAGTCCACGGACGAACTCGGGCGGGAACTCGGTGATGTCCTCACCGAACTCGGGATACATTTCGGCCTCGGGGAAGTTCATCGCCTTCTGAGCGTCCCGGTAGACCCGGACAAGGGCGTTCATCACGCTCTTGCTGAACCGACCCTTGGGTGCGGCACTGGTGAACATTTCGTCCATCATGCCCTCGGCTTCCTTGGCTGGGGTGAGGACGGCGATTTCGATTTCAGACTTTTCCATGAAAACCTCTATGGGGTGGAGGGGAAGGTGTTGGCTACAGCCAGTCCACGGTCACCGTCTGCCTTGGTAAGCTCAGACTTGAACCGGGTCATGGTGCGTTCGTGTTCGTTGGCGTCCTTGACGGCGTGGTCAAGACGTTTCCGCTGGTCGGTCACGGTGTCCTCTACCAGACCCCGTTCCTTCATCACACGGTCACGGTGGGCCTTGTCTCGGAGCGTGATGCCCAAGCCCTTGTCGAACCGACCGGACCATCGTGAGTCACCCCAACCGGACGGGGTGGAGGCAATCAGTTCCACGCCACGACTGGTTTCACCCTTACAGGTCTTGCAGGGCACGGGGTCATCCCGCTTGCTCATTTTCTTGAGCACGTCGAACCTGACCTGACACCGCATACACTCTCGCGTGTAAAGGGGCATCAAACACCTCCGGGGAGCATTGGCTGGATCGTCGCAGGGCTGACGCCGCCACCGGCAACGGCCTGCTCCAGTGTCTCAGGTGCAGTCGCAGGGGGTGGTGCAGCGCCTCCTGCTGCTTCCGCCTCAGCCCCGCCCTGTTCTTCACTCAGGAAGCTCTCAGGGAGGTCATAGAGCCTGACGATCTCCTCTCGGATAGCCTGTGGGCTGACTCCGAGGTTGGTCAGGAGCACGGTCAGGTCAACGATGGACCGACGCTTGGCTGCGTCACCCATGGCGGTGCTTCCGGCGTCCGTCGCGTGGAACTTGAAGTCCGCGATAAGGTCGTCGGAGGTCAGCAGGGTCGGCTCCCGTCCAAGGTACAGCGGCTCAGTGGCGTCACCGAGGATCAATGACAACATGACCGAGTAGACCCGAGCGAGATCAGAAATCGCTGCATCGCGAGTGCGACTGTGCCTCCCGACCTCACTGGACGTGTACGCGGCAAGGGCTGTGACCTCAGTTGCAGTGGCCTTGGTTGCTTCTCCACGAGTGAAGGGAGCCATGATGGAGCCGCGCCCGAAGTCGTTGTCCACCTGACGGATATACAGTTCCAGTTCGGGTGGCGTTGGGGAGTGCGGGACCGGCATGAACGACCCGGAGAGGGTCTGACCGTTGCTCAGTTCGACCTCAATCACCTCACCATCAATGCCCATAGCGAGCTTGGCTGCGTCGTCGGGAGTCAGCAGACCCTTCTCGGCAAACCACTGGCGGGCGCACTTGCGGATCGCGTTTGCTTGGAAGGTTCGGATAATGTTCGTCTCGGTACAGTAGTCCTGCGACCGACGAAGGGCGCTGTAGCCCCTGAGCGGGACGTTGGGGTCGGTGGTGAAGTACATGGGCACGATGGGCGGCGTGATGCGACCGGAAGCCGTGCGGTACGGGATCCCAGTGTAGGTGATGGACTCCGACTCGATTTCCGCGTCAGTCTGTCCTTCGTCAGCGTTCTCGACCTCGGTGTCGAGGCTTGAGCCGACCTGTACCTTGACTCCCTTGTAGAGAAACTTGTCTCCGTTCTGGTAGTCAGGACTCCAGACGACCAGTGCGTCCTGACCCGGTGTGAGGTCATAGAACTCAACCACCTCGACAAACTGCTCGACCTCACTGTTCGTGGGGAGGGCACGACCCTCGGTGGAGTTGTTCGGGCCTCCACGCGCCTCGTTGCGGGTGACCGAGTAGAGGTCGGTGCCCTCAGTCTCGTCGTCAAGGAACCGGTGGAAGGACCGAGGGGTGTACTTCTTGTTCCCGTACCGCTGACGGGCTTCTTCAAGCGGGAGAAGGTAGCGGTGGGCCACGTACCGCTGGTTCTTCCAACTGGAGGACGATGCGTCCACGATAATGTCCCACGGTGCCACGGCTTCAACGTCAACACGCTGGAGTGGGTCAGGGCCGGGAACGGGTGCCATCTTGAGGAACGAGCAGGGGTAGACCAGACCGAGACGGGTCGCTTGCTCTACTGCATCGCGGGACCGGCTCAGGAAGTCGTTGCAGACCGCTTGGGTCACAGCGCTATCGCCACGGCCTCTAAGGTCAGGGGTGACGACCACGGACGGGTCGCGAGTGAACAGGGACGCCACGAAGCTCTCGATAAGCTCATAGCCGCGACTGGTTTCGACCGTGATTTGCTGCTGCTGCTCAGTACGGTCCCAGAACCTCATCATGTACAAGTTGCGGAGTTTGCGCATCTCGGGTCTGAGGTCACGCCAGTACCGGCAATGGTCGTCGTAGATCGCTCGGACTTCGTAGGGCTTCATCATGGGGCTACCTTCTCATGTTCCAAGGGGGTCGGGGAGACCGTGAGGTATTCCGATTTCTGTTTGCTGAATGTACGCTTTTGTCCCTGACGTTTGCCAGTGATATCTACAGACCGCCAGCCCTGAGCAACCAACTCAGGAATGGCCTCCTGCTCCGAGATGCAGACGGTAGCCCCCGCAGCGTGCCACGCCAGTGCCAACTCCACAACCCGGTCACGTCCGAGGTCATGTTTGTAGCCCGTCGTGTTGACGTAAGGCGGGTCAATGTAGACCACGGTATTCGGCGGGAGCAGGGGCGGCTCTACAGCCCCGTCTGTGATCTCACCGGGGATGGTGGGTAGGTCTTCTACCCGTCCACCTACTCCCGGTAGGGTCTGCCAGTGGGTTGTGCCCGACTGCCGACCGGGACCGCTGTATATCGGCTTTGCATCGCACATAGTCCACGCCTCGGACACGCACCACCGCGCCACCTCACGGGGATCTACCGCTCCGTCTGTGATCTCACCGGGCAGTTCGTCAAGGTCTTCGTACCGGTCTGCGACTGTCGGTACGGGCAGACAGCCCCAGCGGTTCCGTCCGTGCCCCGGTCCACAGTATATCGCCCTCGGCGGCATAGTAGTCCACGCGCCACCGGGTAGCGCCAGCGTCCAGCGTGCTGTCTCGCGAGGGGTCGGTGCCACGACGGGGCCTTCCTTGCGCAGCCTTGTCCACAGGGACTTGGGGTCTTCGTCCTTCCAGCCCAGTATGATTTCGGCGGTTGCAGTGGCGAGGTCGTGGTTACGGTAGGTTTCAAGCAGCAGGCGGCACCCGTCGTCCGGCTCGCACCACAAATAGCGTTCCGCCTTGAGGCCGGGATACAGTCCCAGTTCATGGAGGATCGTATTGGCGTATCCCGTTTTGGATCCCATACGGCTGACCGGGGGCTTTGCCCCCTCCTTGTGTAGCCTCAAACTGAGAGCAGCCGTGCCTGCACACAACTCCACGAACAAGCCGGGGGAGGTGCCTTCACGGGGTGGCAACTGCTTTCGGAGGGCATCCCTCAGTTCGTTGACCTTGAGCTTGCTGCGACCGTGGATTTTGGCTGACCGAGCAAACCCGTTCAGGCTGGCTCGTGTTGCGCCGTCAAGTTCTTCGTGGGTGTAGTAGTGCATGGTCAGCTTCTTACGTTCCAAGGGAGGCGGCGGGCGCGTGTTTTGCGAGCCTTCACGTTCGACATCATGCTCTCCATACGTGCCCCTACCGCTTCTCTACGCTTGGAACGTGGAACGTCCCGTAGGGCACGGTAGGCGAGGGCAAGGGACATAGCGAGGTCGTCGTGGAGGCCAGCGGGGGCTTCAGGGCTTACCTTGAGGATTTGCAGGGACCGGAGTTCCATCAAGGTGCTCTGGTCGAGCCTGAAGATCATCCCGTTGATGACGAACTCTCTCAGCGTGTCATAGGCGTCAATCTTCGACTTGTGTGTGGTCACCCACGGCTTCCGGTTGGCGTCGGTCCACACGTTCTTGTAGCCGAGAGTGTCCAGTTCACGGAGGACGGCATGGCCGTGGTTGTTCTGCTCGCACAGGATCAAGGGCGGGCCGTTGGTGGTCGTGTACTTCGCGGCGACCTGTACCAGTCTCTCGGCAAACTCGTGAGGGGCGATGGTGTTGTCCCGCTCCGTGTAGACCGGCTGGTACGTCATGGCTGACACGACCTGCATGGCCGAGTAGTCACCCCCTGTGCCGCCTGCGGGGTCAGCGCCTATGACGTAGTAGTCATCAAGGTCTACTTCCTCCAAGACCCTGTACGGCGTGTTGAAGTGTACCGTCTCGATGTCGGCAAGGGCTTCACTCGGAAGGTATGCGGACTTGGTGACCCCGATGAAGCACTCTTGCAGGGTGGCGGGGAACTCACGGCGGAACTTGTGCTCACCCAGCGTGGCTACCTGTGCCCGTCTCCAGTAGACCTGTTCGTTGGTCAGCCCGTGCTGGGTCTTCATCTTCTGCTCAGACGACGTACAGGCGAAGTCGGAGGGAACGGTGTGCTGGTAGGGGTGGTGTTGAAACCATGGAAGGAAGACGACCTCCCAGCCGTTCTCCGGGGCACCTTCAACGAGTCGGTGGAAGGCATCGCCGGGGGCGTTCACCGTTGTCTCGATGATGATGGGTCCGTCACCCACGGTGGCAAGAACCTGAGCAAGAACCTCGTCGGGGTCCGTGTAGAACGCGAACTCGGAGAGTTGTGCCCCGGTGAAGACGAAGGACCGTGTACCACCTCGACCACCTGTGGTGAACGCGGCGAAGCCTGCTCCGGTGTCGGCAAACTGTGAGTCGGTGGCTGAGTCTACCGACATGTCCCGCTTCAGGGCTTCCGGTAGGTCGGCCAGCCACTCCCGGTCCAGCTTACGGAGGTTGGTGGCACTTCGGGCATGGAACGAGAGGACGGCGTACTTGAGCGGGTCAAGGGAAGTGAACGCCTTGTGGAACTGGTACGCTCGGATCCCGACCGAGATTCCCATTTGCCGTGCCTTGACGACCAAGACCCGGTTGGACCGGTCCATGGCTGACCACACCTTCCGTTGAGCGGGCCACACGTTGAGCGGCACGTTCTTCTTCAACTGCTTGTCGTAGACCTTCAACATGCGGCAAAACAGTTCCCGGTCACCAAGCAGGGTGGTCAGCTTGCCCTGTAGCGACGTTGGAATGTTCGGCGGAAGCCACACGGTCACTCAGCCACCTCAACGTCAGGGACGAGGGACAAGATGGACGCCAGTTCCGCGATGGCTGGGTCAGTGGACTCGTCCGCGCCGTGAGTCTCAGCCAGCGCCTTCCGGTATTCCCTCCGGTCTGCAACCAACCACCGTGCCGTGTCCACCTTGGTCCGGTTCGGATCCTTGGCTGAGGTCAGGACTTCGTTCAAGGCGTCGAGGCTGGGCCTGAGCAGGTCTTCCAGTTCAGTCTCGATATCGAGCAGGGGTGAGGTCGGAGAAGTCGGGAGAGGGGCACCGACCCCTTCGGAGAGCACCATGTTGTGTGCCTGCTGCTCCAGTGCCCGTAGTTCTGCGGCTGGGATCTCCAGCGTCATCAAGTGGGTCTGACAGTTCTTACAGGTCCGCTTGCGGAGGACGCGGTTGTCTTCACGCCGGTCAGCAGGGATCGTCTGCTTCGTGGGGATGCGGTTCATCCCGCAGTTGGGGCAATCCATACAA
>Ga0208645_1001357_pt1 | contig 21576 bp, 25 predicted proteins | sample VirMetDEL_Sep_01_FD_184519 | JGI IMG/M metagenome (GOLD analysis project Ga0208645, IMG submission 184519) | Aqueous microbial communities from the Delaware River and Bay under freshwater to marine salinity gradient to study organic matter... | ecosystem: Environmental > Aquatic > Marine >... | reverse complement strand
GCAGGGCGTCCATCACCTGACGCATGTCGTCACGCAGTTCAAACTTTGTGGCGTATTCCTCGCGGGTCTTGTTCAGCAGAATGTTGAGCCGCTTCTGCTCTTTGCTTTGCTCAGACAAAAACCAAGCGAGGCCAGCCACGACTAGCCCGGTAAGCATGTCGATGAGGCTGGTCATTTCCATAGCTTATGCCTCTGGCCAATCGTTGATGGGTGCGTTGCCTGTAGGATTACCGTCAGCGTCCACAGGGGCGTTATACAGCGCCATAAACGCCGCGTGGGTAGTCACAGCGCTGATAGCTGCTTCGATGTTGTTAGAGGCCGCCCTGACGTTGGCGCGATAGGCGAGTGTGTCGGCAGGGATGTCGGTGCCGTTTTCGGCAGACCGCACAACCATCCAATCTGTAGGTGCAAGCAAGCCAGCCGCAGTCTTTTTGGTCTGCGCGATTGCGTTGCTCTTCAAGCCCTTTGTGACGACTTGGTTGCCGTCTATGTCCAGCATAGGTGTGCCGTCTTCGTTGGTCTCGTTCACGTCTTCGAGGGCGCGTTCGATGCCAGCAGCCCAGTAGAAGCGATTGTCGAAGCTGGCGACTACCGGGTCAGCCTCATACACCAGACCGATTTCGGCTTTTTTCTCATCGCTTAACAGCATCCAGTTTGCGGGGTGATGCCCCGCGTCTGATGACCACGCCCGACCAGCGCGGATTATTTTGCCATTGTATTTATACATTGCGTACTCCTGTTATCTGGCGTTGGCGTATTTGAATGGGGCTTCGGCAAAGGCGAGGTAGATGTATGTGCCGCCGGTTGCGTTAAAGTTTGCTGCGCTTCTTCTGGCCTTAAATCCATTAGCAAGTAAATCAAAATCTTCGTTATATGACAATTCTGCATCAGATTTGTCTGGCTGTAGCTCTCTTCCGACATAATTGTATGGGTCACGTTTTGCATCCCACAAAACCCAATCGCTAGACGAATCAGTCCGCTTCACCATAAGCCATTTTACCTCGAAATTTGTGAAGACAAAAACCCCATCTGTGGAACCGTTTCCGACATAGCTGCCAACCTTGCTGAAGCCATCAACGCTGTGGAAACAATACATTAGCTTATCATCACCGGTTAATGGGTTTCCCATATAACCGCCATAACTGACCACAGTGTCAGTTGGGTATGTGTCGTTGAAATGATTATTGCCGGGATTAAATGCGGCATTAGTAGAATCCAAATTCAAAATATTGTTTGCTGGCACTACCCCACCCGGCGTATGCATTACATACCAGTTTGTGTTAGCCTCGTTGCGTGGCTTGCCTAGTATCAGTTCTGGCGCACTATTTAAGCCGTGACCCACTGTTCCTGTTGCCGCATCCGCAGTGTAGGTCAGTATCGAAAATCCGGCATCCTGATTAGCAGACACGCTTGATGCTGTGCTAGGTACACCCGCACTGTATGCGTCAACGGCGATTGTTGATGCTGTGCCGCCAGCTTTCCACGACCAGCCGACATATGTACTCCCGTTTTCATTTGTACCGTTGTTTCCAGCAGTCCCGATAGCAACAGTAAAACCATCATTGTCAAAACTTGTCATTGATTGTACGTCAGTTTCGGCACTTGTTTCGTTGCTAAATAACCTTTTGCCGACACCTCTAACAGAGTCGTGCAATTCGTGCCACTGTGTTCCGCTTCTACCCTTGACCCAAACAAAATCAGGCTGAAACGACAACCCGTTTATTTCTTGTGCGTCGCCGGGACTAGTTCCGTTGCCAGTCCACAGCACCGTGTCAAAGTAATCGTCAGCCTGTCCAGCCGCGCTGTTCGGGCTGATGGTTGGTTCTGGTAGGTTGGCTGAACAGAGGGCTAGGAAGCCGTCCTCAATATAATTAAAATCACCAATGCCATTAGCGTCACTTAGACCACCAGATGTTATGCCATCTGAGAAACTGCCATCAGCACCAAAATTTGTATGTATATTAGTGCCATTATAATCGTGGCACCCAATAAACCAAGTGTGTCCTGTAAATGTTCCTGTATATGTGGGGTTGGTTCCGGCAGATGGGTTGCCATTATTTGCGCCAGCACTATCATACCAAATTGTCGTTGCGCCACTTATATCTCTGCGACCAAAATATATTTTACCATTATCAATATCAAAACATAAAAGCCCTATGTCACCTGTGCTAAAGTCTGTTGTGTCAAAAAGTTCAACATTATTGCTGTAAGACCTTGCCCGAAAATCTAAACCATACTGGTTAGCTTTGCTTCCGATGTAAACATTAGACGCATCAGTTGATGTGCTGTCTTCTCGCACAATTCCAAACATTCCTCTGTTATCACCAGACAAATATCTAAATTCAGCATACCATTTACCACTTGTAAGGCCAAAAGTAGCATAGCTTCTGTCATAGTCTGTGCCAGAACCTACAAGTTTTAAGTTGCCTTCTGAAAGTGTTGGACCTGCAACAGTGTGTAAAGGACTAAGTGTCGCAAAATTATTAGTCGGGCTGTCCGGCACGATATCGCTTGCGGCAAAATTATAAGCATTGTGATTATTGCTTCCAGCTTGGTCAGCAAAGACATCAGGGTCAGAAGCATTATCTGTAAAGCTGTCTGAAGAAAATGTCAGGTAATATCCATTAGTGCCATATGTCATACCAGACACTTGTTTTGGCACCCAAATACCATTTTTCTCCTCTGCAAAATCTGTAGCGTTTAATTGCTGCCCATCAACAAAATGAACTTCTGCCATATAACCGTCAAAACACTTAAAGCTATTTGTTGCGGCATAGCCAGTTGAGTGATTACCACCAAAATTTATATTGGCTGATAAATTTAAGGATGGGTAAAGGGTGTTACCACCAACTGCAACAATAGATTGCTCAACACCATTTACATATAAATTTACTCTGTCTGCATCCGTTGCTTGCGTTGTATCAACGGCGTAGCAAATGTGCATCCAAGCCCCGACATCACGAAAAACAGCAGACGTTTGATGCACAAATCTATTTGATGAAGAATTTCTTTCTTGTGCATAAATGGTATTATCAGACCAAAAGTACAAAGCAAAAGAACTTCCTGTGGTACCTTCAGAAAATATTGCATTTATATTCCCTAATGTAGACCTTTTAACCCAACCACTCCAAGTCCATTTTTGCCTATCACCAGTAGTCCCAACACGATTTAAATAGTGGTCATCTGTGTCATTAAACCGCAGAGACTGGTCAATGCTGTAGCTGTAAAAGTCGCCACCAGCCGCACCCACGTTACCGCCGCCAGCTATTCCGAATAAACTGCTCATAATACCGCCTTATGCTGGGGTCGATACGTTTAGGCTGCGCCCGATCTCAAACATGCTGGTTCCGTCTGACAGGAACACCAGCACATCTCGTGCAGACGCAGTCGTTGTCAGCGTTGGCGCGGTGCCAGCCGCAAACTTAAACACGCTGTTCCAAGTGCTGATGAGGCGTGTCCCGCTGGCGTCTTGAATGAGGCTTAACACATATACGCCGCCGTCCTTCATATTGGTCGGCGCGTTGAACGTGCGGTCGCCAGCAAGCGTCACGCTAGTCACCTGATTGGCTGACGCGTCCCAGTCTATGCTTGCGGCGTCTGTCAATGTTGTCGCATCAAAGTTCTGCGTCTTGGTAAACTCTTGCGCCACAGACAGGCCAGCGATTGTGGCGTCAGCGTCCGGCACAGTCAGCACGCGTGTGTTGCCAGTGGTGATGCCCGCCGCATCGAAGCGCACCTGCTTGGTGTCGTCCGCCGGATCAGACAGCGTAAAGGTGTCTTGTATGGCAGATGTCCCGGCGTTCATATCAGCCAGATGCGCCATAATCTCACGGAAAGCATTGTTCACATCGCTTGGCACCATCGTGCCTTCGCCAAGGTCGATGCTGTCTACGTCCGTGTTGTTAGATGCGGTTGCATCATATTCGCTGATTTTTGTCTTTGCCATTTCTTTCTCCTAAAGGCGACTGCCTTATTTATAGCATCATTCCTACTGTTCTGCTAGTAGACCAGCGGGTACGCCAGATACTGATGGCATAGCCGCCGCTCTTTGCATAGCAACGCCGGGAACCTGTAAGGCTTTCCTAGCAACCTCAGTGCCTAAACGACCTGTCCTATATATAGCTGGTAAAGCTACACCCGCAGCCGTTGTAACAGCGGGAGCAGCCGCCCCAGCCAAACCAACTGGCAACAAACCAGCCAATCTAGCAAAAGACATATCCTGTATAGGTTTGTCTACTGGCGCACGACCTGTGCCAAGTACATCAATATATTCTTTAGCCAACTGAGCCTGTGGGCGCTCCATATATGTTGGCCCAAACTGCTTCTCAAGCTGTCTACGATACTGTTCTGGCGAGAATATATCCGCACCAGTCGCAGACTTTTGTAAGGCGCGGATGTCACGATTTACGTCACGGACACGCTTAAACTCATCCGCATTTTTAGCTTTGGACTGTATGTAGTCTAAGAAATCTTCTCTATAAGCAAACAAGGCTTTGCCTATTTTTCTGTCAGCCGCTCCACCTGACATTTTCGCAGTAGCAATATCTCCAAGCTGAGAAACCGCATCTTGCATCATATCGCCTGTCATAGCATTATCTTCAATTCTGCTAATAACGGCATCATCAATTTCTTCTTTGAAAGCACTAAAATCTTTTTCTCTAAGTTTGTATTTCTTTCTGAATCTGTTTATGTTTTCAGGTGTTTTTAATGACATAAAGTCTTTTACAACACCACCAGTTACAGGTAGTGAAGACTTTCCGACCGCCTTCTTAAACTGCTTATCTGCAAAAATCTTAGCTTGATTTACCGCCTCAGTAAGCGGTTCATCTAAGTCAACTTTGTAACCAAGAGGCTTCATAACGCCTTCTACAGCTTCAACATTAAACTGCTCAAACGCTCTGCGCTGTGCTTGCGGTATACCAGCAATCTCTCCTAATGCTGTACGCCCCAAAAGACCTTCTACATACCCTGCACCACGGCCTAAAGACTGACCGGGCGTCAAAGGAACCTTTCTGGCAAGAAGGCCAGCCACAGGCTCTTTTACAGCGCCTATAACTGCTGGTAATGCCGCCCCACCAGCGGCTAATGTTCCAGCAATGCCAGCGCCTATTCCAGCGCCATAGCCACGCTCTTCTAAACCACCTTCAGTTCCAAGAAAACCATATGTCGCGCCACCAGCGGCAGGAGCCAATAAACGCGGTAACAACTTAGCGCCAGCAAGTCTAGCACCAGCGGCAATGCCTGTAGGCAGTGAACCAGCTATCTCTGCTGTTAATGCAGATGCTGGATACTCTTCTTTGAACTCTTTACGCTTTGCCTCAAACTCACCCATACCAGATTGAAACGCTGGCATAAAATCTTCACCGCGCAAAGCGGCCATAGCGCCTCTACCAGCACCGGCAAGTTCACCAGCACCGCCGAATGTAAGACCCTGTGCCAACTCTCTTGCAACGCCGGGGATGAACTTTTTGGCTTCTGGTGTGGCCTCGCCAGTAAACTCATCTGGCATAGACATCATTTCTTGTTGAGGTGTGGGTGGCTCTTTTTTTACGGAAGCAGCGGCTCTACGTCTTTTAATCTCAGCAGCAAGAACCCCAGCGGCTTTTTTATCGCCAGCTTTATGAGCGTTCATAAACGCTGATTCTAATCTTTCTAAGGTAGGTTCAGCCATTTTATTCGTTTCCATACTGCCCTAATGCTTCGCTAAGAGCGTCTGAGGTTTCTGTGTCAGAATCCTCTGTGTCAACCATACTTTCCAACCCCATTTCAGCCATAATTTTGGGGTCAAACAATCTTGCATCAACCTCTATTGGTGACTTTCTGTCATAACCTCTGTCAGAGTAAAGATTTTCAACTGCATTGTTGTAGTCATTAATGTTCTTGTCATACTTATTGTACTTCTGAGCGAACATTCTTGTTATTTGAGCTTTAACTACTTTTTTGCTTTGTAATGCGTCTACATTACCGCCTATGTTTTGAATGACACGCAAAGCATCTTGCTCTGTCATTACACCGCCACCTACAGTTTCTATTCTTGCTGATCCAAGAAGACCCTGCATCTGACCTTGAGCAATTCTTAACGCAAGCTCTTCTTCAGATAAATTAAACTCTTTTGCGTTTGTTGAAAGGAATGTTTTTATGTAAGCACTAAAGTCATCTGCCAGTCTTCCAATACCAGAATCTGCGTTCTCAATGTTTTTAAGATAGCTAGCGTAATTACGCATACTTACTTCGTCTGCATTAAGATCTTCTCTTATCTTTTTGAACTGACCAAAATTAGGTATGCCCATAGCTGCCATACCCTCAGTAACAGGTATAGCGTCATCAGGTATAGGCATACGAGTTCCATCGGCTTTTTCTATAAATCTTTCACCCGTATGTTTATCAAGAGTGCCTTCTCCGATAGATTTTCCACCTTTTCTATACGGCCCTAAATTAGTAAATCTTCTAGGGTCTTCCGATTCCATAAGAACTTTTGGGTTTTCACGGTCTGAAAAATCGACTACACCAACGCCAGTAACGGTTCTTAAATTACTTTCTGAATCAGGCTTATCAGGCACAAAACTACCTTTACGAACAACCCTTCCAGTAGTTGGATCTCCACCCAAAGCCTCTATTAAAGGACTGCCAAGAGGCAAGAAGGCAACATCAGCTTTTCCTCTTTGACCAGTCTCTGGGTCTATAACCTCTGTTGATTTAAAGTTTAATGGCTTTGCTGTTTTCTGTTCTTTTTCTCTAGCCACTATTTGTGATTCAATGTTTCTACGGCTTAACTCATCAAGTCGCGCCTGACGTTCTGCCGCTGCTTGCTTTTCTGCCGCAGCTTGCTCTGCCGCTTGTCTTTTCTCCATAGCGCCGATGCCAGCCTCTGCTGACCGTGCCAGTATCTGACCAATGCTAGGTGCCTGTGCTATTGGCTGATAACCGCTCATCTCCAGCATAGCGCGACCAGCAGCGCCTAGCCCAGCCATCTGAGGCGTACCTGACGCTGGCATTGCTGATGACAGGCGTTGCATAGGTGATGGCTTTGGAGCAGGGGCAGTCGGTGCCAAGCCGTACTTAGCCATCAATGCCTGACGCGATTGGGGGGCTGTAGGAGCGGCTGACTGTGCCAGAACCTGTCTGCGTAGCCCAGCAAGGTCTAGAGGCTGTGCAGCGGCCATTGTAGGCCCAGCAGCGGTAGGTGTAGGTGCCGTAGCCGGAGCCAGCATTTGAGCCAGTGACCTACGTCCAACGCCCATTTGTTGGCCTGTCATACCTCTAAGAAAAGGACTCATTTAACTCTCCTAACCCAGCAAGCCTAAACCAGCGCCGATAAGAGCGCCTGTGCCGCCACCGATACCAGCCATTTGGCCTAGTTCTGCACCAGCTAAACCAGCACCAAGGATGCTTGTAAGTGGCTGACGCTGTTGCGCTTCATAAGTCGTCTGACCCAAATCACCACCGCGTGTAGCGGCAAGATACTGCGCCAACTTCTCTTGTGGCCGGGCTTGCTCAAACTGGAACCGTTCAATATCAGCCGCCAACTCTGCTTGCTGTTGAGCCTCACGAGCCGCACCAACACCAGCCAATGTCTCAAGATCAGCAAACCCAAACTGCCGCGCTGCTGGTGCCTGTGCAATCGCCTGTTGCTGTGCTTCCAACGCCATTGGTGCCAATGCCTGTGCCAATGCAGCTTGCTGGTAGCCAGATCCATAGCGGCCAGCTTTAGATGTTTGCGCCTCAACTTGTTCAATTACCGGGCGAAAGGCGGCTGATTGCAGAGGGTTTGTACCCATCAGGTTCTGCATCACAACGTCTTGTACGCCTTTAATGAACGGGCTACCAGATATGGCTTGCTGCCGAATACCCTGCAACGCCATCTCAGATTCTGGCGAATAGCCTACAACTGTCTGGCCGGGATAATATTGTGGCGTTTCAGATTCATAAAGCTGTTTTGCTTGCGAAAGGCCATACTCAATGAATGGCTTTTGAAATGCAGGTGGTTCTACAGTGCTTGACTGTACCTGTCTTGTGTTTCCGCCGCCTTTGCTCATCTCATATTTCCTTTGTTAGTACAGTTGACGCTGGGCTGTAATCTTTCAACTGGCGTTCCCAGCCTTTGCGTCCGATGATTTCCATTCCGCTACATCCGTGGTCTCTTGCCCACTTCACTAGCTCTTTCTCAGCCTTTATCAATTCACCCATATCACCGCCAGCCAACCAGATGCGACATACGGCCTTTTTAGGGTAGTCAACTATCTCCGTCACTATAACAGAATTTTCCAATGGGAAAAACTGCGCTTTACCGTCCTTTATAGCATCTAACACATCTAGCGAACTATGAGTATCGCCGGAATACGCCAACGCCGCATCTATATGATGCGCTAATCTCTCGAACTCATCCAATAATGAGGTATGCGAAACGTGCATCGTGCCCTGCATTTGAATAGTTAATAACCATAGTACCGTCTGTGCTTGTGCTGTCTATGTATGGGTTGTGATGCCACGGGTCGTGGTCAACGCCAGTAAAAAACACCAAGCTACTGGTTGAGTATCTAGGCTCATCAACAGTTACCTGTGTTGTGGTAGCTAACAAAGTAACATATCCGATACTATTTAAGCCGCCATTTATCGTGCGATTAAGAACCTCTGCAATCTCTCTTGTGGTTGCTGTAATTGGGTTTAATATTCTAAAATTAGTTATTCTTTCAGAAGTTGTCATCGCCGACCCACCTGCCTAGCCTCAACGTCAATGCCGTGAGCAAATGACCAGTTTCCGCTTAACAACATCTTAACACGATGATACCTGTCAGCCGCCCTAAACGGTACAAAACCAGCGGCGTTTGTTGTGCCACCAGCAGCAAAATTTACTGTATCTAACGGTGTGCCTCTCATGCCTACAAATAACTCAACCGTGCCATCTTCGTGATACGGATACACCCTAGTAACAATACTGTGCTTGCCCATACTTACAGTGGCTTCACCTGTGGTGATAGTTGCCTGTAACGGGTCGCCGGTAAACGTAAAGAGCTGATCTCCAACCGCGCCACCGAAGAAAAACTCGCCGCCTTTAAATAGCTGGCTGTCAAGTACCGTGGTCAGGCCGTCGAGGGTGGCTGACAGGTTGTCCAAATCCTCAACCGTGTAACCGGCGCTAAAGAATGGTGCAATAAAGTCAGCCTCGACGTTGCCTATTGACCAGCGACCCAGCGCGTAGTTGAAAATCAGTAGCCGGTCAGGGCGGCCGGTTGTGCTGGCGGTGCTGGTGTACGACCAGACCGCGATCTGATTAAGCGGGTCAACCGCCGCAGTCATTCTGTCCTTGTACTGCGAGTTAAAGTCCTTGGCGAAAAACTTGTCGATTTTCTCGTTGCCAATCGGCGTCGACCGCTGGCCGTCAAACATATGAAAGCCGTTGTCTGAATAATAGAAAACTATACTTCCGTAATTACACACTGAGCCGGGGATAGAACACCCGCGCTGGCTCTCGACCTTGTCGAATTGAAAGATAAGCGGTGGGCCAGTATATGTTGCCCGGAAGATGGCTTTCTCACACAATATTGTGCAGTATTCACCGCCAACCATACCAGTGATAGCACCAGAGTCAGGCAGTTCTTGAAAGTCAGATTGATCTGTGCCAGCAGTCCAGCTTTCAATGTCGTTAAATCCTGACCAGCGCACCTTGTAAGGCACCCGGCCAGATCCTTCGTCTATGTTGGCTGTCCACACAAAGTCACGAACCACAGCCAGAAAATCAGCCTTTGGCGGCGTTCCACCTAAATCAGAAAACGCAGTGTCAGTGCCTAACTGCCACTTTTGCAGTTCTTCTCCGGCTCCACCAGCCGCAATGACGTATTCACCGAATTGTACGAACCGCCATTTTTCTGCACCAGAAAGGTCATATGCTGGTGTTCCAGCTTTACTGACATCGTCCAGATTGTTAGTTGAGGCGTTGAAACTGTACAGTTTGGCGTCATCTCCAGCGAATAGCTTGACGTTGCCAGAGTTGTCTTTTGCGGCATATATACCTCGTATAGTTCCACTAGCGGAATTACTGAAACTAATAAATTGATTTAGTGGGCGATAGCCATTAGCCGCTGGTATTACGTTCTCTGCCGTGACCACGCCAGCGTTCATAAAATCAGGCTGATCTGGCAACCATTCTCCAAACTGTATCATTGTCCTAACCAAGTCCCGCTAGATGTTGTTACTGTAGACCATATCTCAGAACCAATAGGCACATCCGTCCATACCTCAGTACCTACTTCAACCTCGCCCCAATCTTCGCCAAGTATCTTCGCAGATGTTTCCTGTGAAACAGAAGCTGTTGCTGTAGATGCGCCGTTAAACACAGCATTTACTGCACCTGTTACTGAAACAGATGTGTCTGCCACACCTGATGCCAGCGTGACAAAGTTTGAGCTTGATGTAGCTGATGCTGATACAGAAACAGAACCCGCCACGGTTCTGATACGAGTACCGTCAAGAGCAGCAGTGCCAACCGCATCAACCAAAGCCTCAAATGGACGCACACGGACAAACGCGCTAGAAGCCGTGCTGATAGCCTCAACAGAGGCGACCATAGTTCTTATGCGGCCAGCGGTGCTAGAGGCCGTCACAGAGGTGCCAACGGCGGCTGAAATACCCTTTAGCTTTACTGCTGTCCCTGTGGCTGTAGCGGCTGTAGCAGCGGAGCCATCAGCAACCTTAACCTCAAGCGCAAGGGCATCTAATGTGCCATAGTTCCAGTTGTCCAGCGCACCCCAGCCATCCATATGGTCTAAGGCAACAGCAGTCCACGCGACCTTGTCACCCAGAGTATCTAGAGTGAAGGTGTAGCTATCTAGGGTTCCAGTTAGCCTATCTAATGGTGCTGTGGTTGACATTGGCTACACCTACGCTGCGGTGATGTCCATATCACCGATTGCAATCTTGAGGATGTCTCCAGTCTCAATGACCTTGCTGGCAGTCAGCGCACCGTGGATAAGCAAGTTCCCGGCTGATGAGGCATCGAACAAACCAAAATGGCTTACCGTACCCCACGATCCAGTAGCTGCTGAAAACTCAACTGCCGCATCATTGCTTGCTGTGCCTGATGCCGCTGCACCAAAGCTAATTGATACACGAGCATAACCGTTACCAGTTAACTCTGTGCCGCTGTTGTCGTCATTAAAAGAACCTGTAGACAAACCAACATATACTGTCGTTGGCATTGTGTACGCGCCAGTGCCTAGAATATGGTCGAGAATTTCATTCTCTAGGTAATCACTCATTGCAGACATGTGTTACTTCTCCGCTGTTACATTCTGCCGTAAGTAGACAGATTTAGTTTGTAGTGGCCCTGTGCCATAGTGTGAACGCTCTTCGTCCATCCGCACCTCATTTATAGCACGAGTGAACTTCTCATCATACTGCGCGGCTCTCTGCTCATCCAGAAGATACACATATGCCTCTGTTAGTGCGCCGTACAAATACAGGTCAGGTGAACGTGTGAACAGTATAGGGGTGCTAACCGCAGACAGCGCATCAACATCTCCAATGTAAACAATCTCCATTGTATAGCCGCTGTCTGGTATAGGACGAATCTTCATCTCCTTGCCGACTATGCTATAGCCTTGTGGCTTGCCCTGACCATTGCTTGAATACTGCGTATCAAGGCCTGTAGGTGATGCGTAGGACAGCACCGTTAATGGACTTGTATTCAACTTAACTTCTCTGACCTCACGCAAGTCCACAGGCAGAGCAATATATTCATCACCAGCTACAAGCGTTGCCTGTGCACGCTTCTCTTGCTCACGAGTTTCCAACTCACGATTGATACGGGCTTCAGCTAACTGAATAAAGTCAGGTATCTGTGTAGTTAAATCATCACGAGCCAGAAAGTTGGCGATAGATGTTTGCAAGTCTGCGTAAGATGTAATAGCCATTAAACTTGTCCACCACCAGTTCTAAAAGCGCGGTTCTCGCTGTCGTTCAGCCACTGCTTCCACGCCTTTGGGTTTTCGCTTGGCTTGCCAAACTTTTCTACTAGGTGAGCATACACGACATTAGGTATTTCTGCCACATGCTGCATGTGCTTCTGGGTTCCGCGCAAACTGCCGGGACGCCAATCGTTATTCATCTGACTGTTCAGCTTCATCAACGTGTCAAAATTCTGTGTAGACTGGATGCGCTGAGAACCGTCAGTATCAGTGACTAGGTCAATCTTTTTGCCTGTAACGGCATCATTAATTAGTGATCTTTTCATACTTTGCCCCAATGAGATGAAGGGGCGGCAGAGCCGCCCCCTCTAATGTTATGATCCGTCCAGACCGATTACGGCTGCGTGGGCTTTAGGTGCAAGCACCTTCAAGGCCCATTCAGTCACAATCTGGAACTTCTCTGCGTCACCTGTTGGTGCAATTTCGTTTTCGGCGAAATTACGGCCATTGATGGTGCAAAGTGCAGCGAAGTCTGGGTCGATCAAGAAGACCTTGTCGTCACCCATAAAGCGTGAAGGAGCGACTTCCAATGTGCCGAAGTCAGTCAAGAAGACTGAAGTCGAACCAACGTAGGTCACTTCTTTGGCCTGTGTCATGTTGACATCGTTGCTGACCAAGTTGCCAGAAGCTGACAGGTCTGAGAAGTTGGCCCGGTTAGCGGCTGAACACGCCATAATCTTTGGCGATCCACCGTCTGTCCAAGCTGCTTGCATCGCTGTCTCAATCTGAGCCAGTGTCAACGCACGAGCAGTACCAGTCAGGTCAGCTACGTCTGTGCCGTCACCAGTAGCGAAGGCCATATCAGCAGGCGCGTCACCATTGGTGATCCAAGTGATGAGCGATGCTGATTTACGAGGGTCTGCACCAGAGCGAGCCACGTTTGTGTCACCGATTGCTTTTTCGATGTCACGACGAAGTTCCAATGATTTCAAGACCTTCTGGTAAGCTACTTCACGATCACGGCCAGCTTTCTCAACTGCATCAAGAGTCTTTGATACAGCTACTGCTTTGACTGAGATCTGATGGTAGTTACCCAGACGGCTGGTAGCCGTTGGAGCAACAACACTGGCGTCTGCACCTTCATTGACGTAGTTAGTAGCTGACGCTGCGGCCAATTCCTGAACTTGCCATTCGGTGAAGATACCGTTTGAGGTTTCCTTCTTCAGTGCGCTGAAGATAGGTGTTTCATCGGGGTCAATCCGATAGATGACATCGGCAAGCTGTTCGCGCTCACCAATGGCTGTTGAAGTAGTAAAAGTGGACATTTTGTTCTCCTTCTAAGGTTAGTTGCCCATCAAGTATGATACGGCTGCATCTACAGACCGCTCTTTATTGAGGCGATTCATAGACTGTTGCCGCGAACGACTTGCAACTTGTTTCTTTGTGCGTGGCTGTCCAGCTTTAGCCATTTTTGGAGCCTGTCGTGTGCGTTTCTTAGCCGTGGGTTTCTTACGCTGTAGATTGTCCCACTGCATCGCTTTGTACAAAAGTTCCACTGCCCTAGCGTCTGTGGCCTGTGCAACTTCTTGTTCGCTAAACCCGATGTTACGAGCATACTCAACTACTTCAAGACGCTCTTTATTTCTAACATCATCATCCTTCCACTGAGGGATGCGATTTAGCATGTCAGACCGTTGCGCTCTAAGATGCTCGTGAAGCATCTTTTCTTGTTCAGCGGCCTGTTGTTGAGACAGTGCCTGTCTCTCTTGCTCCACTTTTGCGAGGTTTGCCTGACGATTATCGTACTCTGCTCTAATTGCGTTGTACTCTTCAGCCGTGACCTCTTTTGCTAATGAGACCCAATCAGGTTCCTGAGGAATTGTCTGTTGAATCTGCTGTGCCAGCACATCAAGTTGCTGTGCGTAGTAGTCTCTTGCTTGCTTTGCTTCGGCTGCTTCTTTCTCAGCAGCTTTCCGCATTTCGGCGGCTTCCTGACTACGCTTTGTAAAAGCCTGTTGTCGCTGATAACCCTGTAGGGCTTCGTCAAGGCTGACCTCTATCTCTTCACCATCTACTTTGACAGTGTAGACTGTTTCTTGAGGTTCCTCTTCTCCGTCCTCGTAGCCATCATCTTCTTCAGACTCTTCGACATCATAAGCATCATCCTCATCATCCTCATAGGATTCAGCCTCTAGCTGAGTGTCCTCTTCGGTGACTTCGGCCTCTGCCTCCATCGGTTGAGGAGCTTCTTGCTCCTCTGGTCGCTCTTCTTCTACCTTATCCGGGATGGGGGTATTTAGAAGGCTAACTGCATCATTTAATGAAATAGACCCGGTTCCTTGCGGATTGTCGGACATAACTTATTTCCTTTTCTCAAATTGTTGGCGATTATGCAACTCCTGTAATGTTGCCTTTGCCAATTTTCCATCTTCCACTACCTTGTGAATGTAGCTTTTAACTGCTTCCAAGTTCTGACAAAGCATATATAGGCGCTCTCTAGCTTCTGTGTCACCTATGCCGCTCTGCTTCCAAGCACTTGTAAATTCGTTCTCTAAATACTCAAAACTCTCTATGAATATTTCGTTGCGTAATACGGCTTCGGCCTTGTCGGCTCTAGCCATCTGTTCCCTTGCTTTTCCTTCGTTCATGCTAGTAAGGTCATCCCTTCTAAGTTATACGGGTCTTGGAATATGCCAGCCTGTGTGCCAGCCCTGCGGCGGTAATCTAAGTTGGCAGACTCAAAGTCTGGTTTCGTTCCGAAACCTGTGCCGTAATTAGAAGCAAAGCCACCCAAGTCTTCTGGCGCTACGTCAAGCAAACCCATCCGTGCATATGTGCCGGGTTCGTAATCAAAGCCAGTGCCGCCAACAGTGCCGCCTACATTTTGCAGGGCTGTGTCTAAACGACATGCCTGTAAATCAGCATCGAACACATAACCGTCTGGGCATTGAGCCTCACCGGTGTTGGGGTTCGTTACGGGCGGCACTGTGTCGTCTCGGCCAGACCCGTCGTCAAACTTTGAATCGTATGGACGGTTGCCGGTATAAACCTCGCCAATGCCAAACAATCCGGGGCTGTAAACGCCTTGCACCTTTCCAGTCATGTCAAATGCTGGGTATGCGTTAGGATTTTCCAACGTTCTTTCTATGTTACTCAAATTAAAATTTGAAAGCAGCCCGGCAATACTTCCAACAATAGACGGCACCCGATACGTCTTGCCAAACAAACTCACAGGAAAAGACATAAGGTTTCTGGCCTTTCGCCGTCTGCCCGGAATTTGGTCTAAAGCGTATCCCATTATCTGATCTCTGGCGGCTTTCGAAGACATACCAGTCGCCGTCCGAATATCCATCATCGTGTCGTAAACGTCTCTAGCCGTTTGGCGAGAGGTGGGGTCAAAACCCTCGTCAAACTCATAATTACCTAAGTCAACGCCCTGCGCGGCCGCAGCAGCCGCCGCAAGATCCTGCTGGACGCTGTTATCTAAGTCTTCTTCAGACTGCCCGCCGCCGCCGCCGCCGCCGCCACCACCGCCACCGCCGCGACCAGTAACATCCCTATCGCCTTGCGCCCCACCTAATTGGTCTCTTTCACCGGGGTCAAAAAACGCGGGTATGCCCATTGGCCCCGGCTCACCTGTGCCGCCGTTGTCCATAAGCAACTGTGCTTCCGCTGGCGTGATGTAAGCCAGTAAGTGATCTTGACCGCGAATATCTACGCGGCGTGGCGGATTATTGCTTTTCATCTTATTTGGCATTTTACACTCGCGGTAAGTTGGTTGAGATTTGTGAATCTGTCACAGCTTTCGCCATACGCAACTCAGCTTCGGCTTGCAACTCCTGACGGCGTAGCTCCATCTCCATCGTCATGCGCTCACGCTCTAGCTGAATATCGGCTTGCATCTTCTCACGCTTCAGCGCCAGTTCTGCTTCCATCTGCTGTTGCTTCATAGCAATAGCTGGGTCAGGCTGTGGTGGCTGTTGTTGCTGCTGCTGTTGCTGCATCTGTATCTGCTGTGGGCTGCTAAAGAACATATCAGCGTCCTTAAACCCACCAATCTCAGCAATGCTCCGAAGTGTGTTCACATACTGAGCCATACTTACAACAGGATTGTTTGGCCCTAACTGCATCAGTATCTGCTCTTGCTTTGCAGCAATCTGCGTCAGGAATGCAATCTTCTGCTCATCGTCAGCCGTGCCAAGCCCTACCTGTACCACGACATCGTATTCGCTAGTCCACTCACGCGGATCAATCGGCACAAAGTCATTACGCAAACGCACGATGCGTGGCTTGTTGTCGTACTTTGTGACCAAGTGCAAGATGCCTTTAAACAGAGACTTCACACCTGTCTCAGCCATTGTCCGTGCATAGCTTTCCAGCTTGACCTGTGCGCCACGAACAGTCGCGCTAATCGCACTAGCTGTCGTTGACTGCAACGCATTTGCATCTAAGCCCTGTGAGGCTTTGCTCATGCCTGTGCGCTGCTCTTTGATGTTGTCGAGATAATCCATCAAAGGACGCACTTCGCCACCTACAGGAGTGCCTGTAATGGCTTGCACCATACCGGGCTGGCGAGCGCGAATGATGCCGCCAGCAGTACCCTCAAGCAAATCATCTAGATTCACCTGACCTTCAACAGCAACCATACGAGGCAGTGTGCTGGTGTAAACGCTGTCGAGGTACTGACGCATCAGTGTTGACTTGATAACCTGTAGGTCTTCAGTCATGTCGTAGATGCTGCGTCCAATCAGGCGGTGAGGCATCAATACTGGTGACACCACAGCAAAAGGCACATGATCGAATGGCTCGTTATGCAGAATGTGTGTGCCTTCAGCACCGATAGCACAGATGCGGCGGCGCTCTGCAATGCCGTCACCGTCATAATCAACCTTCATAATGCACTCGTAGTACACGACCTCGCGCAATGTCGGGTCAGCCGCGTCAGTGCCTGTGTTTGCTTCTAAGTCTTGGAAACGATTTGTGCGTTCTTCATCAACATCCAGATCTGACAAACCAGCATATTTCTCGACCTCTTCGCGGTCATAGCCCATAGCCACCAAGTCTGACACTGTCATTGTGGTGCGGTGGGCAACGAAATACGCATCTTCTAAGTTGGTAGCCCGGCGATTAACCAGAAACTCTTCCGGCGGTACGTTTATGACCTTAATCTTGCCTTTACGCTCCGTAACACGCACAGACAGATCATACGAACTCTCAAGAGGAACCACCGTTCCGTCATCTTCCATATACGAATTAATAACGGTTTCTTGCTGCTCAACCACTTCAACATCTGGGTTAGCCAGTAATACGGCAAGTTCGTTTTCATCAAGCCCGTTATATTCTTCCTCAGTGACATTTTCTTCCTCTTCATAGAAATACTTGACCACACCAAGACGGAACAACAAGGCGTCCTTGAACCAGTTGTACAGGATTTTATAGCCTTCATTGTCGTGGTTGATTATGTAATTTACATAGTCACTGACTTGCTCTGCACGTTCCATATCCTCTGCCGTGCGAGCGCTAAAACGTACATATTTGTCGTTGGCTGTAAAGACGCGCATCAAGTTAGGCATAATAGCCTCAACTGTGTCTGCGACTTCTGTGCTTACTACAGATGATCTGCCCTCTACCTCGTTGCCAAATGGCTCACCAAGGTAAAAGTCCATAGCGCGAATACGCTCTTGAGAAAACTCACTGTCAAAGTGGTTCAGCGCATCGGTAATTTCCGAAGAAACAATGCTATTAAGTTTGTAATCATCCATATCTGGCATCTTACTTTTCCTTCGGCTTCTTACGCCCATACATGCAAGTGCCGCTGGCCTTACACATTTTTTTAGCTACACAACCCTTACAGGCAGAAAAGCCAACATTTTCAACAGCTTCTACTACCGCAGATGCTGAAACGGAAGTCTCTGCTTTTGCTTGGACTTCCTTGCTTAGTTCCAATGGCCTACGACGCTGTGTGCGTGGCCGCATCATTACTCGTGTATACATCAGTCGCTTGCAAACTTTCCTGTGGACTGATTGGCAACTCGGCGAGTTGGCTTGCGCTTTGGCATCTTGCCGGGTAAGTCCTTGATGGTGGTGGACGGGCCAGTGCTTTCGGAGTTCATAGCGTGGCTAGGATTTGCATAGATCGGCTTTGATTTTGGCATTTTCATTTCTTTGCGGCCTTCTTTTTTGCGCTTTTACGAAGTGGTGATGTCATACCAACGCCTGTTGATGTTTTAACAGGTACAGGTTCCGGCTCTGCTAATATAACAGGTTCTGCACCATTTTTATAGACTATGCAACGACCCGCTGGTTCACAGCGCCGGGGCATAGGACAGTTATCACAAATATTCATGCTTTATTCCTTTTCTTGCCACTAGCAGTCACAGACCAGCTAACGCGCTTCGGCCCGGTTTTCTTACTAGCTTCTTTCTTGCTTATACGCCCAGCAACCTTTGCTGGTCTACAGGCTGGGTATCCGCGCTTCTCGCCTTTAGAGCGACCACAGGGTTTCCCGGTCTTTACATCGACCCACTTTTCGCCGAACCATTTACCTAAACCTGCCTGTGCTGGCATTACGCTTTCCTCACACGATTGTCTGAGCCGCCCCATTTGCCGCCACGTTCTTTGTACCACTTAGCTGCATAGGCGTTAGCGTAAGCAGAAGGATAAACCTTGTACTTACGCTTCGCCGCTGCTTTGGCTCTTGACCAAAGAGCCGGGTCTTTTGGCTTACTTTCCGCCACAATACCGACCAGTTTTAGTTTTTGATGATTTTTTAGCCATTACCATTTCACCTTATGAGACCAATAACGAGCGGACAATTTACTTGGATTAGGGTCTTGAGCATTATGTCTCGCATAATAACTCTTTTTACGAGCCTTATCTTTGGCAGTTTTAGGGTTCTTGCCCGCACCAGAAACGCCCTGCTGACCAAACCGTATAGTTTTAACTTTGTCGCCTTGCTTTGCCACGACAACGTGGCTCTTTTTAGGATGATTGGGGGTGCGTTTGGGCTTGTTATAGCCAGATACACCAACACGTTCTAGCCTTGGATCTTTAGGCATCGTATTTAACCTCTTGCACCCGAACAGACTCAAAAGTCTCTTCAATCTCTTCCGTAGACAGCCCGGCTCTCAGGCCAGCATTAACAGCTACAGACATAGCCGCGTCCATCACATGCTGCCATTTTGCGTCAGAAGTGACAATAAGTCCAGCAGTGTGCATTTCCATCATCACCACAATGGCCTCGACCATCTCTTCATATTCTTCCTGAGTTTCTTCCAACTCAACATCAACGTCCAAATCGCGCTTCGGAAACTTCAGAATATTGTCAGTCATAGTAATTCCTTTAGAGGCTAAAAATACAAATTATAGCTATCTCCCGTTGATTTAGAGAAAATCTGAGCATAACCCGGCATCCTTTCTCTCATATCAACTGTATAGCCGTATTGTTCTATAACTTTCTTGGCGTCTTTTGCGCTTGATTCTCCAGTAGCCCATTTGTACATAGCATCGGACATAGCAATTTCGTCTTCTTCTGAAGGCTGTGCTTTTTCTTTTTTCTGAACCTTTTTTGCTTCTATGCTTTTAGGTATTCCTGTTTCTTTTACAGATTTCCTTGGCATAAATTTTCCAGCAGATAAAAGCCCAGACAAACTAGCGGCGTCAGTCATAACATCTTCTGAGAGAAGGCCTGACATTGGGTCAATAGTAGTTGGAAGCCCGCCCATAGCCCTAGCGACTGTTCTTGCCATTGATTGAACGGGCGCTGGGAACGATGCTACAGTTTCGCCTTGTGGTGTAATTGCATACGGCAATATACTTCCAGAATCGGCGTAATCTCCCATACCGTATAGACTGTCTAGGAAATTCATTACACTACCCATCCTGTGTTTGGTTTAAGACTGCGCTTGCTACTATACCCTCTAGAGTAGCCTCCTGCAATCGCACCGCTTTCAGCAAAGCTCAACACAAACGCATCAGCCACATCCGGGCTACGCTGGCCTCTACGTTTCATCTCATCTTTGCTCTCGACCTTCAGCTTACCATTAGACAGGTATTTGTACCTAATGCCAGTGATCTCCTGTATCAAAGTCGCGTCATTCGGGATCTTACAATCTCTTGCCTCAAACCATTCACGGGCGTTCCAGAACAGCTCATCTCTCAGCCGATTAAACCGCTCCTTCAAACTAGCAGTCTCCGACACAGAAATTGCAACGGCTGGTAAATCTAACTCACGCAACCTGTCGGCCAAGCCAGCACCAATGCCAATAGCATCAATAAATATGCTTTGAGGACGCAAACGATATGTAGTTGCCTCAAACTCAGACAGCACAATACCAGCCATCTCCATCAAATCACGCCCCTGATACGTCTTAATCGGCTCCAGCAACACATTGTCCTGACGCTTGGCTATGGCACTCCTGTCACCGCCGAATCTTGCAACGTCTACGCCCCAAACTACAGGTGCCGTGGGTGACGCTTCAACATCTCTCTTAGTCGCTTCTTCCACAAGATGTAGCGGTAGCAAGACATCATCCGACTGGGTAGGGAACTGACCCAATACACGAACCCTGTAAACATTGCTATCTTCACCGTATTTTTCCTTCATATTTTCCAAGAACTGCTCAGAAACAGTCGTGGCATCGTGGCAACTTACCGTCATCGTAAACCAGTTTTTGCGCTGGCTATGATGGCTCTCATAGAAAAAACCCTCAGAACGTGTAGGGTTTCCGCACATCACCGTCTTAGCACCAGCGGTGGACATTGCGCCCTCACCGACCTGAAACACAACATCAGGAATACCTGACGCCTCTTCGCACAAAAACAGCATATTTTCTGAGTGAAATCCTTGCAACGCTTCTGGATTCTCGCGTCTGCTGGTTCTTGCAACGGCAAAGCTATCTGACGCACCTTTCAAGCTAATCTTGTCGCTCTTGAACTCTAGCAACTGCTTGAAACCTTCCGGCAACTGTCGCGCCCATTTGTCGATCTCAGTCCACAAAACATCGCTCAACTGGTGCGCCGTGTTCGCCGTAACAGCAACTTTGCACGGATAATGCGTTATCAGCCACCACAACACGAGCCAGCTTTGAAAGGCGGTCTTGCCGACACCGTGACCAGACGCAATGCTCACCTTGTCATTGTTGGCTACCGCCCTCAACGCCTCGGCTTGCCACGGCTGGGGTTTCACCTTCAGTATGCTCTCAACGAATAGAACCGGGTCGTTGTGCAGCTTTACGAGCAGATCAGTGTTTTCGGTTTTTTTCACTTCTCTTCAGCCTCGCCCTCAATGGTCTTGTCAGCTAGCCGCTGCTGCTCTATTTGCGCGGCGGCAAGTTTCAACTCATCGACAAAGCTGACGACCTTATGCTCATGCTCGACCTTCTGGTTCTCGCCGTACAGCTTCGGATACAGCTTCGCTGCTCGCCACTTGTAGGTATCAATGACCACACGCGCTTGCTGGGCGTCCAGCTCACCGTACTTCATCTGCTCAATAGCATCGTCAATGTCGTCATCAATTTTCTGCGCCCGTAGCTCCATAGCCACACGATACTTGTCGCGGAACTCGCCGTCATCACGAAGCCATTTGCTGATAGTGGGAAACGTAGGCAGCTTGGCACTAGCACACGCCTTACGCGCTGACAGGCCGTCAGACACTAATTCTATGAACAAATCT
>Ga0208645_1001354_pt1 | contig 21620 bp, 25 predicted proteins | sample VirMetDEL_Sep_01_FD_184519 | JGI IMG/M metagenome (GOLD analysis project Ga0208645, IMG submission 184519) | Aqueous microbial communities from the Delaware River and Bay under freshwater to marine salinity gradient to study organic matter... | ecosystem: Environmental > Aquatic > Marine >... | reverse complement strand
GAATCTGAAGTGGTACGCTTAAATAAATAGCTAGGAATAATATCAATGATTATTGATGATACTGTATCTACGACAGATACCAAAGAATATAAGTCTCTTGCTGAACCTTTAGCTAATAAGAAACTAACTGTAGATTCTAAATTTGTCGCGGCAGCAGCTAGATCAGGAGGTAAGGCCTTTAGATATAAAGGTGAATTAGTTACGCCTATGACAGCTAAAAAGATGTTAAAGCCGTATTTCCCTAATAGGACAGATATTGATGATATTATTGAGGGTAAGATGGCTGGGCGAACTATTGCAGGTAAAAGTAAGTTTAGGTTAACTGCTGCTAAAGGGGCTCTTGTGACTAAGGCTACTAATAGCAAATCTAATAAGAAAGCTCGTTCAGGTAGTACTCAATACTCCTGTGGCTTATTCAAGTCTAAATAAGGAACTATATCATGGCTAGATTACCAAGAGGTATTACCTCTGCTATTAGAGAGGGTGTAGATGATCTTTTAGGAGAAATTCAAAGGCAATATAAATTTGCCACTACACCAACTACTCCCGGACAGCGAAAAATTGATATGCCCGGAGTGCACGCTGGCAGAAAAACCAGAGCAGCGACTGAAGCTAAAGGTAGAGTATTCAGGAATACTACGCTTGCCGCAACTGCTGCAGCTGGGGTAAGAGAAGCTTTAAGAGACGAAGACCCAGACAAAATTGATGATGCTCTTATTAGAAAACTTGCAAAACAAGTGTTAAAAGAAGAGGGTGTTCCTCTTCCTAGGGGAAGACCAAAGGCACCTATTCCTAGGGAAAGACCAAAGGCACCTATTCCTAGGGAAAGACCAAAGGCACCTATTTCTAGAGCAAAAGATGAAAATGTTGCGGCAGCAACTTACGCTAAAAGAGACAAGGAACTCATAAGAAGAAAAAATAGTATTTTGTGGAAAGACTCAAACACTCGAAGACTTCTAAGAGATATATTTGGGGAATAAAGGAAAAAATAAGATGGCTTTAAGTAAAATGACAACGCCAAGCGCAACTTTTCCTTTAGTATTTAACCCTGATAAAGGAAATGTACCTGTTTCTAGACCTGAAGTAATGCCTACTCCTGCTAAAGAAACAGCACCTGTTTCTAGACCTGCAGTAATGCCTAATCCTGCTAAAGGAAGAGCACCTTTTACTAGTGGAGCAACTGCTGCAGCAGTAGCTAAAGAAGCTGCTGCAGCAAAAGCAGCTAGAGCTATGCGGAAAAGCAAAGGAAGAGCACCTGTTTCTAGACCTGCAGTAATGCCTAATCCTGCTAAAGGAAGAGCACCTTTTACTAGTGGAGCAACTGCTGCAGCAGTAGCTAAAGAAGCTGCTGCAGCAAAAGCAGCAAAAGCAGCAAAAGCAGCTAGAGCAGGAGTTGGAGCTATGACTCCTGCTCTAGGAGTAGCACCAGCTGCAGGAACACTTACTGCTGCTAGAGGAGTAGGACCTGTTTCTAGACCTGCAGTAATGCCTACTCCTGCTAAAGGAAAAGGACCTGTTGTTAGACCTGCAGTAATGCCTAGAAAACCTGCTAAAGGAAAAGGACCTGTTGTTAGACCTGCAGTAATGCCTACTCCTGCTAAAGGAGTAGCACCAACTGCAGGAACACTTGCTGCTGCTAGAAAAGCTGCTCAAGCAGAATCAGCTAGAGCAGGAGTTAGAGCTATGCAGAAAAGCCAAAAAACAGCACCTGTTTCTAGAGCAGCAGTAAAGCCTAGAAAACCTGCTGAAGCAGCAGCAGTTAAAGCAGGTAAAGAAGCAATTAGAGCTATGCGGAAAAGCAAAGGAAGAGCACCTGTTTCTAGACCTGCAGTAATGCCTAGAAAACCATTAGATGTAAAAAAACAGAGAGCATTAGCAAATGCTACACGTTTTGCTGGATCTGCTCTGCTTGGAAAGACTAGATAAATGCCGCGTGACTATAGGCTTGAGTATGATTCATACCATGCCAAACCAGAGCAAATAGCAAATAGATCATCTCGTAATAAAGCTAGACGTATTCTTGCTAAAAAAGGTGCTGTGGTAAAAGGGGACGGCAAAGAAGTAGATCATAAAAATATGAATCCCCTTGATAATAGACCTAAAAATCTACGGTTATTACCTAAAAGTGTAAATAGAAAACTACAACCACCAAGAAAAAGAACAAAATAATGCCTACACTTAAAGAGCAATCTGGTGTTAAATATCACACAGAAGGTTTCAATATAACCAGTACTACTGCTGGTGCTTCTGCCAATATTATATATACAGCACCTCCTAGGTTTCATGGTACTGTTCGTTTTTTAAATGCTAGTAACGGCGGATCATCTACATCTAAAATATCATTGCAGTTTTACCACGCAGAAGACGCATCATATCATTATATCTTAAAGGCAGGTTCTGTTGCTGGTAACTCTTTTATTCAAGTTGTAAATGGTGGTTACTTTTTTACCCATCCGGGAGATAAGATTGTAGCATATTCAGATACATCAGGCGCTTTTGATGTAATGATATCTGTAGAAGAAATCTTTTCTTCGTCTTTAAAACTAATAGAATAAAAATAATATGCCTAAAATTTTAGAAGAAAGAGTAAAGGCTATTAAACGCAGCAGCACTAAAATAAATCCTTATGCTATAGCTACTGCGCAATTACAAAAAGAAGGTAAACTTAAAAAAGGAACTCATAAACTTAAAAAGAAAAAATAGTACTTTGTGGAGAAAATCAAACTATGGAATTAGATTTTGGATTTCTTTTAACATTAGGTACAGCACTAGCGGGCATTATAGGAGCCGCAGCCATTGTAAAACAAAAAGTTCAAATGTTAACTTCTGAATTAGAAGATATAGAACAAAGGCTGCGTAATCAAAACCACAACATTGACAAGTTAAATACAGCCGCAGAAATGCAAAGGCATAGAACAGATATTCTAGCAAGTATGTCTTCACCCGATAAATTAAAGCAAGAACATAGAGAATTATATACTCTTATAGCAAAAGTTGAAGAACATACAAAAGAATTAAACAAACTTGAAAATGCAATAGATAAAGTACAAAAGTCATAGAAACACGAAAGAAAGACTATGTCTCAAAGCAAACGCTTATCAGTAAAAGATATTGTTGTAAGTAAATATAAAAAACGTATTCGTAGACCCGGCAGACACGCTAAAAAACCTAATAAGCATAAGAGATAATTATGACACCTAAAAACCTAGACGATTGGCGTATTGTACCTAGACTACTCATTATAGCATTTATTATAATGAACTTCAGAGTAGTTGAGTGGTTTATGACATTACAAACACCTAGCCTTGAACAGGCAGGTCTTGTAAGTGTTATGACTGGTGCCTTAACAGGAGCTTTCGGCTTGTTTTTAGGTAGTGGTAAAAAGGAGTAATAGTATGGTACTTAAAGCTATTACATTATTTCTAATGATAATTGTTAGACCTGACAATTCTATTGAAAAAGATTTTGCTATTCTAGAATCCTGTCCTCCACCTAATTATGTTTTTCCTGCGCTTAGAGAAGAATTACAGGCAGGGAAAATTAAAGGCTTTTATGCCAATTGCTTTAATGTGAATTTAGTTGTAAAAGAGGAAGAGCCATCGTGATCGGAGCATTAATTGGACCTGTAGCAGGGCTTATAGGAACATGGCTAGAAGGCTCTGTAGAAGAGAAAAAAGCTAAAACAGCTATGCGAGTAGCTGAAGCCGAAGCTAAAGCTAAGGTAATGATTGAGGCTGCTACCCACGAAAGTGGTTGGGAGCGCATTATGGCTGAAGCATCTAAAAATAGTTGGAAAGATGAATATTTAACTATTATATTTAGTATTCCTTTGATTATGGCGTTTGTTCCGGGTATGGAAGAAATTGTAAAAAGTGGTTTTGCTCAATTAGAAGCTATGCCTGAGTGGTATCAGCTTTCATTAGGTGCAGTAGTAGCAGCTAGTTTTGGCATTAGAGGTGCTACTAAGTTTTTTGGTAAGAAATAATATGGCACTTACAGAAGCAGAAAAGAATAAACTAAAAAGATATGGCTTAACAGGTTTAAATAAACCTAAAAATACGCCTTCGCACCCTGCTAAGAAAGGCATTGTGGCAGTTAAAGATGGTGAAAGAATTAAAATCGTCCGTTTTGGCGATCAAAACATGGGTCACAACTACTCCCCTGAAGCTCGTGCTTCGTTTAAAGCACGCCACGCTAAGAATATTTCAAAGGGTCCAACGTCTGCTGCGTACTGGGCTGACAAAGTTTATTGGGCGGGTGAGGGCGGTAGCAAAAAAATGCCTCCAAAGTCTCAGAAACACAAGAAGGGCGTTTAATGAGTAAGCAACTTACAGAAAAGCAAGAGCTATTTCTTCATGTACTATTTGAAGAAGCTAATGGCGACATTGCTACGGCTGCAAAATTAGCAGGTTATGCCAGAGGTACATCAACAACCTCCGTTGTTAAGGCTATTAAAGATGAAATTATTGAAGCAACTAAGCTGTACATGGCTAGAAATGCTCCGCAAGCTGCTATGGCTGTGGTATCGGGGATTGCTGATCCAACGCAGTTAGGTATTAAAGATAAATTGAATGCAGCAAAAGACCTACTAGATAGGTCAGGGTTAATTAAAGCTGAAAAACTTCAGGTGCAAGCTTCTGGTGGTGTTATGATTTTACCACCAAAAGAAGCTTTAGAAGAGGACGATGAGGATTAGATCATTAAAACGGTCTACAGGTAAGTGGGAATTACCTCAGCCCTTAGACGAAAAAGAAGATAATGTATGGATTAAGATTCCTAGAATAGCTAGGACAGTACCTTTTGGGTATAAAATATCAGAAGACAACAATAAAGTATTAGATCCTGTACCAGAAGAGTTAGAAGCTTTAGAAGAAGCAAAAAAGTTTATAAAAAGGTACTCGTATAGGGAGGTATCAAACTGGTTATCTGCAAAAACGGGTCGTTACATATCTCATATAGGTTTAATGAAACGCATTAAAAATGGCAACAAACGTAAGAGACAAGCTGCAATTTATCGCAGATGGGCAGAAAATGCGAGAGAGGCAATCGCCATTGCGGAAGCCCTCAGCAACCAACGGATCGACGCGAAAGAAGAAGCTAACAACTGCCGATAAAAAGCTACAAGAATCTATTGTATCATTGAATATACCCGAAGATAAGATTTCTGAGCTTGAAGAAACAGAAAATGTTGTATTTAAACCTAATCCGGGGCCTCAAACAGCATTCTTAGTTTCTCCTGAGAGAGAGGTATTGTATGGGGGAGCAGCAGGTGGTGGCAAAAGCTTTGCCATGTTAGCTGATCCTCTTAGATACATGGGTCACGAAGCCTTTAGTGGCTTGCTATTACGCCACACAACTGAAGAATTAAGAGAACTTATATTTAAATCACAAGAATTATACCCTAAAATTTGGCCGGGTATTAGGTGGTCTGAAAGAAAAATGCAATGGACTGCACCATCAGGTGCTAGATTATGGATGTCTTATCTAGATAGAGATGAAGACGTATTACGCTATCAGGGTTTAGCATTTAGCTGGATTGGTTTTGACGAATTAACACAATGGGCTACGCCATACGCATGGAATTATATGCGTTCACGCTTACGTTCAACAGCACCTGACCTTCCAGTCTACATGAGAGCTACAACTAACCCCGGAGGCAGGGGACATCACTGGGTTAAAAAGATGTTTATTGACCCAGCACCTCCGAATACAAGATTTGATGCAACAGATATTGACACAGGAGAAACATTAAGGTATCCACATGGTCACATTAAAGCAGGTAAGCCTCTATTTAAACGTAGATTTATACCAGCTAGATTAACTGATAATCCGTATTTAGCAGCTTCAGGCGATTATGAAGCAATGCTACTATCTTTACCAGAACAACAACGGAGACAATTATTAGATGGTGACTGGGATATTAAAGAAGGCGCAGCCTTTACGGAATTTGATCGTAGAGTTCATGTTGTTGATCCCTATGATATTCCTTCTAGCTGGGTTAAGTTTAGGGCTTGTGATTATGGGTACGGTTCTTTTTCTGGCGTACTCTGGTTTGCAGTTTCACCAGATGAGCAATTAATAGTTTATAGAGAACTTTATATAAGTAAAGTACTTGCTACTGATCTAGCTGATATGGTATTAGATTTAGAAGCAGGCGATGGCAACATTAAGTATGGTGTTTTAGACAGCTCGTTATGGCATAAAAGAGGTGACACAGGACCGAGCCTAGCTGAACAGATGATTATGAAAGGCTGTAGATGGCGTCCTTCAGATAGAAGTAAGGGCAGTCGTGTATCTGGTAAAAACGAAATACATAGACGCTTACAGATAGATGAGTTTACTGAAAACCCACGTTTAGTATTTTTTAGTAATTGTACTAATATTATTGCTCAGTTACCGGCTTTACCTATTGATAAAAAGAATCCTGAAGATATTGATACAGGATCAGAAGACCATCTGTATGACGCATTAAGATATGGCGTTATGACGAGACCGCGCTTTAGTATCTTTGATTATGATTCTAAAACGCCGCGTAATAGACCAACGCCTGCTGATGCAGTTTTTGGTTACTAAAAGGAAATATAATGGCTATTGATGATGAAGATACTATGATTGAAACGGCGTCTGTATACGTCGAAGATATTGATAGTGCAGATGATATTTCACAAGAGCATTACGGCTCTATTGTGAGCCATGTTAATTCTTTATTTAATAAGGCTAAGACATATAGATTTACAGAAGAACAGCGTTGGCTAAAAGCATATCGTAATTATAGAGGTCTATATGGGCCGGATGTACAGTTTACTGAGTCAGAAAAGTCACGAGTTTTTATTAAGATCACAAAGACTAAGACATTAGCTGCGTATGGTCAAATTGTAGATGTATTATTTGGCAATCAAAATTTTCCTATTGTTATTGACCCCACGATGCTTCCAGAAGGCGTAAGTGAAGCAGTACACTTTGATCCTGCCTTGCCAGAAGAGATGCGCGCAGGAGAGGCTCCTAGCAGCCCTTACGGCTATGCTGGTGATGGTAAAGATTTACCAGCAGGTGCCACTGAAAGAACTCTCATGTTGGCTGGTTTAGAAAAAAAGTTAGGGGGTATAGAAGGTCTTAAAGAAGGCTTTGGTACAACGGCTTCTTCTGTTACATTTTATCCTGCATTAGTAGCAGCTAAAAAGATGCAAAAGAAAATTTTAGATCAGCTAGAAGAGTGTCATGCATCTAAACACCTCCGCAGTACGGCATTTGAAATGGCTTTATTTGGTACGGGCGCATTAAAAGGACCATTTGCTGTAAATAAGGAATATCCAGATTGGGATGAGGGGGGTAATTACTCACCTCTTATAAAGACTGTACCTCAAATTAGCCATGTTAGCATCTGGAATTTTTATCCTGATCCTGATGCTACTAATATGGAAGAGGCAGAATATGTTATTGAAAGACATAAACTCAGCAGAAGTCAATTACGTGCTTTAAAAAAGCGTCCGTTTTTTAGGCACAATGTTATTGATGCTAGTATCAAGATGGGCGAATCTTATGTAAAGCAGTGGTGGGAAGACGATCTAGCGGACTATGAACAACAGCATAATATTGAACGCTTTGAAGTGTTAGAGTATTGGGGTGTTGTTGATACTGAGATGTTAGAAAACGAAGACATTGATATTCCTGATGATTTAAAAGATGTAGATCAGGTACAAGTAAATGCGTGGATTGTAAACAATAATATTATTCGTTTAGTATTGAACCCATTTAAACCTGTTCGTATTCCATATATGGCTGCACCCTATGAGTTAAATCCCTATAGCTTTTTTGGTGTAGGTATTGCTGAAAATATGGATGATACTCAAACACTTATGAATGGCTTTATGAGAATGGCAGTTGATAATGCTGTTCTTTCAGGCAATCTTTTAATCGAAGTAGATGAAACAAACTTAGTTCCGGGACAAGACTTATCTGTATATCCCGGTAAAGTGTTTCGTAGACAAGGTGGCGCACCGGGGCAGTCTATTTTTGGTACATCGTTTCCAAATGTAGCTGGAGAAAATATACAATTATTTGATAAGGCTAGACAACTTGCAGATGAAAGCACAGGATTTCCTTCCTTTGCTCATGGCCAAACAGGTGTAACAGGTGTAGGAAGAACTGCTAGTGGTATTAGTATGCTTTTGGGTGCTGCAGCAGGCGGTATTAAAAATGTTATTAAGAATGTTGATGACTATCTTCTCAAACCCTTGGGCGATGGCATGTTTCATTTTAATATGCAGTTTGATTACGATGATGAAATTAAAGGCGATTTAGAAGTTAAGGCTAGAGGAACAGAAAGCCTAATGGCAAATGAAGTTCGTAGCCAAAGACTTATGCAATTTCTTAGTGTTACAAGTAATCCTTCTCTTGCAGCATTTCCTAAGTTTAGCTATATTATTTCTGAGATTGCTCGTACTATGGATCTCGATCCAGACAAAGTTGTTAATACTGCTGAAGAAGCTGCTATTCAAGCAGAGCTACTTAAGAAATTTCAGTCTACACAACCTCAACAAGAACAACCTCCAGCTGGTGCCAACCCAGCAGACACTAGTGGTGCAGGCGGTGGCACTATAGGAACAGGCACTGCACCCGGACCACAAGAACAAGGATTTACAGGCAATGTACAGCAACCAGCAGAAGCAGGTGGAGCAGCTCCTCAAGGGGCTGGTGGGCAACCACCAGTGGCGTAACCTCGTTGATTATTTAAATGGATTGCAAGAACAGCAGTATAGAGTGTTAGAACAGAGTGATAAAGTACAAGACATACATAGAGCACAAGGATTTATAGATGCTCTTAAAAAAATAAAAAATTTAGAATTTCAAATACAACAGAGATAGGATTAGCTATGTACGATCAAATGGTTAAACTTATGCAAAAAGGTGGAACAACAGAAAAAGATTCTGGAAATACTGTTCCTCTTGGTAGCACAGAAGAGGAAGTAAAAGACGATATTCCTGCACAATTAAGTGCAGGAGAGATGGTTATTCCTGCGGATGTTGTTCGTTACTTTGGTGTAGAGTTTTTTATGGGCCTACGCGATAAAGCAAAAATGGGCTACAAAGTAATGAATGAAATGGGACAGCTTGGAAATAGTGAAGAATCAAACTTACCTGAAGATACATTATTTAATCAAGGTATGCCTATTGTTGTTAAAGATGTTGAAATTGAAAGCGAAGAGGAAGAAGAGGAAGGAGAAGAAGAGGGAGAAACGACGCAAGAAGAAAAACCTGTAAAGGCTGCTGTAGGTGCTTATGTAGATCCTCGTTATGGAAGAGAGCCTAAAGTACCAGAGATTTCAGGTCTCGCACAGTTTAGCTCTACTACTTCTCCTTTTGGAACAAGTCCAAAATATTATATGGACCCAAACAGTCAGATTCATGTTATATATGACATTGCAGGTTTTAATACACAAGAAGATCAGGTTCAAGACGATTGGATTCCTATTAATTCACCAGCAGAGATTAGAAACTATGCAGAATTAAAAAGACTTATTCCAGAAGCACCTATTACAGATACTACTACCACTGAAAAAGATACTTCTCTTCAAGACTATCTTGATATGGAAGACGGCAGTGGTGGAGGTGGCTATGATATGTCAGATGTTCAGGGAGTGCCGGGTTCTTTAGGTGCATTTGGAGATGTTTTAGGTGCTATAGGTCAGGGAATTACAGAGGGTCTTGAGAGCTTAGGCTTTGGTGAAACAGATACTCTACCGGATGGAGTAGAAGCAGCAGTTGACGCCTCAGAAGGTATGGATGATGAGGGTTCTGGTGGATCAGTAGGACCAGACGGAGTTGACGGCTCAGAAGGTATGGCCGATAACGGAGATAGCGGAGATAATGGAGATAGCGGAGATGATGCTGATGGAGACCCCGGTGGCGAATTTTACACTGGAGGCTTTGTTAAGCGTCCAAATATTCCACCCAGCAAACGAAAGGTAAAAACTAAAACTCATAAAAAACGTGGACTAGCAGCACGTTAAATCTGCTAGATTTGCTGGCTACTCATCCCCCTGTTATACAGGCTACGGTGGCCCCAGAACGAAAGCATTATTATGCCCGAATTAGATGACGTTAAGCCCGTTGAAAAGAAAGGCTTTATTTCACAACCTTATTCAAATGCAGAACGTATTAAACGAGACGAAGAAGAACTAGAAGAATTATTAGAAGCACAAAGAAACCAACAGTCTGTTGATGATGAAGATGATGACGAAGCTCCTGCAAACGCAGAAGAAAAAACTTTTAAGAAAAGATATGGCGATCTTCGTAGGCACTCACAGAAGATGCAAGAAGACTACCAGAAACAGATCTCTGAGCTAAAAAGTCAAATCAAGGAAACAGCTAAACAAGAGTTTAAGTTACCTAAGTCTGAAAAAGAATTAGAACAATGGATGAAAACGTATCCAGATGTTGCAGCTATCGTAGAAACAATTGCAATTAAAAAGGCGAAAGAACAAGCAGCTGATTTAGAAGAACGTATGTCTGCTATTGACTCAATGAGAGTAGACGCAGAGCGACAAAAAGCTGAAGCACTGCTTCTACAATTACATCCTGACTTTGACACTATTAGAAGTTCAGACGATTTCCATGAGTGGGCTGAAGAACAACCTAAGTGGATTCAACAAGCTTTATATGAAAACGACAACGATGCTAAAGCAGCAGCTAGAGCTATTGATTTATATAAAGCAGATAGAAATATTAAATCACAGCAGAAAAGCAAAGGCAATGCTGCTGAAGCAGTAGGCTCTAGGGGAAGAGGCAGACCTCAAACTAATATCTCTAATGGTAAAATAAGAGAGTCTGATGTCCAAAAGATGTCTACTAAAGAGTACGAAAAAAACGTAGAGACTATTATGGACGCTATTCGTACTGGAAACTTTATATATGATATTTCTGGTTCAGCACGTTAAAAGTGCTTGACTTTTAAAAAATATCACATATAACTTAAATCAATTTAAGTAGCCACCGCTAGGTCAACCTACTTATGTGATACTAAACCAAACTTAGCAACTACAATTATACTTTAGACTTACCTAATTTGTATGGCCCAATAGGTGTTTAGTTGGCCGATTAAACATTAAATTGCACCCATTAGTAATTAGCCTCTAGCGGTTATTGTAAGATTGCATCTGAATGCTGTTATAAGGAGAAGCACAATGGCTTTTACATCAGCAGCAGGGTATGGCAATCTACCTAACGGTAATTTCTCCCCTGTAATTTATTCCAAACAGGTGCAGCTTGCCTTCCGCAAAGCATCTGTCTGCGAAGATATCACCAACTCAGATTATTTTGGTGAAATCGCAAACATGGGCGATACCGTCCGCATTATTAAAGAGCCAGAGATTTCAGTGAAAGCTTATGCTCGCGGTACTGTTATCACCCCACAAGACCTTGATGACGAAGATTTCAGCCTAACGGTTGATAAAGCTAACTACTTTGCTTTCAAGGTTGATGACATTGAAGAAGCTCATTCTCATGTGAACTTCCAGTCACTAGCTGCAGATCGTGCCGCTTATCGTCTTGCAGATCAATATGACCAAGACGTTCTAGGCTATCTATGCGGTTATAAGCAGTCAGCTATTCATGGTGTAGCTAACACTGCAAACACTACTGTCAACGGTACAAAGGCTGTTTCTACTGCTGGTTCTGATGAACTTCTAACCAGCATGAAACTAGATGCCAGTGACTTTGGCGGTACTGCTAACTACTCAATTGGTATTAAGCCACGCGCTGGTAATGACAGTGCTGTAGTTGGTAGCGGTAATGCTTATGCCCTACAAGTTATTGCTCGTATGGCTCGTAAGCTAAACCAACAGAATGTAGACACCAACGGTCGTTGGCTTGTAATTGATCCTGTATTTAAGGAAATTCTACAAGACGAAGATTCACGTCTATTTAATTCTGACTTCGGTGGTTCTGGTCTACAGAACGGTCTAGTCCTAAACAACCTACACGGTTTTAAGGTCTACGTCTCAAACAACCTACCTTCAATCGGTACTGGTTCTGACACCGTTGGTGGCACCAATGCAAGCAACTATGGTATTGTTGTTGGTGGTCACTCTTCAGCTGTTGCTACTGCTGAGCAGATCAACAAGACTGAAACTTATCGTGACCCAGACAGCTTTGCTGACGTTGTTCGCGGTATGCATCTATATGGTCGCAAGATTCTTCGTCCCGAAGCTCTTGTAACTGCTCGCTTTAACTTGGTATAAGGAGGATTAAGATATGGCTACAGTTTCTACTCTTGATCCTGCCGTTCGTGGCTCTGGTGCGCGCGGTCGTCAACCTTATGTCGTGCAAGCAAGCATTGACTTTGCTGCTGCTGCCACTGCTAAGGGCTCAGCACTAGCTGCTGCCGATGTCATTGAAGCAATCAATGTACCAGCAGGTTCTGTCATTTTAAATGCAGGCGTTGAAGTTACCACTGCTCCTAGCGGTGGTACTGGTACTGTTCTTGATGTTGGTGTAACCGGCGTAGATGCAGATGTTTTTGTCGATGGTTTTGCCTTTGACTCAGCGTCTGCTGGTGACTACGCCCAAAATGCTGCTGCCTTTCAGCCAGTAGTTATCGGTTCTGCTGCAGATACTATTGACGTTCTAGTACAGGCTGCTACCACAGTTTCGACTGCTGGTGTCATTCGTGTATGGGCGGTTCTAGTAGATGCAAGCGATCTTGGTACACTAGGTGCTGATGAAGTAGCGCGTGACGCTTTAGCGTAATGCAAGAGAGAGGGAAAGGTTGTGTGAAAACATCGCCTTTCCCTTTTTTTTATTTAAAATATCTTTATAATGACAATTTCAACAGCTATGTGCAACAGCTTTTTCTACTGTAACAGATAGTATTCAAAACGTAAGTCAAACAAATACAGCAACTGTTGCTACAATTAATTTGGGCGGCGGTGAAACAAATAGAGAATATACATTCTTTTGTCATATGACCGACAGCACAGGCAGTACAGCTGAGCGTTCTATTAAGCTTGTTATAAGAGAAAAATAATGGCATATAATTATATTGGATTAGTAAACGAAGTAAATAGAAGACTAAATGAAGTAGAATTGACTTCAAATAATTTTTCTACGGCTACGGGTTTTTATGCCCATGCAAAAGATGCTATTAATGCTTCTTTACGGCACATTAATCAATCGCAGTATGAATGGCCTTTCAATCATGTTACACAAGAAGATACTCTTGTGGCAGGTACAACAAGATACCCTTTTCCAAACAATGCTAAAGTAATTGACTTTGATAGTTTTAGAATTAAAGAAGATAGCACCCTAGGTAATAATACTGTTCGTTTAGGTCTTTTAGATTACGATGAGTACTTACAGAAGTTTGTAGAGCAAGAATATAAAGCGGATGCAAATGGAAGGCAGCTTCCTAGGTTTGTTTTTCATGCCCCTTCTTTAGAATATGGTATGGTTCCAGCTCCAGATCAGGCTTACACAGTTGTCTATGAGTACTATAGAATACCAGTAGATTTAGTTAATGAGACAGACGTACCAGATATTCCAGAACGCTTTAAACATGTTATTGTAGATGGTGCAATGTATTACGCTTATTTATTTAGAGGTAATACTCAGGATGCAAGCGTATCACAACAAAAATTTGATGGTAGTATTAAACAGATGCGTAGTATGTTAATTAATAGAACGTATTACCTAAGATCATATATGATTGCTAGAAATCAAAGTGTATCGGGCAGATTAGGATCTGCATCTACCAACGTAGGCTCATCATTGGATTCACTATAGATGGCAGAAGATAGTTGGCAAACATACCCTATTGAATTTAGGGGCGGCTTAATTACAAATTTAAGCCCTTTACAACAGGGTATAAACGCACCCGGCAGTGCTAGGATATTACGTAACTTTGAACCTTCTATCGAGGGTGGTTATCGTAGGATTTTAGGCTATACTAAATATGACAATAGTCTTATTCCGGCGTATGGTAATCCTGTTGTACATGGAGCAGGTCAGTCAGGTACAACTTTAATTATTGCTAACATTTACACAACACCAGAAGTAGGCGATACTTTTACCATAGCAGGTGTAACAGGTACCTATACTATAGCCAGTGGCGGCGTTAGTTATGATTCTATTTATAAAAGAGCTACGCTTACTTTAGAGGAAGCACTAGATTCTAGCCCTTCAAATGGGGCAGGGTTAACTTTTGTATCCTACTCTTCTTTATACGACACACTAGGTGTGTATGTGTGCGGTGACTTTTCATTAGTTTCTAAAAACGCCTCTGTATATAAGACATCGGGCAATGGTTATGTTAAAATTAATGTACCTTTTTACGGAACGGTACTAGTTAATGGTGGAAGTCAAAGCGGAACAAGTTTAGTCGTTGATGGATTAACTACAGCTCCTCAAGCAAATGACACCTTTAAGATTGCTGGTGTAGATTTAATCTATACAGTTACAGCAGATTCAACTGTAACTGCAGGTGGTGCTACTTTATCTATTAACCCTGCTTTAGCCAGCAGTCCAGCAGATAACGCTGCAATTACATTTTTATCTACAAGTCGTGAGTATGCATCGCGAACACGTTTTGATGAGTATGACTTTTCAGGCACTAAAAAATATGTCATTGTAGACGGCGTCAATGCACCGGCTATTTATGACGGCACGACATTTACAGTGCTTAATGATGCACCTGCAGATGTTATTGGTGCTAGTATTGTTAAAGTTCATAAAAACACTTTATTCTTTGCTAAAGATAGGCTATTAACTTTTACAGCTCCTTATACCGATACTGATTTTAGTCCTGCTTCAGGTGGTGGTGTTATTGATGTTTCAGATAATATTACGGGTCTAGCAACCTTTAGAGAGCAGTTATTTATTTTTACAGAGACTAAAATATTTTCATTATCTGGTATTTCTATTGCTGACTTTAATATACAACCCGTTACAAGAGATATAGGTTGTATTGAAACAGACTCTATTCAAGAAGTAGGAACTGATATAACTTTTTTATCTCCAGACGGTTTGAGATTATTAGGAGCAACAGATAGGGTAAACGACTTTAATTTTTTAAATATCTCTAAATCTATTCAGTCTGAGTTTTCTAATTTTATAGCTTCTAGTACGCAATTTTGTAGTGTTGTAGTTAGAGGAAAGTCTCAATATAGATTATTTGGTTACTCTGGAAGTTATACAAAACAAAATGCTAAAGGTATTATTCTAACTCAGTTAGCAGATGAAGCAGGTGGTGGTTTTGCTTCAGCAGAGTTAAGGGGGTTTAGAGCACAAGTAGCAGACAGTAAGTATAATAATAATGTAGAAGTTATCATTTTTGCTGATAATGATGGGTATCTTTATCAGATGGAAAGTGGTAATAGCTTTGATGGTTCTAATATTAGAACTACTTTTTCTACTCCACATTTACCTATTTCAGATCCACGATTAAGAAAGACTATTTACAAACTATTCTTGTACACTGATCCACAAGGTAGTGTTTCGTTTACTGTAACTCCTAAGTTAGATTTTGATGGAAAAAACACAATTCAACCTAATTCAGTATCCTTATCTAACATAGGTACTACAGCTGCATACTACGGCGTGTCTGCATTTGGTAGTAGTACTGCTTCTTATGGAGGTAGTTTACAATATGTGTTTGAAACACAAGTCATAGGCTCGGGTTATACTGTATCTTTTCAATTTGAATCTGATAGTACTGACCCGCCATTTTCTCTTGATGCACTAACTTTAGAATATACAAACAACTCTAGAAGGTAATTATTATGGGAACAGGGTACACACGCAACGACACTAGCAACAATATTGCTGATGGTAATATTATCAATGCCTCTGACCTCGACGGTGAATTTGATGCTGTAGAAGCTGCTTTTAATTCTAGTACAGGCCATGCTCACGACGGGACTTCTGCTGAAGGTGCTCCTGTAACTGTGCTAGGTCCGTCTCAAGACTTTGTTGCAACAACTACTGAAATTAAACCCAAGACTACTAATACATTAGATATTGGTACGAATAGTTTACAATATAAGAATATTTATATTGATGGTTCTGCTTATATAGATGAGTTTGGAGAGAGTACTTTATTCTCTACCACTAATAGGGTTCAGTTTAGAGATACTGGTATTTACATTTATTCAAGTGCAGATGGTCAACTAGACGCTGTTGCTGATGTAGAAATACAACTAGCTGCGCCAACTGTAACAATAACGGGTTCCACAATTATTTCCGACTCCTCGTCGTCTAACGCGCTTCGCATCACCCAGACTGGTGCTGGCAATGCGCTGGTCGTGGAAGACAGTGCAAATCCTGACAGCACACCGTTTGTTGTCAATGCGAGCGGTAACGTAGGGATTGGGACGAGTTCGCCTTCTGTTGAGCTTGAAATCGCTTCATCAGCCCCTCAAATGCGAATTACTGACACTGATACTAATGCAGTATTTCAAATCAATGCGTCTTCTACATCTGGTGGGGTAGAATTGCAAGCTGATGCAACAGATGTTGGTTCTAACCCATTTATGGCTTTTGACGTTGGTGGTTCTGAAAAAATAAGAATTTTAGACGGCGGTAACGTAGGCATTGGGACGAGTTCGCCGTCTCAGTTGCTAGAGGTCCGAGGCGCAGCCGCAAAAATTCGCATTACCGACTCCGACACATCTGGCACTACTGGGATTGAGTTTGTTGACAGCGCAAGTGGGGTGGATGCTGAGATTGAGGTGGGCAACTCTACCCAGTATTTCGCCATTAAAACGGCTGCCTCAGAACGTATGCGCATCGACAGCAGCGGCAATGTTGGTATTGGTACTGCGGACCCAAGAGCTAAATTACATACTTATTACAACACTGCCGATGACACCTTCACTAATCTGGTAAGTTCATTTAGTCCAAACATTGTCCTTGAAGATCTTTCCACTAGTGCAGTTGATTTTCAATTTCTTGTTGATGCCGATGCACTTCAGTTTAGACACGGCGATGCGTCCACTGATACGAAATTAACATCGGAAGCCATGCGCATCGACAGCAGCGGTAATGTTGGAATTGGGACGAGTTCGCCTAGTGCACGTTTGAATGTTGTAGATGCAACCTCACAGGATGCCATGCGTATCACCCAAACTGGCACTGGTAATGCTCTGGTAATTGAAGACAGTGCGAATCCTGATTCGACGCCATTTGTGGTGGATGCAAGTGGAAAAACCCTTGTTGGTTTAACTACAGCCCAAACGACAGCCATCGGTTCTGCGGCTGTTCAAATAGCAGGGGGAACTGCTCCCTTATCTTTTCTTAGAGAAGCAGATTCCTCTACTGCAATCAATCTTGAGTTTTCAAAAAGCAGAGCATCGGGAGCAATTCTTGCGTCTGGGGATACGATTGGTCGGCTGTATTTTTCTGGTTCAGACGGAACTGCCAAAATACCAGCAGCCTTTATTGATGCAGCAGTAGACGGCACCCCCGGCACTAACGACATGCCGGGTCGTCTTGTGTTTAGCACTACTGCCGATGGCGCAAGCAGTCCGACTGAGCGTATGCGTATCGACAGCAGCGGTAACGTAGGCATTAATACGACTAGCCCTGACACCTTGTTTACAGTTAAAGGCCAGACAGTTATTGGTGCTACCGTTGCTGAAAGTGCCAACCTTGCCAATCTTATTTCTGGCACACCTCCGCAGCTTATCGCCGGTTGGTCTGTCCCTGCAATCACTTGGACACCATCGGTAAGCACTGAGGCGGTATTCACCCGTGATGGTGATATGGCTATCACAATTTTGGCCTCCAATACAGACAATGCGCAGATCAAATTCGCAGACAACGACAGCGAAACTGCGGGTCAGATTGATTACGATCATGCTGATAATAGTCTAGCTATTGACGTGAATGGTTCTGAAGCCATGCGTATCGACAGCAGCGGCGATGTCGGTATTGGAACTATTTCTCCATCTGCTAAACTCGATGTCGTTGGCGATACTAACTCTAGAGTTTTTGAAGTATCAGCAACAATTGATGATAGTAATCAAGATACAACCACTGTTAATATAGATGTAAACAACACCAGTAACAACACTCAAACTAGTAATACATATCCGACAGGAATGTATATTGATTATGATTCTACTGATACAGCTTCGACATCTGGGTTCCTATACACTCAAAAAGCTTTTGAAGTTGACTCTTACATATCTCGAACAGGCGATGGAACTGATTCACTTTATGGAGTGTATTCACAAGCAATAGCAGGATTAACGGATGGTGCTGATAATATATCATCCCTTTTTGCTGTTACCGGAATTGCAAGAGCTGATGCTGCTTTTGGAAGTACTGTTGGTATTTTATATGGTGTTAATGGAAGAGCTTACCATGAGGGTGATAGTGCACCTACCACCACATATGGCGGACTTTTTGAATCAAGAGTATTTTCGACTGCTGCTGCTGCTGATATTTCCGTCGCTTATGGCTCTAGAGCACAGACCAATATAGATTCAGGAACAATTGTCGGAATCACAACCGCATATGGAGTTTATTCTTCAATCGCTCATAACTCCACAGAAGTAAGCAGTGTTATAACAAATGGTTATCTGTATCGTGGAGATTATGCTGGTTCAGGAACTGTTACAACTAAATGGGGTATGTATATCACTGACGAGGATAAAAACTACTTCAGCGGCAACGTCGGTATTGGCACGACATCACCTAGTGAAAAACTTACCGTTAGTGGCAACGCTGTTATTGGAACTGGAACGACCAGTTATAATACTATGACTATTAACGTTAACGGGCACGTCGGCGATGGCGGCAATGATTATGGTTTGACAATCTATTCATTTGAACCCGCAATTACGTTAGTGGATCGTACAGGTGGCTCTGGCTCTGGACAGCTTCGTGTTCATAGTAACGGTGCGTTTTGGTTACTTGGTGACACAACGAACAATGGGACTATTGGTCACGATAGTAATACCACCGATTTTGTCATGGCAAAGTTTGAGCCAGACTTTCATGCTTTCTATGTAGACAGCGGCGCTACTGAAGCCATGCGCATCGACGGCAACGGTAATGTTGGGATTGGGACGGTTTCTCCCGGAAGGACTCTTGACATTCAAACGGAGTCTGGTGATGCGGATGCTCGCATTTATGCTAAGGGAACTGGTTCCGGCGACGACGCTATATTGTATCTGAGTATTGCTGGCACAAGTGCTACTACTAGGGTCAATTTTGGCGATGCTGACGATGCGGATCGGGGCCGGATTATCTACGGACACTCTAGCGATTATATGTCGTTTACTACAGCGGCATCAGAAGCCATGCGCATCGACGGCAGCGGTAACGTAGGCATTGGGACGGGTTCAGTAGACACCTTCACCAAGTTGCAAGTGGTGGAGTCGTCAACCAGCCGGTCTTGGTCGTCATCAGCAGGATTTTCAACCTTACTTGTAGAGAGAAATGGCAATACAGGCATTACCCTCTCTTCGGCAGCCACGTCATCGGGATACTTGAATTTTGCAAGTCCTACAGACGAAAATGCTGGGATAATTCAATACGACCATTCTGCGAATGCAATGACTTTCCGCACTAATGGTTCTGGCGAAAATATGCGCATCAACAACAGCGGTAACGTAGGAATTGGGGCTACCAACCCCGCTGTTCCGCTGCACATCGAACGTAACAATACCGAGATGCTGCGTTTGCATAATAAAAACGCAGGCGGCGGCTCTGGCTATATTTCGTTTTACGAAACTGGTGGAACCCGCACTGGTTATATCGGCAATAGTACGGCTGCCAATACAAACTTTCACATATATAATCAGTCAGCCGGCGGCGCTGTCATTATCAGCACTAACGCCACCGAGCGTATGCGTATCACCAGCAGCGGTGTCGTCACGGTCAACGAAGGCTCTGTTGTCCTAAACGGAAGCACTATCAGCGCCGTTCAAGTAACTGTTGCTGACGATGCTGTGGCTGCGTTGACGTTTACCAATCGGCGTTTTGGGATGCTGAATCTTGTTGAGGGTGCTGATGATGATGCGTTTTCGGCGACTTCGGAGCTCTTTTTAGGTTATGTAGACTTCGGCGGTAACCCTACGAGCCAAACGGCAATGATAGGAGCAAACACAGTTATAGACGACACAAACACTTTGACAGGGACAACAGGCGCGGATGGGAAGCTTACCATCGGCACAGCTGGTACAAGCGGAACTTTGTATCTTGAGAACCGTCGTGGAGGCACACGAACATATAACATCACCCTACTGTAAGGAAAAACAACATGGAACCAAAATACACAGCACAGCAGATTGAAGGCACTGACAACGGCTGGATGCTGATTGAAAACGAAACAGACAAAAAATACATAGTGTTTTGCAATGCTAATGCAAACACCGCAGAAGATGCTGTTGCCTTAATTGAAAATAAATCTGAAGGATTGCCTGAATGATACCATCGTTTACTACACAGCAGATTAATAGATTATTCTTTATGAAAGGCAGAATACAATGACAATTACATATACTTGGAATTTTTATCCGCTAGAAACAAAACCAGTTGATGGTTCTTTTGTTGATGTAGTAACAAATGTACATTATCAACTACATGGCGTAGATGACGAAACTGGTGCAAGAAGTAGCAATATTGGTGTTGCAAGTCTTTCTGCTGCTAATGCGGAAGACTTCACAGCCTTTGCTGACCTAACAGAAGACAAAGTAAAGGGATGGGTTCTTGCCGCTCTTGTTGAACAATTTCCAAGCACAGGAGAAGAAGACAAATCCGTAACTGAAACTCCTGACCAAGTAGAGGCACGTCTTAAAGAAAATATCGCTAATAACATTAGAAGATTAAACAACCCACCGATTGTCAAAAGGGCTGCCCCATGGGGTGTCGTTTCTGAGCTATAACTAGTAGTTATTTAAACATAAGCTGTTGATATAGGAATAATAATATAATGCTAGACATGAATAGTTTATGGAATGCTGTATTATCTATACTAGCAGCTTTTACTGTTCTATGGGTAAAAAATACTAAAGTAGAAATTAGTGAGTTACGTTCTGTCCTTTATAAGACAAGAGAAGAAAATGCAAAAGATTATGTTACTAGAGACGATTTAAAAGTCCATAACGCTGAAATAGCTAAAAGATTAGATAGATTAGAAGAGAAGATTGATACTCTTGTACTTAAAGTTACAGACAAATAGAGGATAAGATAGATGGCTACACTTGCACAATTACAAAATAGTTTAAAAAAGGCCCAAAAAAATTTGCAAGCCACACAAGCTCAAATTGCAAAAGGTATTCCAGATCCCTCGAATGGGGAAGTCGATGGTGCTAAAGAGGATGCAGAAAGACAAGCACAAAGGGCTCTAACAAAATATCAAGATGAAGTTGATAGACTTACGGCACAAATAGCTCAGCTACAAGATAAAACAACTGGTAATACTGGTACTGAGGGTACAACTAATCAAACAACTGGTAATACTGGTACTGAGGGTACAACTAATCAAACAACTGGTAATACTGGTACTGAGGGTACAACTAATCAAACAACTGGTAATACTGGTACTGAGGGTACAACTGGTGAAACAACTGGTAGAAAAACTGGTAGGGATAGACTAAATGAATTAGTAAAAATCAATA
>Ga0208645_1001352_pt1 | contig 21638 bp, 38 predicted proteins | sample VirMetDEL_Sep_01_FD_184519 | JGI IMG/M metagenome (GOLD analysis project Ga0208645, IMG submission 184519) | Aqueous microbial communities from the Delaware River and Bay under freshwater to marine salinity gradient to study organic matter... | ecosystem: Environmental > Aquatic > Marine >... | reverse complement strand
TGAGTTTCAAGAGTTGGCGCAAAAAGGTTTTAAGTTGGCCAAACAGGAAGTCAACGACACATTGGGTCAGGAATTTGTAAAGTCTGCTCAATTTAAAGACTTCAAGGACGGACGCACAAACAAAATCCGATTAGAAACCAAAAACACAATTTTGGGCGAGAGTGGTTCACCACAGGCACCAGATGGTGTATTGGTTCAAGCTGATCGTTTGCCTGGTATCGTTGGCGGCGCTTTCCGCCCGTTGACTATTCTGGACTTTGTTAACCGTATTCCAACTACATCAAACGCTACTGAGTATGTGCGCGAAAACGTATTTACCAACAATGCGTCTGAAACGGCTGAAGGTGCATCAAAGCCAGAAAGCGATTTGACCTTTGAGCTGAAAACAGCAAACGTGAAAACGATTGCTCACTTCATTCGCTTGTCAAAGCAGGTTATAGACGACCAGCCAGCACTTGAGGGTTACATTGACCGTCGTTTGAGACACGGTGTTCAAAACATCCTTCAAACTCGATTCATCAACGGCTTGGCGGCTTCTTCTCAAATGTCTGGATTGCTGGATACTGGCAACTCAACTGAGTACACAGCTTTGACTGGCGACAATAAAATCGACTTTGCAAACCGTTTGAAATATGCGGTAATTGCTGCCGATTACATGCCGAGCGTTTACATGATCAATCCAGCTGATTGGTCGGCCATTGAGTTGATCAAGAAAGGCACAGGTGATGCCTCTTATGTTGGCCAAGAGGGCGCGGTTAGCTACCTTGCTAATGGCTTGGTTCCGATTCTTTGGGGACTTCCTGTGGTCGCTTCAAACGCGGTTCCAGAGGGCACATTGATTTGTGCTGCGTCTGATGCAATGGCATTACGCCCGCGCTCTGATGTTGTTGTTGAGATGTTTGAGCAAGATGCTGACAACGTAACCAAGAACCTAATCACGGTTCGCGGTGAGTTGAGAGCGGCTGCTGAATTCTACCGCCCTGCTGCCATCCAGTACGGTACATTGCCAGCTTAATGAACCGGGGAGTTGCGAGGCTCCCCATTTTTTTTGCGAGTTAATATGAAAATCCAAGTTAAAGCACTAAAAGATTTTTCAAGTATAAATGCCGGAAATTTCTCATCTGGCGAAGAGCGCCCAATTGATGATTGGTTAGCAAAACAGTTGCAAAACGCAGGTTTAGTTGAAATTTTAGGAAAACCACGCCAAACAAAGGTTATTCCAAATGATTTTACGGTTGGGGTAAGCGAGAATGGTTTATCATCGCAAGTGGCCCCAGCCTCACAGAAAGAGATTGCGAAAGAATCAAAAAGTGGCGAGAAGAAAACCCGAAAGAAAGAGCAGTAATTGCCATCAATACATCGTTCAGGCTGGCCCCGTGGTGTGATGTTCTTTATGCCTGCGATTTCCCTTGGTGGCAAGTTTATTTAAACGAAATAAACAAAACATGTAAAGCCGTTCGAGTTTCTTACAGTAGCAGGGCTCATGAGATTGGCGGAATTAGAGTTCAAGGTTTCAGCAAGCCGGGATTAGGGCGCGAGGTAATGCATTTGGGCGGCAATTCTGGCTATCAGGCTTTAAATTTGGCTTATCTGTGGGGCGCTAAATGGGTTGGTTTGCTTGGTTTTGATATGCAGGCAACCGGCGGTGATTCACATTGGCACGGTGATCATCCAGCAAAATGCAGAGGCGGGAACCCTCAGTTTAATCAATGGGTGAAAAACTTTGATGTTTTGGCGTCTGATTTGGTTAGTGAGGGCGTGAAAGTGGTTAATTTTAGCCGGGAAACCGCGTTGGTTTGTTTTGTGCGCCGTAACATTGAGGCCCTGAAATGATAATTCATGGCATGTATGGGCTTGGTGATAACTTTTATCAACGAGCAATAATCCGAGAGCTTGGACCAGTTAGTCTTTACACGCCGTGGTCGGAGATTTACGCTGATTTGCCTGTTCGGTGCTTAAAACCACAAACGACGCTTCGGACTCAAAAAAAACACATTGAAAAATCAAACTTTGATAATTTTAGACCGTCTGGGATAAAAAAACGGCTTTTTTATGACCAAAGAGGAACGATAATTGAGGCTCTTGAGCGTTCAATTAGCGTAAAGAATGCACATTTATCAATGCAAATGCCTAAGTTGGGCTTGAAAAAAAAGAAAACTATTATTGTCAGACCATGCACAGTTAGGGCAGAGTGGCCAGCAAGTTCTAGGAATTGTGATCCGGCTTACTTATGCCAAGCTGTAGACGCCTTGAAAGACGAGTTTCATATAATTTCAATTGCCGATCTTGAGGACGGCAAAGAATGGATAGACGGGGACGAGCCGTTCGCCCACGAGAAATACCATGCTGGGGAATTGAGCTTGGCTGATATTTTGGCGTTACTTGAATCAAGCGCTGGAGCTATTGGCTCGGTTGGGTGGCTTTTACCGGCGAGCATGGCTTACAATCTACCCATGCTGTGTATTTTTGGAGGCTGGGGGGCATCAAACTGCCCTGAAAGGTTGTTTGATCCGCGTATTGATGACAAAATGATTGTTAAAGCCATGCCTGAAAATTTTTGTATGTGTTCTCGGCATGACCACAAGTGCGATAAAAAAATCACCAACTTTGAGAAACACATTGATGAATTTAGAAAAATTGCGAGAGCTGGCTACAGAGCTTGATGAGCTTGTCTGGTTGCCTGAATTTGGGGTTGGGTTTTTCCCGGTAAAAGAACAACCTTACGATGTTGAATACTGGCAAAAATACAGAGAAATGGACCAGTTCCCGTCAGGCGAGTATTTGACTGATTTTAGAATTGAGTTTACTCAAATTACCGATCCAAGTTCAATGGTTGATGTTGGCATAGGCGGAGGCAGGTTTTGCGAGGATATGGATTGCGCGGGGTTTGACATAAACCCAAAGGCAATTGGTTGGCTAAAAAATGAAAAACGTTGGCACAATCTGTTGATGAGCACTAAGCCTGTTGATTATTTGACTTTCTGGGATTCGCTTGAGCACATACATGACCCAGAGACAATTTTATCTAGGGTCAAAAATAGTGTTTTTGTTTCAATGCCGATTTATGAAAACGCGGAGCACATTTTAAGAAGCAAGCATTTTCGCAAAGATGAGCATTGTTGGTATTTCACGGACAATGGTTTAAAATGGTTTATGCGTTTGTTTGGCTTTGAATGCGAGAGACAAAGCACAGGTGAGCAGTTGTACCGAGAGGATATTCAGACCTATCATTTTAGGCGGTTAAATGGTTAAGAGAATTCAACGCGCAGAGCCAACATCCGAGCCAGTCACGCTGGCCGAGGCTAGGGATCATTTGCGGTTAGACACATTCGGGAGCCCAGCTACACACCCAGAGGATGATTTAATTTCGCTTTACATTTCGGCGGCTCGTCAGTTCTGTGAGGACTACTTGGGGCATTCAATCGCTTATCGAACTTCGGTGATTTATTTTGACCGTTTGAAAGACAAATTTATTGACTTAGGGGAGTGGCCGGTATCAAGCGTTGATCTGTTTGAGTATGTTGATTCTGCCGGTTCTGAGCAAACTTTGGTGTCCTCGGCTTATGTATTAGATTCAGCAAGCGCTCCGGCGCGTGTGTACTCGGTCGGTGATTGGCCAAGCGTTAAAACAAGCGTTCCAAACGTTGCCACTTTGACCGTTACTGCTGGATATACCGACGGTGAAAGCCCAAATACATTCCCGCTTCCAAAAAGCATCAAGAACGCCATTTTGTTGATGGTTGGGCATCTATACGAAAACCGTCAACAAGTAGGCCAAAAAATGGACTCGTTACCGTATGGCGTTGAGGATTTGCTGAATTTGCACAGGACAAACAGGGGGATTTGATGAAGAAAAGAACGATAAAAATCGGTTACACATGCTGCAACCGGTGCGAGGCAACACATAGAAATTTATTTTTTGCGAGAATTCATTATTTATGGATTGTCTTTAAATATAAAACCATTGGTTTACTTGTATGAACATAGGCCGCCTAGACAAGCGCGTAACAATTCAGAGCAGGACTACCACCAAAGACGTGTACGGCCAACCGCTTGAAACATGGTCGGACATAGCCACGGTCTGGGCTTCGATTCAATACATTGGCGGCCGTGAAAAACTTAGATCAGGTGTTGTTGATGCTAACTTAGATGTGACGGTTGCGGTTCGTTATTATGAGCAGTTAACCCCACCCAAAGATTCTGACGGCTGGCGGATTGTTTACGTTGCCAGAGAGGGAACAAGGTATTTATCAATCTTGGGTTCAAGAGACTTGCAAGAAGAGCGCCGATTTATCGTTTTTGATTGCAAAGACGGAAGCGAGGTGCAATCTTGAGCGAAGTAAAAATTGAGGGACTTGCTGAACTTGACCGACAGTTAAAAAAACTTACCGGGGCGGTTGAGGGGAAAATTGTTAGGGCTGGTTTGAATGCGGCAAACAGAATTATTAGAGATGCGGCAAAAAATCTTGCACCTGTTGATGATGGCGACCTTAAGAAGTCAATTCGTGTTTCTAGTAGGGTTGATAAAAGGCAGGGTAAAATTACATCAAAAGTTGTAGCTGGAAACAAAAAAGTTTATTACGCTCATTTTATCGAATACGGTACAGCAAGTTATTACACAGGTTCAGGAGACAGCAAGCGATCTGAGTATAAGATTAAACCAGAAAAAAGAGGGGCCCTAGGGTTTGGTTCGGTGATTGTTGAATCTGTTTCTCACCCTGGGGTAAGACCTCAACCATTTATGCGTCCAGCATTTGATCAGAATGTAACCAAAGCATTAGAAGAATTTGGAAAAACGATAAGAAAAAGAATTGATAAAGAATTTTCAAAGAAGGTGACTAAATGAACCCTGAGATCATCATTGCCACCTGGCTTCAAGATGCAACGGTTTCAGCGGTGATTGGGGATCGCTACGCATCCCCTTATTTGCCTTCAAACTCTGAGTTCCCCGCGCTTGTTTACAATTTGGTTGATGCAACACCGCAGCCATTTGTAGCGGCGCAAGGCGAACGAGAATTGGCGCAATGTAGAATGCAATTTAACCCAATTGCGACAAGCATTGGCGGGGTAAAGCAGATCGCAGAAGTTTTAAGATCATTGTTTGATTTTAAGCACCATCAAACAATAGCCGGGAAACTTGTTGTTTCTATGCGGTTAATTGATGCTGGGCCAATGGAAAAAGATTCCGAATCGGGCTTGTTTATGCAACGTTTTGATTATAGAATGTTTTGGTACGAAACCTAATAGCTATGGGGTAAAAAATGACTGTTTACACTTCCGCAGGATCAACTCTTCGGGTTACTGCATCCGCTCCAGCAACGTTTGACGAATCTGGATATGACACCTTGTTTACTTCTTCACCTTTGCCTTCGCTAGTTGGCGAAATTGAAAATTATGGCGAATTTGGCCGAGAGTTCAATTTAGTCACATTTAACCCGGTCGATACCCGTGGGACTAAAAAGCTAAAAGGCTCATTTAACGAGGGCTCAATTGCTCTAACTGTTGGCCTTGACACCGACGATGCTGGTCAGATCCTAATAAAAACCGCCTCTGATAGTGATGATGATTATTATTTCATGGTCACAACCCAAAAAGGTGACCGTTATTTTTTCGCCGCAAAAGTGATGATGTTTAAAAACGTTGTCGCCGGTGTTGATGACATTACTCGGGCAAACATTACTCTTGAGATCACTACTAACGATGCTGGCGTTGGCATTGTAGAATCATTGGCCGCATAAGGCCGTAAACTAGCACTTTCCTTGACTCTGGCCGATCCTCGCAACGGCTGGGGTCTTGGTTGGTGCATAAATTGCGAGGTTATAATGGAAAACGTTGAGAAAATTGAAGAATCAAAAGAAGTGTCAATAAAAAATGAATTTGAAGAGTTTTTTCTTTCTGAAACAGCCGTTTTAGAAGTTGAAACCCCCACGGGTAAGCCGCTTTTAAGAAACGGCCAGCCGGTAAGAATTCACGTTTATGCCCCAGGCTCTTCTGAGTACGAAAAAGCAAAGGCTGCTCTTGATTCAGCAGCAACGCGCAAGGTCTTAGCAGCATTGGGTAAAAATGGGAAAAAAGAAGAGTCTGATGACAAGCAGGCTGATGTTAATTTCTTGGTTTCAGTTACCAAAGAAATTGAAAATTTCCCATATCCAAACGGATCCCGTGGTGTTTATTCTGAGACAAGGCTTATTTATATCAATAAACAAGTCCAATCGTTCTTGGGGGACATGTCGAATTTTTTTGGCGGTGCTCAACAAGATTAAGCGATTATGCCAAGCAATTGGCTTGGTATAGCGTAACCCCAGAAAAAAGGACAAAATCCCGCCTTGATGATTTGCGAGATAGAGGCGGGGTGCCTGATCTGCCTGATATTGATGACCTAGAGTATTTGGTTAAGGTTTTAGAGCGTTGTGGGGTTTGCAAGTCTGGTTTTAATGGTGTTGAGCCGCTTAACTCATTTGATGTCATGGAGTGGCAACGCGGCACAAAATACCCTCTTTCTGGGTGGGAATTTCAAGCTATCATTGATGCGTCTCGTGCTTATTGCTCTCAGTATCATCAATCAAAAGACCCTTTAACACCCGCGCCGTATCGCAGTAAAATTGACTTTAATCGGTCGGTTATATCTGATAAACTTACATCAGCGTTTAGATCGCGGATAAAGTCTGATCGGGAAAAGGCAACCAAATGACCACAGTCGCACAGCTTACTATTCAAATGGCCGCAGATGTAGCGCGGATTAAAAAAGACATGGATAGGGCGCAATCGACTGTAAAAGGGTCAATGCAGAAAATTCAAAAGTCGGCGGCGGTGGCGGCTAAATCCTTGGGCGCAATTGGCCTTGCCTTGGGGGCTCGGGAGCTTGTCGGCTTAGTTACCGGCTTAGGTGATGTTGGTCGTGAGCTTACTAAGTTAAGTAGATTGAGCGGCACTTCTGTTGACAGATTCCAGGAAATTGCATTTGCCGCAAAAACATTTGGAATTGAGCAAGAAAAGCTCGGGGACATTCTAAAAGACACCCAAGACAAAGTGGGCGATTTTTTGGCTACCGGCGCAGGCGGGATGGCTGATTTTTTTGAAAATATTGCCCCTCGCGTTGGCGTAACGGCTGAAAATTTCAGAAAGTTAAATGGCGCGGACGCATTACAGCTTTACATCACAAGCTTAGAAAAAGCCAATTTATCTCAAGCAGAAATGACCTTTTATATGGAGGCCATTGCCAGCGATTCGAGCGCATTGATCCCGCTATTTGCCGACAACGGCAAGGCTTTGAAAGAGCTGTCAAAAGAGGCTGACCGTTTGGGCATTGTGCTCGACAAGTCGGCACTTGAAAAGGCCAAGAAGCTAGATATTGAAATGCGTAAATTTGAGGCCACGACTGAGGGGCTGTCGCGCTCAGTTGCTATGGCTTTGATTCCCGCCATGTCATCAATTGCGCAAGTGTCTCAAGACATCATCAGGGAGTTGCCCAGATTGGTCGATGAGTTCAAGCCTTTTATGGTTGGTGGTGCGGTGGTTGCTGGGCTTTATACGTTGCCAACGATCATCAACTCGATTGCGCTTGCAATTTCAAGTCGATTAATTCCATCATTGGTTTTATTGGCACCTTACGTCGCTGTCTTTAGCGCGTTGACTTTGGCTGCGGGTGCGGCCATCAAGGTGTTGAACGCCCAATCCGAGGCATTGAAAGATGCTGATTCTACGGCGCGGCGTGTTGTTAACCTTCAGAAAGAAATCGAGAAAGCGCAGGCTTTGATTGATGCCGGGCAAGGTTCGTCTGTCACCGTTGAGCGCTTGAAAACTATGAAGGCTCAATTAGTTGAGGCCGAAAGTGCGCTGGAAGCATTCAATCAATCCAAGCAAGTGGCGCAGGTTCAAGACCAGCAGAATATCGAGCAACAAACGACCATCATTCAAAACGCCAAAGACCGCGAGAAAGCCGAAAAAAAACTTGAAAAGGCATTAAAAGAAAAGCAAAAAGTAGAACAGAAAGCGCTTGAGCAGGCCATTGATGTGATCAACGCTGAGCTTGACCAAGTAGACGCAATCCAGGAGCAAATTAAGCAGATCACCGAGCAAACGCAAGCCATAGGACTTAATGAGCAACAGCTACGCAATTTGGAGCTTGCAAAAATTGATGATGTTATTGCTACAAAAGAACAGCGCATTGCGGCCATTTCATTTGGCGATGCAAACGATGAGCTAATTAAAGCGTATAAAAAACAGATTGCCGCGCTTGAAGACCTTAAAAAAGCAAAGAAAACCCAATTTGAAAAGCAAGAAGTCCAAAAAGTCATTGATGCAAATAAAGAAATTGCCGAACAGTTTGAAAACGATCTAATTGGCGCTTTTGAAACGGCTTTTAACCGTGTCGGTGATTTTGCTGAATCGTTTAAGCGGGCTATTGAACAGCAATTTAGCTCGATGGTGTTGCGTCCGACTATTCAAGCGGCAATGAGCAAAGGCGGTTCAATTGGAGGTGTTCTTTCAGCTAATCAAGGAACAATAGCATCTGCAATAACTGGGGCTGGTTTTGGAGGTCAGGCGATCGCCTTGGAATACGGGCTTGAAAATGCCGGGTCAGTTTTGGCAAAGTTTGCAGGACAGACGACGGCGCTTACCGCAGAACTTGGAGCATTTGCGTCAGATCTGGCCCCTTACGCCGGAGCGATAACGGCCTTGCTAGAAGGTGATCCAAAGAAGGCAGCGGGCGCTGCAATTGGAACATATCTAGGCTCATCTTTTGGCCCGATAGGAGCAGCAATCGGCTCGTACATTGGCGGCTCATTGTTTGGCGGGGGCGGGAAAGTTTCGGCTCAGTTACTAGGCCCTAAATTTTTACAGGATCAACAGGACGCTTTAAAATCCTCATTTATTAATATTGTTCAAGACATTGGCGGTCGTGCTGCAAATGCTGATTTCTTTTTCACGGGCAGCACAGGAAGGCAAGGACAAAATCCTAATTTTATTCTTGGTTCTAGGCTTGGTGGCCAAGATTTATTCAATACATACCAGAGCAGGGCCGGAGAGACAGGAAACAACGGAACATTCTTGGCCGGTGAAATTGCTTTAAATGCTGAAAATATGGCGCTTTTTGGCACGAGAGCTATTGTCTCCGCTCTTCAAAATTCAGATTTTGTAGACAACATTGACCGTCTTTTTGATTCGGTTGATGTTCGAACAGCAAGTTTAGAGGATTTGAACGCGCTGCTTGCTGATGTTCGGATGCTTGATTATGTCAATGATAATTTTATTCAAATGACAAATGGTTTGAGGCAGCTTTCCGGTGCATCTGCTCAAACAGTTAAACAATTTTTTTCAATGATTGGTGGGATAGAGGGTCTCCAGCAAACTTTAGGTTTTTTTGCAAAAGAATTCACAAGTGAGGAAAATCAGTTTAAAAATTTCACTGATAACCTTAATAGATCATTGGCAGATTTTGGGGGCCGTTTATTTAGCACTCGTGAACAGTTTGTGAATTTCTTTAACTCAATTGGGCCCGATGCGTTTGCTCGTGTTTCTCAACTGTTGCCAGCAATTGATTCGTATTATGATGCGATTGAAAAAAGGCAAGAAGAGTCCACAAACATTGCAATTAGGGAAATTGATCGAATTCGAAACGCTGGTCTGAGCATTGCGAACTATTTACGCAATCTTGAGACAAGTGAATCAACTTTAAACCCAACTCAAAAACTAGCGGCAGCTCAGCAGCAATTCAATGAAACATTGAGCGCCGCTCGGTCTGGCGATATTAACGCGCTTGGTAACCTGACAGACTCGGCAGACACTCTGCTTAATTTGTCGCGTGAGTTTTTCGGCTCATCAAGCAGATTTAAGTCAATTTTTGATGTTGTGACAGGCCAATTGTCCGCCGTTGCCGCCCCAGCTTTGCAGGCAGATTCAAGCCAGAATGTAGTGGGCGAACTTCGAGAGTTGCGACGAGAAATTAGGGAGTCCGGCGATCTAGTACTAACGGTTGTCACGCCAGATGGCCGAATAATCCGAGAGGAAACATTGACCACGCTTCGTGAGCGCTCTAGGCGTGGGGAGTTGGTTATTTACTCGGATGGGGTTAAATCGTGACCTTAGAAGAGTATTTTCAGACCCCGCAGGCGGAGCGGATTTTGCTTATCGAAATTGTCCGTAATGATGCGTCATCTACCACTTACTATCTGAGTGATTCCGATTACATTACCGAGCACGACGACACCCCCTCCAATCTTTTTTATTCTCCGGTAATCGGCGGCACGGGTTTGTCGGATATTAGAAAGGTTTTGAACGATCCATTTAGCGGTCAGGCATCAACCGGCTTTGGAGAAATAACGCTTGTTGATGATCAGGTATGGACAAGTATAAGCGGTTCGTTTTCAGAGGAAACAATAAATTTAGTTCGAGGGGCAACTGTAACCGCTTGGCTTGCTGGGCCTCCTAGGGTTTACTCAAGAGTTGATGCAATCCAGCTGCTTAAAGGAAAGGTTGGCCGAGTTGGAGGTAGCAGCGACGGCAGCCTGAGATTTGAAATAGTAGACGGGTCACAAGAATTACAGAGACCAATTGTCGCCGTGTCAGACAAACCATTGTGCTTTGGGTATTGCCGTAATGTGCAACCATTTTTAACCAATCCTGCATCCCTTGAATATCACGTCCACGATGGTGCGATTGAGGCTGTTGTTGCCGTTTACGATCAAGGGGCATTGCTTACCCTTACCACGGATTACACCGTCGATTTAAGCACAGGGAAAATAACGCTAGTTGGTTCACCTGTTGGAATTGTGACCGCAGACGTTAAAGGCGCTCAAGTAAGCGGCACCTGGTTGGATTCAACCGAGGAAATAGCATCGGAGCTAATTTCACGCGCAGTCGTTAGCATCGCTCAAACGTACAACATCCCCACGGGTGTGGTTGGTCTTTATGTGACTGAATCCACGGCGCTTGGGGATTTGTTAAACCGGCTTATGGTTTCCTGCGCGGCGTATTGGCTAATTGACGAAAACAACGAATTTTTGGCCGCTCAGTATCCGGTTCCTCAAGAAAGCACCGCGGTAGGATCGTTTACCTCGTTGTCCGAATTGTCCGAGGTCCGCTATCAAGCAGAGGATCGTCTGTACTCGGATTTAAATTACAGCTATCGCAAAAACTGGACTCAGTACCAAAGCAGGCCAGCGGCAAGCACAGCGCAGGCGTCATTCTCTGAGCGCCTTTATTTGTCTGCGACCGAAACAGCCGCAGGTTTAGATTCTGAGCTTGAGTATCAAGAAAGCCCGTTTTTTGAAACTTTATTTGATGAACAGGCTGACGCTCAGGCGGTTTCTCAAAGATTGTTGAGCATCTACGCACAAGAGCGTAAACTATTAGAGGTGGATTTACCTTATACGGCGGCATTAAAACTTGGCGACAATATATCGGTAGAATTTGGAGTTAAGCTAATGATTGGCGCGGTCGTTTCGGTGATTGATATTTTTGACGGCGGGTATCCAATTCAAAGGGTTATGATTCTGGTATGAGTTCACTTTTTTTGTTTGGTAGCCAGTCAGACAACACGGACGTTTTAAGCGCGTCTAGTGAGGCATTGCCAGTTGAGAACATCCAAAACACACAGAGATCAAAGCTTTGGCGATCTAGTGCGGGAACAACATCAAATATATCTTTGCAGTTGGCAAACCCGTTATCTGTTGACCATATCGCTTTTGTTGATCTTAATTTAACAACAGCAGGTGAGATCAGAATACAAGCATGGGATGATGCTGTAGACGGCGCGATAAATACGCTAGATGAAACTATCTCGCCAACTGTCTACACAAGCGGCAAACCAGAGGCGGCGGCTTACGGTGACGCTGACTATGGCGTTGGTTTGTACGGGCTTAATACACCCATTGAGCAACAATTGGGAAAGAATATAACGATTTTCCCGATTGGTTCCAACATTTCATCGGCTTATTGGAAATATACATTTACAGACGAAAACACGGGCTATCAGCAATTGGGGCGATTAATAATGGCCTCAGCTACAACTTTTGAGAATAATTTAAGCCATGGGTACAACCTAAGCAGGCAAGAGAGAAGCGTTGCAAGGGAATCAATAGGTGGGCAACGTTATATACAAAAAAGGCCATCAAGGTTAAATATTGGCGGTAAGTTTCCTTATATGAGCGATGTTGAGAAAATTGATTTTTTGTTGAAATATCAGGACATTGTAAACAGCGATCCGTTTGTTTATTCGGTTTATCCAACAGCCAACAATAAGGGCTTGGTGCATACTTTATATGGTCGCTTTGATAGTGTAGACTTATCTGAAATCTTTTACCAAAGAACTGACCTTGATTTCAAGGTTATTGAGGAATTGTAATGGCCGACACCACAACAGATTTATACGGTTTTACTCAGCCAGAAGTAGGCGCAAGCCGAAACACCTGGGGCACAAAATTAAACAATGGATTGGCCGCGATTGATTTGCTTTTTGGCCGGAGGCTTGGTTTGCTTTCAAGTGTGTCGGGAACAAACACGATCACGGCCACTCTGGGGACTACAATCACGCTGGCGGCTAATGATTTTTTTGTATTGGTTCCGGCATCAAATAACACCGGGGCGGCGACATTAAACATCAACGGCGGTGGAGCCAAAAACATCTATCTAAATGGCGCGGCCCTGGTGGCTGATGTTCTGGTAGCCGGGAAGCCCGTAATTATCCGCGACAACGGAACCGAGTTTGATATTGTCGGGGCGCATGATATTGCAAAATTAGGCGCGGCAAGTAATACGTTTGGTGGCATCGTTAACGTAACAGGTACGCTTAATGCAGATGGAGATTTTACGGTAGATGGCGACACTACGTTAGGCAATGCATCTAGTGATGCAATTACGTTTAATGCTGACGCTTGGAGCGTACCTAATGGCGCTGTTTACACTACTGGTGCTGTTGATCCACTATTTAAAATTCAGCGGTCAAGTGTTGATATGTTTTCGTTTGAACGGGCAACGGGCAACGAATCTCAGCTTTACATGTATTTAAACGGGACGTTGAAAACCTTTTTTAGATCCAACGGATTAAGTTACCTAGCTGGCGGTGCTTTGGCTGTAGGAACAACTTCGGCTAGTTTTTCCACAGGCACAATGGGCGTTTTAACAAAAGACACATCAGGATCTGCGTTTAGAGCAGAGAGCGCATCGCATGCGGTTGAGTTATATTGCAGCACCACGGAATCCGCTGTTTCAACGAGAACCTCAATCCCGTTAGACTTTGAAGTGAACACTTCAAAAATTGCGAGAATAAACACGTCAGGTGATTTTCTTTTTGGAACGCTTGTTGAGCCAGATGGAACCGCCAATTATGGCTCTGCTTTTACTGCCGAAACAAACAGCAGACGAGTATTGAAGCAAGCAACTTCATCTACAGCCTCGAACGGTTTACAGCAATTTTTTAACCCAAACGGACTGGTTGGGAGTATATCAACCTCAGGCACCACCACCAGTTTTAACACCACCTCAGACTATCGGGTAAAAATTGACCCACAGCCCTTAACGGGGTCTGGAAAATTTATAGATGCGCTCCAACCCAAAACTTGGACATGGGCGCAGGACGGTTTACAAGGGACTGGTTTTATTGCTCACGAATTCCAGCAAGTGTCTCCTGTTTCTGTGAGTGGCGAAAAGGATGCGGTGGATGAAGATGGGGAACCTATATTACAATCAATGCAAGCAAGTTCTAGCGAAGTTATGGCAAACATAATTGCCGAGCTACAATCGTTACGCGCTCGAGTGGCTGCACTAGAGGCCAAATAATGACCCCAATCACCACCGCCATTGACTTTTTTCCCGAGCATGAGCTAGCTTGCAAGGGCTCAGGCGTGATTAGGCTTGATCCCCGATTTGCAGAGGAATTGCCCAAACTGCGCAAGGCGTGGGGTAGACCATTGTTGCCAAATAGCGTTTGCAGAACGCCTAAGCATAACCAAAAAGAAGGAGGCCACCCTCGCTCATTACACCTTACTAAAAACCCAGTTTGGCCCACATTTGGAACAATGGCCGCTGACATTTTTTGGGGCGATTGGGCTATAGGCAAGCAACAGGAATTTGCCGAGCTTGCTCGATCAATGGGTTGGCGCGTTGGATTGGCTAACTCATTTGTTCACATTGATCGTGGACACGACATAGGCATCAAAACGGGCGTGTATTTTTATAAAGGCTATACTGGTGGTGTGGCTATAAAATAAAAGGGGGTAACAATGTCAAACACCACAGAAATTAAAGAGCTAAAAGAACAAATCGAAAATATTTCAGGTCGTTTAATTGAACTTACTCAAAATAGTATGCCTAGCTTAAACACGAGAATGGACACTATGCACGAAAGGCAAAATAGACAAGAGGCTTATATAGCGCAAGCGCTAACTGAAATTAAAGACAGCAAGAACGAAATTAACGAGCATATGAACAAAATAGCGAATCAGCACGAAGAGCGTGTTCGTGAGTGTTTAGCGAAAATGTCAAAACGTTTTGACGACAAAATTGATTCAACTATGGCGTCGGCTTTTCCTGATGGCGACCCACACGGACACCGAATGTACCACGAGGCAGAAATTGAGTGGATGAAAAACAGGAATCAGTTTTTTAAAGAACTCCTCACGCACCTGGCGAAAGCAAGCATTCTTGGTGGATTAGCATTAATTTTTGTCGCTTTGTGGAATTGGCTGATGATGGAAATTAAACGATGAGCATCTCTACCTTTAATCAACTTCGCGTCGTACCTCGCCTGATGATGCTCACCTATATGTGGGCGACTTATACGGTGAGTGTGTGGTTTATGAACTTGCCAGAACCCACCACTTCACAAAGTACATTTGCCTCTGTAGTATGGGGGGCAGGGGCCGCGTGGTTCGGGATTTACATCAATGGGAAACCAGATAAATGATCAATACTCGACTTGTTGCGCCTTTAGTCATTGGCGCTGGCTTATTTGGTGGGGGGTGGTATGTCGGATCAGAGCTTCGAGAAAAATCTGAACTTGAGAGAGCAGCAGCGATTGAAGAGGCTGTCCGAATCGCAAGCGATAAAACAGCAGACGCCATTTCAAAGATTAAAGTCGAAAACCGCACTCTTGTTAAAAACTTTAAAGAAGTGGAAAAGCGCGTGCCTGTTTATGTTGATTGCAAGCATGATCCTGATGCTGTCAAGTTGCTCAACAACTTACTCACCGACGTCAAACCCTCTTTGCAAAGTGAGTTGCCCTGAGAACCTCGGAGAACTTAGAGACGATTCTTTTGGGGCCACATCGGAAAAACTAATTGAAGTCATTGGTGTGTACCGTGAGTGTCGTGCCGCTTGCTTGGGTTTGTAAAAATGCCAATCGCTAACGCTGTGGAGAGTTTAAAAAAAACCGAGAAAGTTGACTAAGAGCAAAGTGCTGAATCAAGCGAGAATCATTAAGAAAGTCCTCGCAGAACTCAATATCTTTCTCGGTATCCTCTATGACCTCATAGAGCATGTGTTGGCGCTCGATGTTTTCAAGCGTGTTGACGATCTGAAAAGTGTTCATTTCGTGTAACAGCTTATACAGCTGTTCGTTTAGTTCGGACAGCCTAGATAGCGCGTGCATCGTCTCAATCGTGTTGCACATGGTCAGTACCTCTTCGGATTAGGAAATACAGGTATTGACTGAGGAGTCCATCCGTATTTGCGCCAAGTAGCTTGAACGTCTGTTTTGTCTGCTGGCGTGTACTTAAATTTTGGGTCTAAAATACTCATTTTGATTCGTTCCTCAATTTGTTTTTAACAGCTGCAACGCTACACTCTTCGAGCAGATTGCAGAACTCATCGTCACTCATGCCCTCGTCCACCGCGCAAATTATTCTGTCAATTATTTCGTGCTTGTAGCTCATCCTGTTCCCCTAATCCCATTTCGTTTTCAAGTTTTTTCCTGCTTGCTTCAAGTTCGCAGTACAACCAGGTGAATGCACCAACGCCAGCAAAAATAGAAACCGCGCTCCAAAAAATTAACCAATTCATTCGTTCACCTCACCTCAAAATCTTTTGGCAGGGACAGATTTACCGAATCGCAAATTTGTTCCCAAACACCGTCATCTTTAATCCAATTTGGTCTTTGTAAATAAATTAAAGGCATGACCAAATCGGTATCTGCACTAATCCCGTGAACCGAAAATTGCTTTTGATAACTGTCAGGACTAAAAATACAATAGCTTTCTATTTTCATTCGTTCACCTCAAATTTTTGGGAATCAAAAGTGGCCCTAGTCCGGCTTCACGTGCTGCTGCGAGGGCGGCTTTTGATTCGTCAATATTCCAAATACAACCCCCGCAGTCCAATATCCCAAAACTAGCGCCATGTCCAAAAGCTGCTGTATTTTCAATAAATGCGTGTGCTTTTGTTAGATGCTCCACCAACTGCCTCACCACGGCTGGCGCTGGCTGTTCTGTTTCACTCGTACTCATTCGGTCACCCCGCTCCACTAGTCCAATTTCGTTCTCTAACTTCATGTGTTGAAAAAAGTTGTCTGTCATTATTTGATCCTTAAAAAGGCGCTTCTTCAAAATTACCTAGCCACTTGTACCGGGCAATCGGTGACTTTGGCGGTTTTGGCTTCTTGACTACTGCGTTTAAGTGCCGCAGTAGCTCGGCTTCGTGGGATGGTTTCACTATTTAAACCACTTAGTGTTTTCTAAAATCCAGTCGTATATCTCGTCTGAATCTGAATGTCGAAGTTCGTTGTATATGCGCTCAACCATTTCTCTTTTAAATTCGTGCGCCCGACACTCTTTTTCGGTCTCAAAAACCTTGCCGTCCTTGGCTTTGTACATCCGTATTGATTCCATTTGTTTACCCCTTTCTCTTATAATTTAAATAACACAACTCAGCCTCAGCAAACATCTGCTCATGCCAGTCATCAGGCAACCCATGCTCAAGTAGCCAAAAAATTCTTCGGCCCGCCCCTTGGGGGGAGTTGTCTGCCAGTTCCCAACGAGGACTAAAACACCAATCACCCTCAATGCCGCAAAAAGAAATGCCCATCGCTTCATAACAGAAAGCCACCCAACTCGTTTTTGCACGATTGCTTTTAGGTTTAATCCCTGCTTTTATTGCGTGCCACAGCGGGTCGCCGATCTTTCCTCGCTCTGCTTGATCAGGGGTAAGGCGAATTTCGGCTAACGACTTACAAAAATCGCTCATGTCAAAGTATTTGTAATCATCAGGAAGGCTGATTAAATACTCACCTAAGATTCTTAAATTCTTTTCATTCATTCAGTCACTTCATATGTGTACGGCTTCGCTGTTTCAAGAATTTTAAAACCTGCTTTTTGCCTTATATCATCATCGTCTAGTGCGCTTTGCCTGTAATAGTGAAAACTGGACGCAACCTTTCCATCAATATTAATAAAAATATTTTGGTACACCGTCCATTCTTTTGCTTCCATCACTAACACCCCTCAAAATCCACAGTTTTATCAAGCGACCCGTCAGGACAGCCAATTAACTTGTGCCCCTTGTGCTTAACGCCTTCGTAAAACACTACCCCAGCCAGAACCCCAAACGGCACAGCGTACGCAGAAACGCCGCCCGCTGCAATCAGTAAGTTATTTACTGTGGCACCAACCTGGGCCGCGTTAAGTGTTTTAAACGCCTTCTTTTTGGCTTGCTCATTTGTGATTGTGGTTTCCAGTATGTAGCCCACAGCAAATTTACTAGCGATCACGCCCGACACACCCAAAGGATTGCCTTCAAAGCCCCCGGCGTCGATTGCCGCAAATGTGCTTGCCATATCTGCGGTGGCTGCGACAGCGTGGCCTTGTGCGTTGTCTCGCTGGATATTAATGGACGAGCACGCAGTCATTGACAGCGCAACCGATGCAATTGTAATTAATTTAAGTGCTTTCATAATCTCTCTCCGTTTTATTAATGTGATTACATCGTAACACAAAAGCAAAAATAAAACATACCCCATTTAGGTGGTTTTTGCTATTTATGCTTTGGATTTAGCTGATAGAAAACACTCATTTTTTTTGCGATCGCACGGTCTAAATCTCGATCTCTCGGTACTCGAATAGACTCAACGATATGCCGAGCCTCCAGAAAATTCATTCGTTTATTGATGCTCTTGGGGTCAAAACCTGTTGCGTCACATATCTGCCGCCCGGTAACTTGTCCGGGATTTTGACGCATAAAATCGACAATTTTCTGCTGATCTTTGCTCAGTTTAAGCATGGGTTTTTCAGCTGGGTCGCCAAGTAGGCGTTTAATTTGCTCGGTTGTGATGGTCATAGAGTAATCCCCGCCTTTCTATATGCCTGAATGTTCCTAAAAGCCTCCGCCGCCTCTTGCTTTGTGTAATAAAACTCACACAGCTTAAAAGGCTCGTTGCGGTGGGTTTGAATGGCCCAGAGATGCTTTTGTGGCGCATCCATCATTTTGTGATCTGAAGTTGCGTTGTATTGTGCTTGTGGGTCTGATAAAGCGTCTTTCATACCCCCACCCCCAAAATCAAGCCAATACCAGCCACCAAAACCAAAACCGCCGCTCGTTTACCGGCCTCGTGCTTTGGCTTTAGCCAGTCCTTGTTTGCGTAATCTTTCATTTCGATTTGCCCTTGGTTTTTTTAGGCCATCCAGCCGCAGACAAATCTGACGCAAGGTTTGCGATCACAGCGGGAGCAAGCTTGCTCGGCGCGTCTTTTTCATCCGGTAAATATTTAGCAAACTCCGGCAAAAGCTCTTTCGCTTTTTTGACCGTAGTAACAGAATCAATTGCCGCCTGAATTTTTCTTCTCAGCGCCCGCCTTTCTTTTCTTTGAATTTCATCAGCTTCAACAATCTTTTTGATTGACGGCCTTTCAACAAAAGAACACCTTTCTTCATAAGATAAAGGGACTGAAAAGTTGAAATAATGCAGACTCAAAGGCCTCGTTTCCAAATAGCCCTTCAGCTTGTTATCGTTCCAAATCTTAAAAATTTCTTTGGGCAACATTTCCTGAATGTATTTGTTCGCAACGGTCTCCAGGTCTTTCTGGTAGTCGTGCTTGGGCACGTCATCCATGACGGCTTTTACAAAAGCGTTTTTGTGGTATTTATTTAGTCTCATTTTATTCTCCATTTAATGTATTCATAAAACCCGATAATTGTTAAAACCGCATGAACCGTGTTAATGACCGGAAAAAGAATAGTCAGGATCATATCGTGCATGTAAATTGACCGGGTGATTACGTTAAACACATACCCGGCGCAGGTAATCAATGCGCTTAGGCACCAAATCCAGATCAGTATTTCAGCCATAATGTTTTCGTAGGGTAGGCTCATACTGCATCCTTTTTTTGTTTAGCTTTAGACTCAAAAACAGAGGATGTGATCAGATTTTTAATCTGGTTTCTCTGTCGAACGTATTCCAAATGCTTTAAAAAGTCTTTTTGGTAGTCATTTGGTAATTTCATCGCTTCGCCCTTTCAATAACCTGGTTTGCTGTATCTTCATAAGCGGCAATCAAAACAGCGTCTGTTTTGGCTATACAGCGCCTGATTGCTTGGTGCTGGTGTGCAACCTTGGCTTTATACTCTGCACTTGCTGACGGGCTGTTTAATGCACTCTCAATCCAGCCAAGTGCTAATTCGTTCTCTTCTTGAAATTGAACCAATCTATTTAAAATCATGATGCTAACCCCTTAATTCTATCTAGCGCTTTTTCTAAAGTTGTTTGCTTGTAAACTTGTGAGCCATTTTCTTTAATGTAATAGCCTCCAAAATTATCAACCCCAACTCTAAAATCTTTATGTTCAATTACATCTTTAATTGAGTCATTGACTTGTATGTGTTCCATTTTTCTCTCCTTGTTTTTACTCATAGTGCGCTTCTTTATTGTTTTCCAATATCACCTCAACGGGTGTAAAATTGAACGCGCCAATTTTAACCAGGTAATTAAACTGTCGCACGCGTTTAATCATCGAAACAATATCCGGGTCGCTGTACTGCTTGCCCATTCTCAAAGTAGCCTGATCATGGGCCCGAAGTGCCGCGTAAAAATCAGCAGTTGCTTTTTTGAGTAGCTTATGAGTGTCCATTTTCGCGCTCCTTTTGTGCTATCTCTTCGGCAGTTTCAATTACCATTGTTTCTAATACGGAATTAAATGATGCAAGAAAAATTTGACGAAACGCTAACCCGAAAGAAAGAGCATCATCATTACCATAAATGGCATTTTTAACCAATTCATCAAACTCACCAGAGCCAGCAATTTCGGCGATTACACGTTGATGCTCGTCGTCTTTACACTCTTTTAGTCGCCTGTACGCATCCTGTCTAGCTAGCACCATATGCTCATCGGTGATAACAAGATCAGTCCAGTTTTGCGGATCTGTTTGGTCATGTTTTGGCATGTTTCTCTCCTTTGTTGATGGTTTATTATTACACCGTAAAAAATTAAATCAACTATTTTTTTGGGTTAACTCTTCCAGCGTCCGTTTTTTACATCATCAATCAAACTATTCATTTCTTCAACAGAGCGGATCAGCCGGTATATGCCCCCAACTCGTTCGACCGCTTTTTGCCAATTCTTTTGATTGTTAGACTGGCGGCCATTACCCGCCTTGAATTCTGGCTGTACCGCAATGCCAACCTCTTGCCCGACCATGTCCGGCGTGATTTTTACCCTGACAATCATCCCCGAGTCTGATTGTCCCGCCATGCCAGCTCTAAGCACTCGTTTTGGGTTGTCGTATGCTCGAAAAAGCCCGACTTGCTGCCTCCATATCAGGCAGTCTTCACGCTCACCAACGGCCAGAAAGCAGGGATCTTGTACTTCGCGGGTTTCTCGGTTTTTGGTCATGCTTGTTTCCTTTTTACTCTCAGTTCATAGCGCCTTTTTGCCCATTGCGCAGGGAATTTGTAACTACGCGATTTCGCCAACTCCAGCCAGTCCTCGTACGTCTTGCAGGCCCCCTCTTCTAATCGCCGTCCCTTAACTGCTTCCTGCTTTTTCTGATGCTCAAGTTCGCGCTCTTCTCGGGTTACGCGGATGAGCTCGCCTTGAACCTCTAAAATTTTGCGTTCTTTGGGGTCGGCACTGTACACATGTCCGCAATGTGGGCATAAATCAGCCGGTCGGTGTGCTCGGTAGCAAGTCGGGCAAGTCTGCACCTTAATACTTGATTCGTCGCCTTCTTTGGCTTCTCGTGGGCGGTTTTTCGATTTACCGGACAGGCTCCACTCACGGTGATCGTCGGGGTAACCGTGAATCTCAGTAAGTCCGACAAAATCCATGATTACTGCTCGTTGCTTTTTTGGGTGCGGCCTAAGCAGTCGCCCGATTGACTGCAAATACACGCGGATGGATTTTGTGCGAGTGAGCATCAAGCCAACGGTGGCCAAAGGTATGTCTGTACCTTCGATCAAAATGCCGACGCTCATCACCCCGTCAATGTTTCCATTAGCTAAATCTTGAAGCATATCGAATCTTTCTTTGCCTGGTGTGTTTCCGTCGAGAAAATGAAAATTGTAGCCAGCGTCCCTGAATTTTTCTGTAAATGCCTGCGCTATCTTAATTGTTGGACAAAACCCAATTGCCGGCAACTTGTGCGCGTATTTTTTATAATGCTCAACTACCGACCCAAAAACCACTTCATTTTTGAATTCGGCCTCCAGATCCTCGGG
>Ga0208645_1001350_pt1 | contig 21686 bp, 34 predicted proteins | sample VirMetDEL_Sep_01_FD_184519 | JGI IMG/M metagenome (GOLD analysis project Ga0208645, IMG submission 184519) | Aqueous microbial communities from the Delaware River and Bay under freshwater to marine salinity gradient to study organic matter... | ecosystem: Environmental > Aquatic > Marine >... | reverse complement strand
ATAAAACCAAGTTATTTCTCCAAACAAACTATTATGTGAACCATAAGTAAGCTCGCTAGCTGAAAAGTTAAAACCTAAATTATCTGCTGTAGTAGTAAATACAAAGTCTTCTACTAAAGAACCCATTGATTTAACTGTTCCATCAAACATAAAAAAGCCACCAGAATCCCCCATCCAATAGACAGCTCCGTTAGCGAATACTATAGAATGTTGACCTATACATCCACAATTAGAACCTACTTGTCTAATGCTAAATGTAAATGGAGCACCAACGTACTGCATTAAGTATGCAGAAGTATCTGTTAAAATAAGAATATAATCCTTACCTTTAGCTGCTCCTATAATCTTTGTTCCTGAATCTATTCTAAATGTACCTGCAGTATTAGTTGATGTAGGTGTATAATCATTAATATTCTCTTGATCAGAGAATCTAATAAACATTTTATCTTGTGTTGTAGGAGATCCTATTGTTGTTTCAGTACCTAAAAATATTAAATGTCTATCTCTATCAGATACAATAGACATAACTGATTTAGTTGGAGCGTTGGTAATTAAGGATGCTCTTGTTGTTACACCTGTTCCTCCATTAGGATCCCATTGAAAAGCAGGGCCGTTTTTAATAGTTGCTATTAATAACTCACCGTAGTTATCTAAAGACCAAGAAGCAGGATCTAGTATAGCGTTTGAAGTTGTTCTTGGTGTACCCCAAGTTGATAAGTTCCAAGTACCTGTACCCCATCCGTATCCATATGCTTGTAATAAAGGGCCAATCTTATAATAAGGACGTGTGTCTAAAGTTCCGTTGTTCGTTGCTCCTGTTCCAGTTTCCGCAGAAGCCATAGTAATTGTAAAAGTTAAAGTTGTAGGAATAGATTGTACTTCATAAAGTACGTCATCAAAGTCTGATGCTGTGTAATCAGTTTGACCAGCTGTAAATGAACCTGCGTTAGCAAATGTAAGAATATCTCCTACTTCTAGATTGTGAGCTGATGGTGTTGTAATTGTAACTGTCGATGATCCGTTGACCGTGGTTATATCACAACCTGCCACGTTCAAGGAACTATCTAAAGGTGTAATATCATAATAATTATTACCATCATAAATATATAATATCTTGTTTGTACCGATAGCAGCGAATCTTCGTCCATCTAAATCAGCCCAAGTGTGAATGGCTCTAGCTGCACCTACTAATGTAGAAGTCATTACCTGTTCCCAACCCCCTATCTTTTCAGGGGCTCCATATCTAAAACGAACATTATCTCCATCTACCCATTGACCTTCGGCCTGTGATGAAGTAGCTTGTTTATTGAATCCTGGTGCAAATTGTACTTTTCGTAATGGCATAAAGGTATTATACACCATTTATTTTTGTCTATAAATACGACCTACTTTATATTAAAAGCAAAACTAATCCTTGTCTTTTTCGATAAATTAGGCTCAACGTGATGAAATATCCAAGATGGAAAAATATATAAACAACCAGCTAAGGCTGGTAAAAACCAAGTTCTAGAGTTATGATGATTATATTCATAGTTATCATCTTGAGATAAAAAATTGTCAATTGGTGAAGGATTTGTAAATACTATATTACCGCAATCTTTTGGAGCTGATACATAGAAACATCCTGAAACTTTACTTTTAGGATGACAGTGAGACATATTATAATCTTTGTTTTTATTTAAATTAAACCATAAATCAACTAATTCAACTTCTTCTTTTTGTTTTAATACATCTTTTAAATATATTTTTGAATATTGTTGAATGTTTTCTTGTAATTCTTTTGTCTCTTTAAACAAAAGTAAATCATTACTTTGATATCCAGTTGGATTACTTCTGTGCCTTCCCTTATCTTTTTTCATATGATTTAAACAAAAACTTTCTAGCTTTTTTAAATCAATATTAAGGTTCACTTGTGCAACACTTGTTTTAAATAAATCTCTAATTATCATATAAATGTGGCAACTAAAATAACACGATGTCCTGTTTTTGGAAATCTTTGATAATGTTTTAAACTATTAAAACATATACCTTTATATTTTTTTGGTTCTATCTCCTTTATTAATTTATTATTATCATTTACAATACAAGTTGTAGCATTTTTATCACAATCATTCAAATAAATGATTATCTGTTTATGGTCAAAACCATCGTGATCTAAATGTATGTGTGATTTTTTATTACCATTATTAAAAGTTAAATTATAATTAATACGTGTATAAAACATAACTTTTTGATTAATTGCCTTACAAAAATTATTTAATATATCTACAGATTCTTCATAATAAGGAGAATTAATAGCTTCTTTTAGACTACAGGTTTCAAGTCTTTTTTGTACGGTATGAGATAGAAATATGTTCTTTGATTTATATAAATTTTTTTCATCTATTGGATCAAAATTTTGAATAAAAAAAGGAAAATCTTTACTTAGTACAATTTGATTTATAAACTCTAAATTTCTTTGTGTTAAAAAATTACTATGTTCCTTTAATTCTAATTTGTTATTCATTAAAAAAACGACCACCAACCAGTAATAATATACTTTTCTTTTTTCATATTTATCACACCTTTATGAGAATGAGTCCAGTCAGAAGGCCATATAAGAGTTGATCCAGCAACACAATCTGCAGTAAAGTTTTGATTTGGAAATTCCGTTCCAGCGTCTTTAACCGTATTTAAATACGTCATAAAAACTAAAACTCTTTTTGCATTACCAGCATTACTTCTTTCACAATGTAGTTTTTTAAATCCTCCTCCTGGTTTATAGTATTGAATATTAAATAATTCAGACACTGTATATCTAGCAAGAAGAGTTTTTGTTTCAGGATATAATTTCATATAACCATCTAAAGCTTTTTGAAGACCTAGTTTATATTTATCAAACGGATAATCATTAAAAATAGGATGCACATAAATATCTTCAGAATCTTTTGTTTTAGTATCCACTCCATAAAAAGTAGAACCAGGAACTGCACTTTTTTTATTTTCTTTAAACCATTTAATTAAATCCTTACAAATTTTAGGATCAATTTTATCTTGGTATATGAAAGATTCTTTTGTAGGTATTGAAGCCATATTTAAAAATAATCTATTAATATCATTACTTTTGCTTTTTTATCAGTACAATTTTCTGAATGTTGTTTATCAGAAGATTCCATAAATAATATAGAATTCTCTCTTGGAGTTACTTTAGTTCCGTCGCTTAAAACTGTATTTCCATTATTTGTGTTAACAAAATATATTGCTTGGTTATGTTTAAAATCAAATTCATTTTCAATTTCAATTGATCTAACTTCTTTATTAGATGGAAACATAAAAGCCCTAACTGAAATTAAAGAATTAATCTTTATAAAATTAAGTAAGTTTGTTTGAATAAAGTTAAAATAATTACTGTGTGCAATATTATTTTGATAGAATATATGTGTAAAATAATAACTTGTTTGTGGATCTCCTAGATCTGATTCTTTTTTAAGAAACCAAGGAAAATCATCCCCTAAAAAAACAAACTGCAAATTTCTATAAAATTCTTGTTCTATATAGTCTAAGCTTATTCTATGTTTAATTTTTTTTATTTTCATACTTTATGTTTATAAATATATCTTTACTATAATTTAAGTCAATATTTAAATATCTTCTTTAGTTAAATAATTAAAATTAATGATTATTCTTCTTGCTGTATTAGTTTGACTAACTGCACTATGTTTTATTTCATTATTAAAAATTAAAATTTTATTTTCTTCACTTAGTATTTTTATATCTTTATTATTAATGTTTAAATTAGTGTATCCATTATTTGTGTTCATATATAAAATAGCCGTCGTACAATTTTTATATGGTTTATCTATATGAGCTTCTGATTTTATTTGTTTAAATCTATTTACAAATAAATTTGCTCTTACTTCATCTATCATTACTGCGTTTAGTTTATTTAAAATAGGTACAATAAGAGGAATAAATACTTCTGAATTAATTCTAAAATTATTATAAAAAGAATGAGTAAAATAATAGTCTTTATTTTTTGAATCTCTAGTTTGACTATCTCTAAAAAACCAACCTATTTCACTATTAAATAGATAATCTTGTAGTATTTTAAATTCTTTTACTGGTAAAAAATTTGCAATAACTTTATAATTCATTTTAATTAATTATATATTTTTCATTCCAATCATAAAAAGAACAATTAAATGCGATAACAGTCTTTCTTTTTTTTGAATTATTTATTGGAGACCTGTGTAAATAAAAAGATGGGAAAAATAGTACATCACCTTCTTTAACTTTTGGCTTTTGTCCATTAATGAATTCAGTTGTTAAATTTTTATTGGGTAGTTCTAAATAATATACCGCAGACATTGAACAACCTTCGTGTAAATGCCACGTATGTTTGTCATTTTTATTATATTGTTGAAACCAACCATTATGTATTTGCCAATTTTTAGTTTTTAATTGATTACACATAAGATCCATACAATCATTTATCTTATCATAAAATAAATTTAAATATTCTCTATTGTAATCTTTTGGCAAAAACCAGTCAGTTTTACTTATTCTATCTTTTTCACTTTTTAAAGTTTTGTCTTCTATTGTAGATATTAATTCCAATAGTTTATTTTTTATTTCTTTATGGTGAGAAAATTTGTATACCCACATATTGGGTAATATATACTATGCTTTTAAAATAAAAACAATTATTGTACCCAAGATTGAGATTCCTCATCCCAAGAATATCCACTACCAGGATCTGGTCTAGGCACTGGTGCGTGATAATATCCAGTTGAAGTATTTAAAGTCCAAGAAGGATAAGGACTTTCAGCTTGAATAAATCCATTTAAATCTGCATCATATTTAAAACCAGGTTGAGCATAATTTAATCTAAAAGGAGTACCTCCTGTTAAATGAACTCCTCTATGCATATTATAAGAAGTTTGTTTCCAATTAGAATGACCTGTTAAATTTGTTAGAAACTCAACACCTTTAACTTCTGACTCAACTCCGTTATCTATTATCTTAGCATTATCGACTACTACAACTTCTTCAACTATTGAATTGTTATTTAATTTTGCAAAATGTGCCATAATATTATGCTGCGTATGGGTAGCTAATAACTACTACACCGCTTCCGCCTCCTCTTCCTGCTCCTGCACACTGTGCTCCACCGCCGCCGCCACCGCCGCCGCCTGTGTTTACTGTTCCTGCAACAGCATCATTGTTAGCACAGCTAAATGAACCTTTTCCGCCACCACCGTTTCCACCATTTCCTGGTGTACTATTGTTTTGACCGCCACCGCCGCCGCCTCCATATTCTTCTCCATTTAAATATGTATATCCATTACCACCGTCTCGACCGCTTCCAGCGTTAGATTTTCCTCCGCCGCCACCGCCTGTGAATGTTCCTGTAAATGCACCGTTATTTCCTTGTCCTGCAATTCCTGATCCTGCAGATCTGTTGTTAGAACCACCGCCTCCTGATCCCCCGTTAGAGGCTCCACCATTTAAGTTAGCTCCAGCACCACCACCTGTTGCACTATTTCCAAAAGCAGATGAAGCCGATCCTGAACCTCCAGCTCCTGCTCCGCCTCCTACTGTAATTGAGTATGCTTGTACTGTAACTGTTTGAGAAAGGTCGTCAACAAGTAAGTAACCGCCCGCTCCGCCTCCTCCTCCGTTATCAGTTCCTCCACCACCTCCGCCTGCGACTATAGCGTAGTTAACAGCATCTCCAGCAACACCGTCTAAAGCATTTCCTAAAGCTGTTACAGTGAAAGTATCTGAACCTGTAAATTTATGGAATCTTGTACCGCCAGAATCAGTAATCGTACCACCCGTAGCTTCTAAGTAAAGTTTTTTACCGCCTCTACCAAATCCTGCTTTGGATCCTGCTCCGAATGAACCTAAAATTGGCATTACTTTGTAATCCTCCTATTATGCAAACTGCGTTTGAGATGCTAAAACAGTAAACGCTGCACTTCCTGTTTTTATAACAGTATATGTGTAAACGTCAATACTACTAGCATTACCACCTGTAGGTGCTGAACCGCCTTGCCATTCTGGAGTTACTGAACTACCATCAATTGTAACTGCTGAATTATAATATGCAGTTCCGCCTTGTGAAACTAGATGAGCTATTGTAATTGATTCACCTGTATCCATAATAGAATCTAGTGAATTAGAAGCATCTCCTCTAATGTTTAATGTCCAGTTTCCTGAAGCATCTGTAGTATAGTTTAAAACTGCTTGAGTAATAACATCGTAGTCTACAGTTCCTGTAGCTGCAGTAGCTGAGTTAGTTACTTTTTCTGCTAATTGTTGAATCTTTCCTGCACCGTTAAATGTTACTCTACCAATACCTTTTGGTGTTAAATTTAAATCAATGTTAGTATCATCACCTGTTGCCGATAAAGCTGGAGCATTTCCAGTTGCAGCATTTGTTACAGTGAATTCATTTACTGCAGAAGCAGTAGTTGCAAATTTAATTTGTTCTAAATCATTTTCATCATTAATAGAATTTCCACCATCAATTAAAATATCATTTCCGTTGGCATCTAAATCTCCACCTAATTGAGGTGTAGTATCTTCAGAAATATCTTTTAAGTAAGGTACTTCAACTACGTTTGTTCCATCTGAATAAACAATTGTTGTTTTACCTTCTGTTAAAGCTACGCCTGTTCCTGATACTGTTTTGATTGTTAAAGAATTTCCGCTGTGAGTTGAACCATCAACAACAATATAAGTTTTTTCAATTCCATCTGGTACATTAACAACTCTTGTACCTGCTAAAGTTCCTGTTAATTTAAGAACAGCATTTCTAGCATTTGAAATTGTTGCATTAGTCATCGCTAATGTTACATCTGCTGATGCAACATCAATAGCTTCATAACCTGCAATTGCTTGTTGAATTAAGTTTAAATTTGTATTTGTTTTATCGCCCCACGTACCAGAGTTTTCCCCTGTTACCATTAGTTCGAGTGCTAAATCTGTAGAATAACTTGATGCCATAAATAACTCCTAATATTTAATAATTTTACTTTTAAGCCGCTGCTTTGTCAACAACACTCCACGTTGTACTTGCATTAGGCTCAATTACAGCCCAAGCATTTATACCCATTATACCTGTACTTGTAGTTGCTGTCACTCCTGTAGGAGTAACTAATTGGCTAATTCCAGCTAAAACATTGCTTACAGATGATGTTAATTGTTGACCTGTAACTTGAGCAGTAACATTTGTAAAGGCATCTGCATCACCTAAAGTTACTGTAATTTCAATTCCTGTTAGTGTTACATTAGCATCTCCAATTACTGTTTCAGTACCAATAGTCCAATCTAGCTGTTCTCCTGTTACAAGAACATCAATTGAAGGTGTTAATACAGCATCTGCTCCTATTGCAATATCTGTACCAACAGATTGACCCCATTCTCCATCACCCCAAGCTAACTCACCCCAAGGTTGTGCTGAAGCAGTAGTTACTTGTATCTCTATAACTTCTCCTCCAAATACTGTCCCTTCTGAAGAAGTTAATTCTTGTCCTGTTGGAGTAGTTAAAATAGATACACCTAAAACAGCTGTACCAGTTGTAGAAGTTAATTCTTGTCCTGTAAGTGTTACTGATGCATCACCTTGAGCTACTACAGTTGCGTCTCCTAATAAAGTTATACCGTCACCAACACCCCACAAACCATTACCCCAAGTTTCATTACCCCAAGGATCGTTTGAAGGAGAAGTAACTTGTACAACATTAGTTTCACCACCAAAAGCATCTCCTACTGTTGATGTAGCTTCTTCACCTGTTACTGTTACTAAAACAGAGGTTCCTGCAACAACGCCATCGGTTGCAGAACTCATTCCAATATCTGCTGGCCCTGTTACGGTAGTATCAATAGTTACATCTGCGTTTGCAGAAATTGTTACTGCATTTGTATTTGAAGTTATTGCTAATCCTGAAACGTCGATGTTAGGGTTTGCTAAATCTCCCCATTCACCTTCGCCCCAAGCTAAACCACCCCACCCAATTTGAATTTGAGCGTCTACGGTTACTGAAGTTACGGAAGTTGTTGATTCGACACCACTTGGGGCAATTATATTATTATCAGAGTTCCAAGCATTAGAACCCCATAGATTTGTGCCCCAAGTTGATGCCATTCATATTCCTGCTCGTTATTAAGCGATTCTTAATATTGCAGCTGCTGATGTGAATGCTGGAAACTGAATAGTGAATGTTCCACTAGTTGCAGTTTTGTCTGATCCAAAATCTAATACGCATACTGCTTTATTAGCATCGCTTGTATTGTAAATTAAAGCTCCTCTAGCTGTTAATGTAACACCTGTAAAAGATAAATCATCAAAATCAACTATTGCTACACCTGTGTCTAGCCCTGTTTGTTGATTTTGTAATGCTCCTCCACCCGCAACATATTCACCAGAATCAGGTACTTCCTGAGATGTTGAGTACGCTGTTGTAGCTGCTGATAAGTTTGCGTCAGATGTATATAACGCTAATTTAAAAACGTCACCACCACTTTCAAATTGATGTTGACCCTCTAGTATTTGTTGTTTGAATGAATTACAAACTGCTTGTTGTATTGCCATAATAATTTCTCCTTAGTAATTATAATTTTTTATTGCATTTGATCAGGAGATGGTGCAGGCACGACTAATCGTGGTGTCCCGTCCTGATACTCGTCTCTACGTCTTCTGCCTACTTGCTCTAACGCAAAACCTTGCATAGCTATATTATACTTGTCTGAGTACAGTTTGTACATATCCATAGGGCCTTTTAAAAAACCATACGCCTCTACTAATGTTGCATATAACAATAGCTCAGGAGCGTTATCACTAAGATAAGTAGTTGTATTTGTAGCTGATAAATGGTCAGGTGTATAAACATAACTTAACTGACAATTGTAAGCTGAAGCTGGTGTAGGAGCCATAATGATAGTAGTTTCTTTCCACATTGCGTAATATTTAGGTACGCCTGTAGCCCCTGTTGAGTTATACTCAAATATAAAACTTGTGTCTTTAGGTTCTAAATAAACCTTTGTTGTTGGAGATTGAGTGCTGTCTTCAACTAAAAATGATCTTACAATAATAGCTCTTCTAGTGCTTGTTAATCCAGATGAAGATGTAGCGTTAGGTAAATCTAAATAAGCTGAGTTAGCAATTAAACTAGCTGCAGCATATTCTCTAGCATAGTCTGCATCTACTTCTCTAAATATCTTTAATTCAGCATCTCTAATAAAATCTTCTACAATAGAGTCAGTAAGAACATTACTGTCTACTTCTGTATAATTCCTAATCTTAGCTACTAGTTCTGCAAATGTCATATTATACTGTTACTGTAACACTCCCTAAATTACTTGTTGAACTTGATCCTGTAACTAATGCTTTGTTTATTGGAAAAGAAATAGTTACTTCACCTATACTAACTCCAGCTTGTCTTTTAGCATTTTCAACATCAGGTGATGTTCCTGGTTGCATACCATTAGACAAAAATTGTCCAGGCCAATATTGTAAATCAAGAGATGCAATAATTCCAGTTCCTCTAGAAGTATCTGGTCTAGCTCTTTGTAGTCCTTGAGGATCTCCTCCTCTTGATCGTATTTCTAGTTGAGGATGTTTTGCCTCAAACTCAGAAAAATGGACAATAGAACCATTCCATTCCTTAACCATTTCATTATAAGGAAACTGCATACCAGATCTATCTGATATTGCTAATGATCTACTTCCTTTTGCAAAATTAGCCATTCGTTCTCCTATACATTTGGAAAGTAACTTTGAGGAGAAATGTATAAAGAAGTTCTAGAACCATCTTCGTCTAGTGCTCTTTTCATTTCATCTTCATAAGCTAGTTTTAATAATTCTGCTCTTTGTGGAGAACGTTTAATTGCTAAATAATAAGCTAGTCCTGCACACATACAAGGTATAAATCTATATGCTACATCTGCTGTATTTGTGTAAGCACCTGAATCTTCAATTCTTTTAATTACATAATATTTTAAATAAGTGTATGTACTTAAATCAGGTGTTTGATATAAATAGATAACAGGTGTTGTTTGTCTATCTACATAATATTGTGAAGGTTGTCCTTGAGTGCCTTTGTTTGGTAAAGCGGCATAAGTAGATCTATCAATTTTACTTAATGATAAATCATTTGTAGTAGTTCCTGGTGTACCTGAAGTACTAGATATGTAAGCTTCTAAAACATCACTAACATCTGTGTTTACAGTATAGTTAGCTTGACCTTGAACCAAGGTCACCTGATCTAATTCTACTTTCCATAAGTGCACACCTCTATTACCCCATTCTGAGAATAAAATATTTAAACTTCTTCTGGCTGATTTAATATCATAACCAGAATTAATTCTAATACCTATTCTTTCATAGGCTTCTTCAACTATCTCATCGATAGATAAATTAAAAGATGTTGTGCCGCTTGTAGCCATTTACTATTTCTTTTTCTTATTTTTCATTTTTTTCTTAGACATCATCTTACCATAAGAAGCCTTCTCTTTTTTAACAGAAGCCATTCTTGCATAAGCATTTCCGCCACCTGGTGTCATTTTCATCATAGTTATCTCCTTTTTTAAATTAATCCTTTGTAATAATCTTTATAAGATTTATTAGAGTATTTCTTACCATCTAATTCTACATCAATAAACTTACCTGCATAAGCCTCTGTTGTTTCAACCTCTTCAGATTGTTCAATTTGTTGTGGTTTTGTTTGTCCTGATTGTTTGTATTGCACATAGTCTTGAGGTGAAGCTTGTGATGCCATAGACATAGCAGTAGATACATCTGGAATTAATCCTCCAGCAAATGCACCTTTTGGTTTTTTCTTCATAAAAGGAGTATGATAAGCGTGCCTCATCTCAAATTCTTTATCTGTTTCTGTTGGTTGTTTAATAGCTTTACCTGTGTAAGCTTTTTTAACTGGAATACAGTTAGGTACTTTTCTACCATTCTTCATCTTCATTCCAAATTGCTTATAGCCTTTCCAACAAGCCATATTATATACCTTCCTCTAAAAATACTTTAGTTTTTTTGCAGGAGCATTGTTTAATACCAAAAATTTTACAGATAATATTTTTAATTTTATTTATCATAACACTCCTTATTTGTGGCCACATTGCTATATGACTCCGTAGAAGGGTCTTTTAGCCTCTTACGGTTGTACAACTTCTTTGATTTTACCACTTTAGGCTTAAATAGTCTATTACTTAGGATTTTTGCTATTGGATTATTTCGTTTTTTTATGGGCACTGTTCTTCATTAACTTCCCATTAGGCATATAATGATAGCCTTTAGGTGCTTTCTTTTTTCTAGCACCTCTTAATTTACCATCTACTTGTTTTGTCATTTGTGATCTTCCGATTGCCATATTAGTTCCAAGGTTTATAATTTACCTTACCATCTTCTCTATAAGCAATCAAGGATTCCTTTTTATTTAAATCTGTTGAATAACTACAATGAACCCACCCTGATGATGGTTCTCCTTCTTTGTAGAACTCAAGAATTATCTGATTCCAAATAAGGTTATCCCTAATCCATTGAGCTAATTCCTTATTATCTATTCCTGGAATTTCAAAGTCAGCTGCTGCTGATTTATTATCTGCACAATGCTCGCTGGTAATTTTTGAACCTATCTCAATACACAACTGAGCACAACGAAATCCCGAACTTATAATCAGAGGCCTGTCGAAATGACTACGGATTGGTTGTAAAATATTTACTGCCAATGCTTTTAAATTTTCTATTTGCATTGGTGATGGATTATTATTGATGCCTTTACGTTCGGCAACTTGTGATTTTATAAGTTCGTCTAAACTTATATTTGCTGTAAGTTTCATCTATAAAATTTGTTCAAAAGGATTTAATTGTATCTGCTTTTCAAGACACTTACAATAGCCAACAAACTTGCATATTTTGCACCAAACTTTTTTCATCTATACCCAAAGTATATTAGTAAAACAATAATTACAATAGCAAGTGCTAACATTATTTAGGTCTTATTATTTTGCTGATTGTTTTAGAACCATCAACATTATGTGTAATCTCAGCTTCTACTTCACCACACATAAATTTCTTATTATCCATACCCATACTTCTCTCTGCTTCTCTCTTATGCTTAAGGCAATTAGAGATTGAGTCTTGAATTCTATGCTCTACTAATTCTCCATTTATAAATAAACAAAGTGCTATAACTGCTTGTAACATTATACAAATCTTCCTTTGTTGGGCCCTTTTTTAATCATATACTTAGAGGTACCATTGGCACCTATATTAACTTCTTTTCTTAACATTTGAAAAAGGTCTTTTTGTTTTTCTGACTCCATTTTTTCTTGTGCATAATGAGTCATTTTGTATTGATTAATTTTATCTCTATCAGCCATTATTTCATCCTCCAATATTCAGTTATTTGTTTCCATTCACACTCGAAATCTTCACAAGTATAGTCATACTCCTGGATGGTTCCTGCGTTAATGCCCGTTTCCATTTCCATTGCTAAATTGAATATCTCTTGTTGCGTCTTTAAGCTTTTCAACATCTTTTTTAAGTTTCTCAATTTCCTTTTCAGCCTGCATAAGCATAACTTTAACGTGCAGGTTTTCTTCTAATATTTTTTGTTGTTTTTCAGTATCTTCAGCCAAGGCTTCTAATAAAAAAAATTGTTCTTTATCGACAGGTACTTGATCTGCCTTCTTTAGTAAATCTGCTTCCATTAACTGAAGTCTTGTTTCAAGTGTATTAATGGTATTAGTCATACCAATATACATATAAACAGCAAAACCTGCTGCAGCTATTAGTGAACCAATAGTTTTAATATCTGTTTTTACAGATGTATCTTCAGTTATTTTAGATGCCATTAGACCACCAATCTATAAATTTTTCCCAAATACTCTTCTTTTTAACTGGTTCTGTTAAAACTAAAGGTTGTTCACAACAACATAAGTCACAATCGCAAGCACTACATTGCTCAGTGCTGACGTAGTATCCTTGTCCGATACAATGACAGTTATGCCCGCATTCTAAACACTTCTTTTTCATAGAATGCAATTATACCATAGAAAATCAATGAAGAAATTCTATGGTATAAAATTATTTATTTAACTTGGATTGTTTGTTTATTTTCGTCTTCTTTGTATCCAAATTTGATCTTTAAAAGACCATCTTCCATCTTAGCTTCATCTACAATGGCATTATTTGGTAATGCAAATTGTTTCATAAAGGATTTTGTTGAAAGATTCTTTTGAACGTATTCAACTGCTGAATCATCTACTTTACCTTCAATAGATAAAACACCATCGTTTACTTCTACAAGAATATCAGATTTTTTGTATCCAGCTAATCCGACTTCTAAACCATATTTGCCTTTAGAATATTTCACGACATTCCAAAATGGAAAGCCAGTTACTTTAGACCAAGAATCAAATACGCTATCAAAAACGTCTAAGCCTTTGTCAAAAAATTGTTTGTGTACTGAATTGATTAAATCTAAACTTGTCATATTAACCTCCTTAATTAAGCAAAGTTTATAGGTCAGCCCAATTGCTGCACCACAAGTATTATATAATAATTAATGATTATATTTCAAGAGGCCACCTGAAATATCTACTAGTCCTGTTTCTCTATTTAAAAACTTATATTCTATTTTTGTAATATCAAAGTCTTTTTTAATTTTTTTACAAATATCTTCAACTTCAAATTCACCACAACTATATACATCAAATTGCATCAATGCAGGATTTACTTCATCCCAGACGTGCATAACAATGTGTGAAGTTTCTATAATAGCTGCACCTGTAATTCCTCTGTTACCTGGTACATTATGATATTTAACATATGGCCCCATCAATACTTTCATATTAATAGACTCAATAAAATCTTTTAGCCATTGAGTTAAAAACTTTTCCTCCATCGGAGGCTTTACCGCTTCAGCACGGACAATTAAATGTTTATGAACCAATAGTCCGTTTTGCATTAGTTAAGCTATCTGCACTTCCAACGTCTTCTAGCTTGTCTTAATCTAGAATTTGGATCTCTCGCAGCTTTAGGAAACATTTTCATTTGGCCTGCTGATCTTGCACAAAAAGATTTTCTTCTCGCTGCACGTTTAGGGCCTGGATTAGATTCTGTTACTGCTGTTTTTAATTTTGAACCTGGATTTTTTCTTCTGTATGCCATAACACCTGCTTGTGTCATACCTGCACCAGATTTAGTTGATCTAAAATTTTTCTTATTTCGTGGAGGCATTCCTCCTTTTGACATAGAGTTTACTAATTGTAGAACAGAGTCTTGATAGTCCATTACATCTTCTACCATATGTAACTCCTGATTACTTGTCTATTAGGACAGTAGCTTTTGCACTTGTAATAGAATTACAAGTCATAAAACCTTTAAATAAAATTCCATCTTCTGGAAGATTTAATGTTAAAACATCTGCTGGCAAAACATCAGTTGTAAACTGAGTACCTTCTTCATCTTGTAATACGATTGAACCTGTGTCTGTTGTTGTAGTTATGTTAGTTAAAATTAATCCTCTAAGTCTAGTTCGTCCACCGAACACAGAACCTGCTGCTGTAATTTGTACTGCTTTTACATCGCCTTTGCTTGCCATAGTATCTCCTATTTTACATTAAAAATACTGGGGCGTAAAGTACGCCCCAGTAATATGATTAAGCTTACGCTCCTGGAGAACCGAAGATTCCTCTAGGGTCAGACCAACCGAAGCTGTATCTTTCTCTAGCTTTGAATCTAACGTTACCAGTATCGAAATCACCTTCAATAGCTGTTTTGATAGGACTTCTTACGAAGTTCTTTAAGCCATTTGGTGCATCAGTGATAATGAAGAATGCATCAGTATCAGTCAAGAAATGGTTAACTCTGTAACCTTCTGGAATCATACCCATATTCATCATCGCATTGATGTCGTTCTTAGCGTAGTCACTACCTGTTAGAGTAGTCGATAGAGGAGTTTTTAATACTCTCTCAGCAGTAAATTGTAATTCTTTTGGAATAATCAATTTTCTACCTTGAATAGCAATTTTTAACCCTCTTTCATCCACGAAAGAAGCGATGTCAATTAATGACTGCTCAAGTGATGTTTCGTTTAAGTCAGCTGCTGTAGAAAGTTCATTTCTGAAAGTTCCACCAGTTGCTAATGGGTGATTTGTTGTACAAAGTGCAACACCGTCACCTCCATTATATGCACCTGTTGTATTAAACGCATTGTTTAATACTGCTGCTGCTTTAACCTGCTTAGTGTTAGCCATAGATCTAGCTAACGCTCTTGTATATCTAGACGCAAGTCTGTCATACAAGTTATCTTCAATAGCTTCTTCAGTTATTGCGAAAGCTAATGCTACAGTCTCGTGAGTGTATCTTGAAGTGAAAGACTCAGTAGCGTTGTCATAAACAACTCCTGCACCTTCTTGCTTCACAGCTGCACTTCCGAAACCTGTTAACATCACTTCTTCCTCAAAAGCTCTGTCTGATGATTCAGACATAAAGATTTCAGCGTGTTCGTTTTCGTATCTGCTGTACTCCAGGCCAAATAGGGCATTTAAACCTGGTTCTAGTTCTTTAACTAGTTGTGATCGTGATATCGCCATAGTTTATCTCCTATTACTTACCTGTACCACTTTGTCTATAGAAGTGATTGTTAATTCTAACTAACACACCTATATTCGAAGTAGTTACGTCATTGTTATCAGGGTTTTGCGAAATATCAATTGCTTGAACCGCAAAAGTTCCTGCCGTACCAGAACTTCCAACATCTAACTGTGCGTAAGATATTCCTGTTTTGGTACTTCCTGTTGTATCTGTTACTGAATAGTTTGCAAACAGTTCTGCAACCCCGTTAGGGAAAGATAGGTTTGAATTAATTTCAAACACTGTATCTGGTGCATCAACCACATAAGCAACAATATCACTTGCGTTTGTAGACGAAGGATAGTAGTTACTGAATGTAGGCTTTTGCGTTGTAGGATCTGTATAGAAACATCCGTTAAAAACACCCACGACCTGACCAGAAGTTCCACCAGTATGTTTAGCAATATAACCAGTTCCTAGTGGTTCCACTAAGTCACCTTGATATATGCTAGTACCATAATCGGCAGCAATTCTGTATCTGTTTTGAGCATTAATAAACGGAGAACCATTCAGTTGTCTTACTGGTCTTAGACCATATAGCTCAACTTTATTTGCCATAGTTTTTATCTCCTTTTATATATTAATGTTCATTGGTTGGTATTACGAAAAAATTATTTCTTACTACCACCAAAAGTTACACGAGATTGTCTATCAATATTGATAGGCATCTCTGGTCGCTGTTCCTTCATTAAATCATTGTCCACGGCTTGCTGTTGATCTCTAGTTCTTCCTTGGAAGTACTGAGTACGTGACTCAACAATTTCTTCTGGTATCCTTGCCAGCACAAGGCCACCTACCCCTATAAGCCCCGAATGCTTTCCTTCAGAGATAACTGGATAGTCGTTGGCTCCAATTTGTTCCTGCAGTTCTTCTGCTCTAACAAGCTCGTAACCTTCTCTTAGTTTCTTAGACATATTTGCTGTGTCTACGAAACCTCCAGCTTCTGCTCTTAGCCATCTGTGTTTGAATCCAGTTGGTGCAGGCGGTGCATCTAAGTTAGATGGAGGAGTCCAAGGTTGCTTTCTTTTATCAACTTTAGCTCTTGACTCCGAACTGCGTGAAGTTCTTTTTATTTCTTCGCTCATACTAATTTCCCTCCTTCACGTATTTTGCGTATTCTTCTAGTGGCACCCCTAATTTTTTCGCAATAGCGACTTGTGACTTGGTGAGTTTCACTGATCTGCGTCCAGATTTGCCTCTACTTGCTGTTGCAACCGTCTGAACGGGTTTTCTCGGTTGCTCCACAGAGTCGTCTGATTCAGCAAACTTGTGAGGGTAAACCTCTCTTATTTGCTTATCAATCTCATTATAATACTCTGGACTATCTACGTCAAATCCTTCAGCCACTAGATTTTCGTGAATCTGGAAAGCCGTATTAGTCATAAATTGATCCTGTCCAAACCAATCATTTTTTCTAGCCCAGTCTCTTGCTTTAGGACTAGCTGCTGGTTGTTCAGGTTGAGTATTAACTTGATTTTGTTGAGTTTTAGGAGCTTCTATCTCAGTTTCAGCAGAAACTTTTTTACGTCTTTCTCTGTCTGCAATAGTTATTTTAGCTCTTTCTTTCTCTACTGTTAGCCTTGCAAGCTCTTCATTTGCAGAAATAATTGCTTCTGTATCCTGCATTTCAATAGCTGCTTTTAGCTTTCTTTTAACAGTATCTCTTTCAGAATCTATTCTAGCGTCAAACTGTTTGATGTAATTTTCATCTATTTCATCATATTTAGATTTAACATCAGAATATTTCTTTTTAAGACCTTCAGCATATACAAGAGCTGCTTCTTCTCTTCTTTCAGCTTCTCTCATTCTCTTAGTAAGGTTGTCTATTCTTTTTTGAACACCTTTACTGTAAGTTCCTAGGTCTTGTTTTGGTTTTGATTCGTCTGTTTCTTCTTGAGTATTTTCCTCAATAGATATATCTGGTTTATCTTCCTTATTTTCATTGTCATAAGTTTGATAACCTAAATCAACTTCACCTAAATTTAAATTAGGCTTAGTTTCTTTTTGCTCTTTCTTTTCTTCAAGTTGAATATTTGCTTCCTGAGCATCATCTAAATCTAGATCAACTTCAGGTTGTTTATTTTCAACTGTTTGTGTTGGTGTCATACATTCTCCTTAGTACGTTTGCAAAATATCGTTTGGATCATCTACGACTGCAATGATTTCATCATCATTTAAAATTCGTACTTCTCCACCTTCTATTTTGAATCTGGCTCCCGCATAACGGCCAAAGATTACCCAATCACCAGGTTTGCACCACGGCCCATTAGGAAATTTTTCTTTGTCTTTATAGCAAAGGTCGCCTTGTTTTAGCACGTAAGCACATACAGTTGTCATCTGTATGGTCTCAAGTGTTGAGTCGGCTAATAGAATTCCTCCTTTAGTCTTTCTGACTCCAGCGTGTGGTAATACCAACATTCTGTATCCAGTAGGTTTAGGAAGTTTATCTAGTAGGGATTTGTTTTCTTTTACTTTTTCTGCTGTTAGACGCTTGTCGTTTTTTGCGTCTTCTTTATATGAATCTAAGAGTCCAGCTTTATGCTTTGGAATCTCCAGATTTGTTGTCTCTGTCGTCATCAAATAACTCCGTTTTTTTCTGCAGGTCAGTCAGATCCTGTAGCAAGGTTTCTAGGCCTTGAATCTTTCCTCTAATATACATTAATTGATTAACAGTGTCTACACTAGCAACAAGGTGGTCTTTGAGGTTATTTACCTCTTTGGTAATCTTATTTTTAATGTATTTAAAACTGTCGTAATCAATCATAGATAGATATATATCATTTTTAATGAAAATATCTAGTCTACTTGTTCTTATTCATATTGATTACGTCCGTAGCCTTAATTCCATAAATTGCAGCGACTACTGAAACCCAGAGGCCGACTATCCACCAGGGCATCTCTTGTAATTTTTGAAAATACAAGTCAATCTTCTCTTGCATCTTCTCATCTTCTGCAAATACAGAATATGCTAACAAAAACAGAGGTGAAGAAATTGTCAAAAGCACAAATTCGTCCTTCCAGTCGTTTTTTTGATTTTCAAAAATTTTACCTTGGTACTCAATTTCGCCTCTTTTCATTTTTTCGGCGTGAGATAGTTTAGCTTCTGATAACGCTATCTCTGTTGCTTTCTTGTTTTTGTATAATTCTCCCGCTGTCTTTACTGCCGTGCCTATAAGATTTAACCAAATCATAAAATTTATCTCTTCTTCGTTTACACATATATGGTACCATTTCTTCTAAGACTGGCCAAGCTTTCTCCCCATTGATTCTCCAAATATAAGCTGGTTTGTGATAGTTTTCTCTTTTTTTTCTTCTAAGATTTACCGCTCCCACTGGAAATACTTCATTAAATCTAGCTACTAAATCAGAATCAGTTGCTTCTACAGAAACTTGTAGATAATGTTTTTTATAAGCAGGACTACCAGCTAAATAACAACCAAAGCTACCTTCTCCATCGAAGACACCAGCTAAAAAAATTATTTTTTCTCTACGAGAAAGATTATCGAACGCCTCTGAATTTTTGTCCTTTAAGTTGTATGTCATTACATCCTGGATATACATTCTTTTTGCTTGATTGTCTATAAGGACATCCTCCAGTAGATAGCTTAACTGGTGGGACTTGAGGATTAGGGCCTCTCTTAGGTGGAGGGCCTGAAGCTACCCCTCCTCCTAAATTTTTCTTTTTAATAGGTCTAAATTTTTGTAAAGCTAAAGATACTGCTGAATCGTGAGTCATATCTACTTGAAGATCTTTTACTTCATCTACAAATTTTTTTTGAGTTTCTTTTGTAGCATTAGGTAAATATTTTTTTCCAATATCAAATGCAGTTCTTGCTGCTTTAATATATTTAAACGGATTACCCATTATTGTGATCTTCTAGCTTGTTGTAATGCTGATTGTACTTGTAATTTTTCTTCATCAAAATCTAGCCTATCTTCAAACTGTGCTTGTTGTTGGTCTAATTTTTCATCATTAGCTTTGGCTCTTATTTGAATATCCATAGCTTTTAAATCTAACTCTCTTTGTTTTAATTGCACTAAAGGATCAGGTTGCTGTGAACCCATTTCCTCTTGGATTAATTGAGTTGTTAATATATTTATTCTTTTTGCTATTTGAGAAGCAGCCATAGCCATAAATTGCTCTGGATTTTGTTGCTCTAACATAGCCATTTGAGGATCTTCTCTCATTACTTGCATAATTTCTATTGTTGCCATTTGAGAAATGTGCTCTGATATATGTCCTTGAAATAAAGCATACACTTGAGGATTAATTTGAACCATTCTGCTCTTCATAAATGTTTTATGAGCTTCAATGTGTGCCATATGATCTTGTTCAGGAAAAGCTTTTGGTAATTTCATCTGTAAACCTTCCATATTTTCAATTGCAGGGTCTTTTGGTTGAGGTTGTTCAGGTTTAACTAATAAATCATCAATTTGTTTTGTACCTAATGCATTATAAATACGTCTGTACGCTTCATAAATGTTGTGAATGCCAGGATTTGTCTGTGCAATTTGTAATTGTGTTTGTGCTAATGTCACTCTTTGTGACATTGAGAAAATATTTGGGTCTGCAACAGGTAAAACATCTACTCTGTCATCAAAATCTACTTGTTTAATCGTTCTTTCACCACCATAAACGTCATATGGATACACTGGAGGTAAATATTCAGCAATAACTCGTGATAAAATCTTAAATTCTTGCTTCATTGAGTAATATAATCGCTTGTGAATAGCTGACATTACTCTTGCACCTCTTTCTAACAGAGCAATTGTAGTTCCAACAGCTCTATTTTGTGCATCTTCTCCTGTTTGCATATCTGCAATACCTGCAAATCGCTTACCTGCATCAACACAGAAGCCTAAAAGTTGAAATAAAGTTGCTGAAGGCTCTTTAAAAGGTAATAATTGGAACTGATCTCTAATATTTCCTCCTGGTGCATCAACATCTCTGAACTCTCCAGGTTGAATTGGTTGGTCGTCATCTCTAATTCTCATACCTCTAGCTTTAAATCCTGCTGGTAAGTTAGCTAAAGTACCTGCATCAAGTAGTTGTCTTAGTGCAGAAGTTGCTGCAGTAGATAAACCACCGATCATATGTATTAATCCGAAGCCATAAAAACCTAGTCCTGGTAAAAATTTATAGTGTACAAAGTAATTTATTTTTTTATATGTAGTATCTTCTTCTCTATAGTTACGAATAATTCTTAAAATCTCTCCAGAGTTTTCATCTAATGTAACAATGTATGGTATTTTAATTCCTTCTTCTGAGTCTTCTATATCTAAATCAATATGCATCTCTAGAATAAGTCTTTCATCTGTAGCTTCAGATGGTTTTGAAGTTCCTTCAAGTCTATTATATTGGTTTTGAATATCTGTTTGCTTATTTTCAGGTTCATCTAATTCAATGTCTCTGTAAATTCCTGCGACTTGATTTTTTCTAACTTGATTGTCTGACATTCTCATTACGTAAGTTACTCTTTCACAATCAGATAAGTTAGATGCATAATATGGAACGACTAAATCTTCAGCAGGTACAAATTTAGAAACTGCTCTATCCATTACTGCATCATAATTAATTTTCTTAAATGCTGATCCAGCTAGTGGAAGCATAAATAATAATTGATCAAACTCAGGAGTATATTCTTCCATTTTCTCTATAAGCATATAGTTCATAAACTCTTTAACTCGTTCAGCTTGGTCTTCTCTTTCAGGATTTCTAATACCAACGATTTGAGTTCTTACAGGGCCATCTGCAGGTAATAGTTCTTTATAAGCTTGTGCTTGGAATTGTGTTACCGCTTCAGCTAACAAAGGATGTGTAACTCCTGATGCTCCTGTAAATGGTTTTGATTGTTGTGTATATTTAAATCCTAGTAGGTCTAAACCTTTAACGTAAGTTTGTTCCCAATCTTTTCTAGTCTCTTTATCGTTTTTGTAATCAGAAATAAGTTGATTAGATAAATCTTTTAGTTCTCTTTCATCCATCTCCTCTGCTAGATTCTTGTAAAAATCTTCAGGAGCTGCTTCTTCAGCAATAGGTTCTTCACCC
>Ga0208645_1001349_pt1 | contig 21694 bp, 24 predicted proteins | sample VirMetDEL_Sep_01_FD_184519 | JGI IMG/M metagenome (GOLD analysis project Ga0208645, IMG submission 184519) | Aqueous microbial communities from the Delaware River and Bay under freshwater to marine salinity gradient to study organic matter... | ecosystem: Environmental > Aquatic > Marine >... | reverse complement strand
CACCACGAACCGTTAATGTATCTCCATCTTCAATAGTTTGTGTTTGAGCGTTGTCGCCCGTTACTGTGAAAGAGGACATCGTGCCTTGTGCCCCGGCTGCAGCGGCGGTGATACGACCTTGTGCATCTACCGTGATGTTAGCACTATTGTAGGAACCAGCCGTGACCGCAGTATCGTCCAAGTTCATCGTAATAGTGTCTGTAGCTGATGCTACAGACGACAGCGCGGTTCCACCTAGAATTTGTAAGGTGTTTCCGTCCGTAATAGTTTGAGTCGTGCCGCTGTCTCCGGTCGCATCGAAACTTGTCATACCGCCGCCGCCGCCGCCGCTTGCAGCAGCTGTGACTCTGCCTTCTGAATTAACAGTAATGTCGGCGTTTGTGTACGAGCCTGGAGTGACCCCTGTGTCGGCGAGAGCGGGCTCTACCGCATCGGATATGAGATTTGTTATTGCTTGTCGAGATAGAGGAAATGTCATTTATTTACATAATCAAATAAATTACAATTACATTATGATCTGGTAAAAGTAGCTTCAAAGTGTTTCTTGGCGCCAGCCTCTGACAAAATGTCCATATTTTTTTTGAATTCGTCTGCATCCACTCCGACCTTCTTCAGCTCGGAAAAAAAAATGTTCTTCTTTGCGCGGTTTGTGCATCTGCCTATCGACTTTTTTTCTATCTTTTCTCGGAGTTTAGCTTTGAGTTTCTGTCGCAGAAGCTGCTTTGGATCTTGTTCGGGCGGTGTTTCCATTTATTTTATGTTGATGCTGTTTATGTTTTAAATGCGTGAATAAATGAAACCGCTAGAGTATGCATTATTTCTGATCCCTTTCGTTGTCGGCTACTCCACGAGCGCGCTTTGCACGGTAGGAAAAAAGGCCGGGAAAACAGTCGACTTTCGACCGCCCTCCTGGGTGTTCGGCGTTGTATGGCCTATTTTGTTCGGCATGCTGGGCGTTTCTTGGATTCTGGCGTACAGGAAAGATCCGAGTCTATTGACCTTGGCTTTGTACGGGCTGACTTCTTTCTCTTTGGGATTGTGGACTGTCGTGTACGGATGCTTGGGGAACAAAAAAGCCGCGTCGTGGGTGCTTGTTCTGAGCATCGCCTCTGTCATTTCCAACCTTGTGATCGGAACTCAGTCCTCTCGACTTCTGCTCTGCCCCTTGCTCGCTTGGATCGTGTTTGCAACTTTGATGAACACGACTGAAGTTAGCGGCTAGCGGACAGGAAGTTGCACATTTTACAGCTCGATTGGAATTGAGTTCTAGGATATGTTGTGCGACCTCCTACGCTTCCAAATGGGACGCGTGCGTACCTCCCTCCCCCTGCTACCACAGTCGACGTAGGATAGACGCTGAGATGAGATGATGGATCGCGCACGTTTCCATAGCCTACCGCCGGGTAGTTTTTATTCACCACGTCTGGGATTTGGAACCCTTCTATAACCTGCGCAGGGGATGAATAGTCCGGATTGAATATGGGATTTGCGTACGTGACATTGATCTCTGGGTTCGTCTCAAAGTTGCCTTCGCTCGCGCCCACGCCCAGGCTATTTCTGTGCACGGGCGCGCCGCACACATCCCCTACCGTTCCGGTGAGATTGGCTATTCCAGTGGATATACCTGCGCACGCGTAGGCTGCATCTTGCACGGGTCTAAATCCAGCCAACCTGTCCATAATGATAGGATCATCTGAAATCACTTCTCCTCTGTATCGTCTAGTGTAGGGGAAGTGGTCTTGATCTGTGATGCTGTAGCGCACTTTGTCGGCGGTGGTGAGTCCTACCTTTGTAAAGTTGGCATGGTTCATCATTTGTTTTTGCAGACTGTAGTTGGAAATACCCGCGATATCTTCGGTCATAAGATGGGAATTATCTATGGCTCTCAGAATGCCGTCCATATCAGGGTGCTTGTCCCAGTGTTTAGTCGAACTGTCGTCCTCGCCATTTCTGTTTTCATCAGTCATTGTTATTTTATTACACAACAGGTAATAAAATAAATGTACGCCGTTTATCTGTATTTGATTGTAAAGTTTATAATAGACAGCAGAGATGCTTTGTACTACACGATTCCCGTTCTCAAGTTTATACGGTTTGCTGTAATGTCCTGCGTGGGCTACACGAGTTCCGTGGTTGAACTGTCCAAAGGCTGGGTTAAAGTTGATATGGTGGATGATTACGCCGAAACGTCTCGAGAAAGCCCTTTAGACAGTTCATCCAATGAAATATCCCCCGACCGATCTTTGTCCAAAAGGTCGAAGAGCACTTCGTCCGCTATGGAAACACCCTTTGATGGTCTAGGGGCTGGACGAGGAGCAGGTCTCGGCGCTGGCGATTTGACAGAGGGACGCGGAGCGGGCGGTTTGACAGAGGGACGAGGAACAGGTCTCGGCGCTGGACGCGGAGGATTCACATCAGGACAAACGGGAGGACAAGAAGGAGATATATCAACACAATTTCCAGAGGTACAACAACCGAAATCATCTAACTTTTTGTAAAAACTAATACGCTTAGGGTATGTTTGTCTTTTTCCATATTGATTAGCTTGCATTTTATTATTATACTAAAAAGAGTTATAAATTAATTTTGCTTCGCGACGATTTACCGCTTTGCAATCTTTCTCTTCACGATTTTGCGCTTCGGCTTAGCCTTGGGCTTAGGCTTGGGCTTGACCTCCTCTTCTTCATCTCCAGAGGAAGCCAAGCTGCCCGCATCGTCGTCGTCGTCGTCTTCGGCGCCCATAAGAGCCGAGGTAGTATCCGTGGAAGTGGAGGCCAGCATCCTCGCAGCGGAAGGACGAGGGAGAAGCTTCTGACCGCCCATCTGTCGTTCCTCGATCGAAGCTTCGAGAATCTTGATCTGCAGACGGACGTCTCGTCCAACGTAGATGTTGTCGATCTTGACCGCCGCTCGAACGTCGCAGCGCTTGCCGATCAAATCGATCGGGTTGAGTTCTTCTCCGGTCGTCGGATGGAAAAAGGTGGTGCCGAACTTGTTGTCCTTGCGGTAGTGGACGAGCTTTCCGTAAAGAGTGGGACCCTGACCTTCCACACGCTTTCCCTTCTCCATTTTCCAGTAAAGCGCCGAACAGATCTTTCTGAGGTCGGAACGCTGCAAGTCGTACTTCTCGATATCGTCCTTGTTCTCTAGGATGTGATCCTTGCACTTTTCTGCGATCGCCTCCAGAATGTCCGTGAAAGCGAGCTCTTCTTTGGACGCTCCGTCGATGTTCCAGCAGCAGAGAGGCATCTTGTACCCGCTAACTTTTCCCGTTTCCCGACTGGTTTCCTCGCTGACACCGAAAGAAAACAGCCGACTCGTGGCGAACACCAGATCGCCCTGAGTCCCGTCTTTGTACCTGGTCTGAATGTTGATTCTCTTGAAACTCATATCAGAGTCTGGGATGCCGACCGTCTGCGGCTCAGAGAAAACAATGTCATCGACAGAGTAGTTGAGAGGAGATGAGATAATGGTGGTCATTTTTTGATTCTAAAAAAAAGTTTTTTTTGCGATCATTTTCATCACAAAAATGATCCTCTAAAGGGTGATATTGAAACAAGTAAAACAATGTCTAACACTAACACCAGCGAAGTATCTTCTGTTCACTTTGGCATTTTGTCCAAAGAGGACATTCTGAAACTATCCGTGTGTGAAATCACCAATTCTAAGAAAACGGGCACAGGTTCTATATACGACATTCGAATGGGTGCAGTGGACAACAAGCTTTGCGGAACCTGCGGTCTCGGAGCGACGTCCTGCAACGGACACTTTGGACACATCTCGCTCAACTGCCCTATCATTCACCCTCTGTACCTCAAGTCGGTCGTGAATGTGCTCAGATGCATTTGCATAGACTGCAAAAAAGTTCTCGTATCGGAAGACTACCTTTTTCTAAAAAACTGCAACCCGAAAGAGGCGGAGAAGGATTCGAGAAAATACTTTTCGAAAGTGAAACGGATACTTTCCAAGATCAACATATGCACGTGGTGCAAAACTCCCCAACCCGTTTACCGATCGAATTCTACCGAGTACACGATATCTATGTCTTACGAGGATCCGTCGGCATCTAAGCAAAAGATAACAGTGGATCTGCCCGCTCAGACTATTATGGAAATGTTTTCGGATATATCCGACGAAGACGTCAGACTGCTTGGAATGGATCCGGATATGACTCACCCTTCCAGTATGATTCTCACGGTGCTCCCCGTTCTACCGCCTCCGGGAAGACCTTTCGTGAGAGCCGCCGGGAATATGTGCGACGACGACTTGTCTATTCAGTACATTGAAATTGTGAAAGCCAACTTGAAATTGGGCGAGGGCGGGTTTCACGAAGGCGCAAGGTACTCGAAGCTTATTCAAACTTTGAAGTTCAGAGTAGCCACGACCTTTAACAATTCGGCGGGGCGAGCAAAACATACCACAAACGGCAGGCCGGTAAAATGCATCAAGTCCCGGATAAGCGGAAAAGACGGACAAATGCGCGGAAACATAATGGGGAGACGAGCCAACCAGACGGCTCGCACAGTCATCGGACCCGACACGGCGCTCAAAAACGGAGAAATGAGCGTGCCGGAAGACGTCGCGCGCATCCTCACCGTGCCCGAAGTGGTAAACGAACTTAACCATAATGAGATATCTCATCTGATCAACAGTGGAAAGGCTCGGTTCATAGTCCGAAAAGATCAGTTGAACAACAAAGAGGTGCGCATCAACCTGGATCACGCCAGAGCGGACAAAGGCACCCGGTTGGTGATCGGAGACGTGGTCGAAATGAAGAACGGCACAACTATCACTATAGGAGACAATTCCAGCGAATCTCACGACCGACTGTCGAACGGTCTGAAAAAGGACGACGTCCTGATCAGAAACGGGGAAAGAGTTCAAAATATTAGAACCAGAAAAAAAAGACACATCCCTGTCAAGCACGGAGACGTTGTCGAAAGGTGTTTGAAAACCGGCGATGTGGTCGTCCTCAACCGACAGCCGACCCTGCACAAAGCCTCTATGATGGCTTTTAAAGTGCACGTTAGACCGGGGAAAACGTTTCGATTCAATCTAGCGTGCACAAAGGCGTTCAATGCGGACTTTGACGGCGACGAGATGAACATTCACGTTGCGCAGTCGCCGGAAGCCCGAGCCGAAATTAAAATGCTCTCCACCGTGGAAAACAACCTCATTTCTGGACAAACTTCTAAAATGAACATAGTGATCGTGCAAGACGGAGTGCTGGGCTCGTATTTGATGACGAAAAAGAACTCCAGGCCTCTTTCGAGGGGGCAGTTTATGAACGCGGCGATGCGCACCTCTAAAGTGGAAAGTTGTATAAAAAGAATGGCGGAAATTGAAGCCACTCTGAGCAGAGTAATGAAAACGCATCCGGGGAAAACGTGCACCACCCTCTTGTCCGGAAGGGGTTTGGTTTCGCTGATCTTGCCGTCCGATTTCAACTACAAGAAAAAAGTTGGAAAAGAAGAAGACGAGCCGTGGTTGGAGATAGAAGACGGAGTCATTATCACGGGGTGTCTCAGCAAAACCTCGATCGGAAGCGCGCACGGATGCATTCCTCACTATCTGCACAACGAGTACGGATCGCGGACGTGCTTGGACTTTTTGGACGATCTTCAATTCATAACCAACGCTTTCCTGGAAATCACATCCTTCAGCGTAGGATTCAAAGACTGTCTGCCGAAATCCCAGAAAGTGGGGTCGACCGTTTCGGACACCATCTACAGGTGCTTTATGGAAGCAGAGGCCGTTGAAAGCGGCTCTAGAAATGCTGTAGTCCGAGAGTCGAGAATCAACGCGTCGCTGGGCAAGGCAAAAGATATCGGACTCAAAATAGCGAAGGAAAACCTCAACCCGGACAACAGGTTTATCTCCACGGTTATGGGAGGATCCAAAGGAGACTTTTTCAACATCGCGCAAATCACCGGACTGCTCGGTCAGCAAAACATCGGAGGAAAGCGCCTGCCCTTGTTTCTCAACAACGGAACTCGGACGCTGCCTCACTATCCGAAAAACGTGTCTGAGTTGACCCCTCAAGAAAAGTATGAAAGTCGCGGATTCATATCCTCTAGCTTCATCAAAGGATTGAACCCAAGGGAATTCTTCTTCCACGCCTGCAGTGGAAGAGAGGGGATGTCCGACACGGCAGTCGGCACGGCGGTCAGCGGGTACATCCAAAGGCGCATCGTGAAGCTTCAAGAGGACATACGAGTGCAGTACGACGGGACGGTTCGCGACGAAACAAACCGAATATTTCAACTCAAATATGGAGAACACGGGATGGATCCGGAAAAGACGCTCAAGTGCTCCGGGAAAATGTGGTTCTCGGACGTCGAAAGGCTCGCACAAAAGCTCAACCTGGAATAAAATAAATAAACATTCTAAATTCTTTTACAATTTAGAATTAAGTTTAGTAGTAAAGGCAGCGCGCCTTTTCCTTGACGTACTGGTGAACGTGCATATCGTCCGGGATCATACACTGCGAAGGCGCTTCCGAGGGAGGCCAGCTGTGCGGGGTGTTGTTGACGAATAGTCCCGGAATGTAGGTGGCGGGAAACGGGTTTACAACAGGGTTGATCCCGTTCTTGCACAAATCTTTTTGCAATTCATACTCTGATCGTCTCATCGTGTAGTTTTCCAGTCGTAAAGTAGCGTTTATAGAACCGTTTGCGGATGACATTTTTATTATTAGCAAAGGATTTATATTTAAGAGAAACTGACTGGTCAAACAAACAATGGCACGCGTAAACAAACTAATTGTCCTCGATCTGGACGCAACGCTGATATCTGCGCAGTCTTTGGAAAAGTTTGAAAGAGACGGCAAAAACAAAAAAAAGGCAGAGAAGTTTGACAAGCAGTACAGGATGGAAGACTACTATCACGTGTTCGGCAGACCCCACCTTGAGGTGTTCCTGGACTACATTTTCACCAATTTCCGGGTAGCCGTGTGGACGGCTGCCAGTCAGCTGTATGCCATATCTATCATTCAAAACTTTATCCTGACAAAACCCGACCGAAAACTCGACTTCATTTTGTTCGACTACCACAACGAACATTCCATCAAAAATGCCCGTGGAACCAAGGATCTGAAATTTTTGGAAACCTTCTACGGGATAACTGAATACGACGATATGATCATCTTGGACGATTTCGAAGACGTGCTCTCCGTGAACAAAGGACACGCTATAAAGGCACCCTTTTTCGAGTTTAAAAAGCGCAACAGCCACAACGATTCTTGGTTGCTGCGAGTTATCCCTCGACTAAAGCGCCTGAAGACCACTCGCATAGGTGGACGCTTGAAGAAAACAGAAGACGCTGATAAAAAAGAAAAGGAACAGCCCGATGAGTCCCCGGAAACAGCAGGGAAAATGACAAAACATCCGCTTAGCGATGACGCGAAGCGTCTCGAAACGAAAACTGCACCCGAGGAGGCAGAAAAGCCCGTCGCCGAACAGTCTATAGGATAGACGCTTTTATGTAAAATAATGTTGACGAGATACAACCCATGCCAGTTTCTACAGGAGGCTGTCGCTGAAACGTGCAAAGACGATTCCAACCCGGATAACACGAAGTGCGAGCAGCTGAGAAAAGATTACATTAAATGCCAAGAACGGCAAAAACTTCTCAGACAAATGACCAAGATTTCTTGCACAGAGCAGTACTACGCAAAGTCGAAAACGATTTAGTTTTATATTTTTTTCAAAATACAAAAATGTCGACTGTTCTCACCATTGGCGATCCTCATTTCCAAATTTCCAATATGGACGAAGTCAAACAGTTTTCAAAAGCCTGTTTGGCGCACGCCAGAGCTACTCGACCGCATCGAATAGTCGTCTTGGGAGACGTGCTTCACGATCACGAACGCGTCCACTCCACAGTTCTCAACGTCGCCGTGTCTTTCCTGAACCATCTCGCTGAAATCGCCCCTACCGCTGTCCTCGTGGGCAACCACGATTTGATCAACAACTCCCAGTTCTTGACCGAGAACCACTGGATGAACGCGCTCAAGTCAAACACCAATCTCACCGTGGTGGACAAAGTCGTGCACACCGTCTGGAACGGCAAAAAGGTGATCATGGTGCCGTTTGTTCCGCCTGGTCGATTCGCTGAGGCTCTCGACACCGAGGGCGAATGGAAAGACGCCGATGTGATCTTCGCCCACCAAGAGTTCAAAGGAGTCAAAATGGGCTCCATCGTATCCCAGGATGGAGATGAATGGGAAGAAGAATGGCCTTTCGTCGTCACCGGACACATTCACCAAAACCAAACGCCGCAGCCGAACGTGTACTACCCGGGAAGCGCGATTCAAGTCGCTTTCGGCGAATCGGAAATGAACGTGGTCGCCGAGTTGGATCTAAACAGTCTCGAACGCAGCGCCGTGAACGAAGTGGATTTGGGGTTGACTCGAAAAAAGATTTTGTACACGGACTCGAAGTCTCTCAAAAAGATTGCGAAAACAGTGGAACCCGGCGGAAAGCACGCGAACCACAAACTGAAAGTGTGTGTGGACGGAACCAAAGAGGAATTCAAAGCCCTCAAGAAAACAGCAGAGTTCAAACGGCTCCAAAAGAAAGGAGTAAAGATCGTCTACAAAAGAAAGAGAGCCGCGATCACGGCCGAAAACATGGCGGTCGTGCAGGCGGTCGAGAACCAGAGCGGAAAGGGGTCAAGCAACTTTTCGGAGATTCTGTGCAAAATTGTGGCCGAATCTTCGAGTCAAGAGTTGAAAAATGCGTATAAAGAAATTATCTAATAATAAATGACATTTGAATCGAAGAAAAAAAACTGCATAAGCTCTGGGGCAAGTCCTCTTTTTTGTAATTTAGCAGAGGGGGGGAGAGTGATCTACACGATCAACCTAGTTATGACCCTTTCCGTGTCTGCTGTTATTTTAATCGTGTCGCTCGTCTTACTCTCCGCCGCCAAAAAGAAACCCAACGAAACCGAAGAGCAGAAGCAACAAAGAGAAGGGCAAAAGGTCGCCGCTATCATAGGAATCGTCGGCGCGCTCCTGTTTTCTATACCCACCGCGGTGATGTGGTGGCTGGTGCAGAAGTTTGACATCATCGCCGTCATCTCGATCGCATTTTTCATTATTTCCGTGATAGGCTCGGTCGTCGCCGGATCTCGCTTTGCAAAAGTTGTCACCAAAGCAATGTCTCCCTGCAGCGACGACGACTGCAAGAACAACAGACCCTGCGTAGACAGCAACAAGGTGATGGGAATGTGCAAAAAAACCGGGGATGAGTGCAAATGTACTCCAGTTCAACCCAAGAAAGAAAAGTACACTCCATTAGAAGAAATGTCGCCTGAACAATTAAAAAGTACAGCTAAAGGTATATCAAGCAAAAATGTGTGTAAAGCTCTAACACCTACGTTTTGTTGGGATCATAAGAGAAATGTGTGTTTACCATTTGCGCTTGAAGTGCTAAATGATGATTGCTATTAACCGTGACAGTACCTGTCGCAGGCTCCAATCGCCAAAACCCCGCAGAGCGGGTAATTTCCGCATTCCATTTTCATTTTATTTCTATCAATAAAATGAACAAAGCTCCACCGACACAACCAACCTGCAGTTCTTCACGACGCTGCCTTCAAACAGCTAAAGACGCAGTCGACACAACACTTCGAGGCAATGCGTGTCAAGGCGCGGGAAACGCAAATTGCAGTAGCTGCTTAACCGATAATGGTACATTTCCAGACACTGATCTCATCCAAAATTTAACTAGTGATTGCGGAGATGCTCTATCCACAACTCGAAGCAACCTATGCATGACCGGAAAGTGCTACACAGCATTGAGCAACGATCCAGATATTATTCCCGGCAATGTAGACTGTTTGGTTCAGGCAGGGTTGCAACAAAGCGCTTTAAGACGGGCCGGATGCGGTCACAATGATATTGATTTATACTGCAATAATAAAGCCGTTGGACCCACAGGCTGTCAAAGCGAATATCAAACCTACGAAAATACCGATAATTTTAAATTTTGGAAAAGACCGTACGGATCAGGAAATGCTCAAGACGGGTACCAGTTCGGCGCAAATTGTCCAAGAGGAACTGTAGCAATTGTAATGCAAGCAGACGATGCAGACTACTCAATTTGCATGCCTTTCCTTCCTGGTCATCTGACTTGTCCGCCAATTCCGAGCACAAGTAGTGTAGCAAACCAAAACCGTGGACGTGGGTTTCCTGTACAGATCGGACATGTCAAAGGTTGCTTTTTACCTTGCGGTAATAATAATGACTGTCCAGGCGGTCAGGAGTGCGTAGATTTCCCCGGAGTACCAGGAAGGAAATTTTGCGCTGGAAGAAACGGTTCTGACAACAGATTCTACAAAGATCCGACAGTTTCCAAACTTTTTTTAAACCAAGGGTGTCATAGCGGTTTTACCGGAGCTAACCCCGATTGTCATTCGTGTATAACATCAAAAGGGGTAAGCAGTCAGCAGGCCGCGTTATTTTGTGACGGTATGTTTTACAAGGTACCATCGTCGAGCATTATGCCCGGATTTTGAAACTATAAATTTAAAGTGAGAGCATCTAGTGATAAATGTCATCACCCACTGAAGCTCAGATCGAAAAGGTCAAGAATAATTTGACCAACATGATATCGTGGAACCAACAACTGCAGGTTGAAGGAAACACCAAGATTTTGAACGCCTACGCGCTCTTAACGTTGTCTGACAATCGAGATCTCGGTCTGCAGATCGGACTGAATCTGATGTGCGGCAGCATCAACGCCATCAACAGCCTTCTGGGTCCGGTCGGCTCCGTTTCAGCCAATTTCCTGGACGGCGTCGTCGGTCACTACGCAACTGAAACTCCCCCCTCCCTCAACGCGACTCTTTCAAGTCTTCTCACGCGGTTTCAAGCGACATCTGAACAACTGCAGCTGACTCTGGAAGAGTTTCACTCCGACCCCGTCACAAACTGGAACACGGAGTATTCGGGCACAGTCAACACGCCGTTCGGCTCCCACACGGCTTCTGGGAGTCTGAGCGAGCTCTCCACCATCGACTTTCCGTCGGAATCTCATCCGGATTTCACGACCCTTTTGGAAGCCGCGCAATTCAGCCTCGACCAGTGCATATGGGCGCAGTTACTCCAGAACTTTGTCATCACCAAGTACTGCCCGTCCTCTATGTACAAGTGCAAGTACTACACCGAACAACAAATGGAGGACAACGCGGCAAGCTTTTACGGCGTGCATCCCAGCTACTGGAACAACTGGACATACGTCAACCACGTGCACAAAGGCAAGGACAAGTCGTACTACGACTACAACCAGAACAATATCGGCACGGGTGCATCGGCCTTCTCGGATGGCCATTTGAACGACTCTGCGTGTCAGTACCTTTTCATAGATTCATACGATAATGTTATTATAAATCCAAAGGGACTTTTCCAACGCTCTTTTGTATTCAACAATCTGGCGGGCATAAAGCACACCACGCACACCTACCAGCACCTCGACCACATACCGACTCTCTTCAGTCGGCTGATAGGAGCCAAATCGACGACGCCTACCATAACTCTGGACAACTCGGCCAACAGTCCGTCGGTGAACCCCCCGGGCTACTCCGTGTGGGTCGGCGGAACGAGCCGCGGCGACATCGCCGACGGAGCAGTGAAGCTCGACAAAACGGACACGAATGTGCAGCTCAAGTTGAACGACAAAGTCCTGGTGAACGGCGATCTCTTGACCTGGTACTACTCGTACGGATGGTACTCCGGGCAAAGTATCAAGGGTCCTTTCAAGGACGGGCAAGTCGTGAAGATCCCCCGCGTCGTAGGAGCGCCCGAGCGTCCCAGGGACGCGAGGCGCCCTCCTCAAAAACTAAGGTTTCCAAATATCCAAAAAGCAAGCTTGTACAGCAGTCTGGCGACGAAACTGCGCACGCCCACGAGCTTCAAACGCGACGCGTCATCGCAAAGCAAACCCATCCGCTGAACTATCCAGACAGAAGGTTGAAATGGGTCATGGCGAGCTGGAGCACCACAAATAAAACAACCATTGAGATGATGGCTATTCTTCGGTTTATGTTTCCGTTTCTAGACACTTTGAGAAAGCTCGTGATCACCAAAAACATGCCCATAGACAGGAGAATGACGGCTTGTTCCAGCATATAGTTTTTGGCGTACGATTCGTTTCCTGAATTCTTTTGGAAAAAAGTAGCCACCACAACCATCATCCCGATGGGGATCGCAAACAGGAACGCGACAAAGTGGGGATTTTTTTTCCACCATTCCTTTATACTTTTGACAACATTGATCATTTATTTATAAGACTAAATCTTATCAATAAAACATGAGCGAATTAGCACGTAAGTATCACAACAGAAAAGACGGCGAGGCCAGCAAAGCATTTCACGAACAACGCGCGGTGGAGGTGAAAACCAACGACGAGAACCACGGATCGTCGGGCGACATCATCAAGTCTGTCGTGCTCGGAGGCCTGGACGGCATAATCACCACGTTTGCAATCGTTTGCGCGGTCGCAGGATCAGGAGAGCTGGGGTCAAAAGTCGTCATTCTGATGGGAGTGGCCAACCTAGTGGCGGACGCCATATCTATGGGGCTGGGCGATTACCTCAGCGAAAGAGCAGAGAATGATTACGTTGCAAAGGAGCAGGCAAGAGAGGAGTGGGAAATGAAGAACTTCTTAGAAGGAGAAATATCAGAGATGGCCGACATATACGTGGCAAAAGGGTTCGAAAGAGAGGATGCGCTGGACATACTCAACAAGATGGTTAAAAACAAACAATTCTTCCTGGAACATATGATGGTCGAAGAGATCGGCGTGATGCCCGTCGATCCAGACGCGGCGCCGGGGAAGAAAGGAGCAGTCACTTTCGTGTCGTTCATGGGATTCGGCAGCGTTCCTCTCATCGTGTACATTACCCTTTACAACTCGATGACGAAAGATGCCGTTTTCTCGATTGCATCCAGCGCCGTCGCAGTGACTCTGTTCGGTCTGGGATGTTTGAAGTCGAAGTTGATTCAGGGAAATCTCTGGGAAATGGCGAGCAGCGGTTTGGAGACCCTAGGGCTCGGCGGAGTGGCTTGCACGACGAGCTACTTGATCGGCTGGGGGTTGGAGAAACTGATGAATGTTCAAGGCGCGTGTTAGCTCCGCATCGCGACGAAGTCGCAGCTCTGCATCGCGACGAAGTCGCAGATTTTTTTAATGAGTAAATAAATGAAGTTTACTGTAAAACTGGTCAAAGAACTACTTCTCGTGGGTCTCGCGTTTGGCGTGTTTGGCTTTGTCATATCGACCGCTCTCATGTTTCTGGACGGCGATTTCAAACTGAAGAACTACCACTTCTGGTGGCAGGTTTTCCTTTCTTCCGCTCTAACCGGAATGCTGTTTCATTTCACTTGCGAAGCGACAGGCGTGAACAAATGGTACTGCAAAAACGGAAATGCATGCAATTAAGAAAATGATCTTCGGTTGATTCAAAATCGGAAATTAAAATGGAACTCTACATCGAGATTTTGAAATCAGTCGAGTCGCCGTATCTCAAACAATGGGAGCTTCAAAAAAAAAGCGATACGAAACGTATAGTCATAAAACACAAAGACGAAGTCGCGTGCGCTGCGTTCTTGTCAAAAATGGAGTTTGACCCGTTTGGAGACCACAAAGAACCATACTGTCTGGATCTCATATACACCCGGGAAAAGTACAGGAAAAAGGGCTTAGCCACCCGACTCATTCGCGATTACTTGGCAAAAATGGAAGTGAGCGCGCACATGGCAACACCAGAACTGACAAGTCTTCTAGAGAAATGTCAGTGGAAACCAATCAACGGAGGCGGGACTTACCGATCTACGTGAAAATAAAATAAATAATAAATGACTCTTTTTCTACATTTTCAAATTGTCAGTATGCTCTTCAGCACATCGGCTGTCGTCTTTCACATACTAGCTGCCGAACACGCAAAAGATAAAGATAAATCGAAAATGGATAAGTACAGGCTTTACGCCCGTATCACGACCGCGATTTCCATCTTTCTGTTGGGAGCGGCGTACATGCTCGTTTTGAAAAATCTCACGCGTCCGTCCGGGCACGACGTTACCCTAAATGCGATTCACCTTATGTTTATTCTGTTGCCTGCATCAATTATAGAGATATACTTAGCTAATCGAGAAATATAATTTTATACTAATATCTGTATAAAATGTGTACAAATAATATTTTTGATACTTGCTCCCAAGCTTGGTCTTCGCCTAATTTCAACAAGACAATCTCAGCGCTTTAACTGTTTCGGTGTTTACGCCAAAGAGCGCGTGCAAGACTACCCCCAACACCAGAGCTCCTATTGTTGTGAGCACTAAAGGCCAGCCCGTGGCAGCGGTAATCAAGAAGGCCAAAACTATAGTCAGAAAGTAATCGACCAAACTTGTTCCTTTGAATTTGAGGGCGTGAACGCCTTGACCGGGAACTCCGAAAATATCTCGGAACTTTGAAAAAGGGCAAGTATTCACTTTCATTTATTTACCCTTTCTTTTTTCAAATATACCAACGATGATGGCGATCGCCAAAATTGCAGCGGGGGCAATCAGCACCTTTGTATTTACCCGTTTGAGAAAGTTTTTAATCTTATCCCAAACGCTCGGAGATGGAGAGGGAGATGGAGAGGGAGATGGAGAGGGAGATGGAGAGGGAGATGGAGAGGGAGACGGAGAGGGAGATGGACTGGGTTTAGGTGGACCTGGAGTGGAATCGCATTTAAAATTTTGGGCGATACCCCCTTCTATTACGCCACCTTTTTCAACACTAATCACTTGCGAACATTTGGGAGGGTCTGGGCACTTTTCAGTTTCTTTATCTGGATATAAATTGGTCAGAATTGTAGTCGCTCTAGGGGTGATGCAGTTCATCCAGGCGCAATCTGCGCCTGGCAATTTAAGATCGCTTGTCATTTGCCTTACTGATGCAGACACATCTTTGTCGTGTATTAAATCATTCCAGCAATCGCATCCGCCCTCTCCCTTTGGCCACATTCCGTCTTTTTTTCTACCATCGCATTCTGCACAACGTTTCTTCGGGTTTCGGCAGTCACATCCTCGCGGAGTAGTCGTATAGTAGAAATCGCCTACCCCCTTGTTGTCTATAGCGTGTCCGTCGTCGGTATAACTACTCTTCGGGCACCAACGACCAGAATTTGGACCAGATTTGTAATAGTAAAAGCCGTTGCAACCAGGGGTTCCATCGCATCGTTTCTCAGCCTGTTTTATACAGGCTTCGCTCCCATCGCATGCTTTACCTCCTGGCGTTTGTTTCAACATCACGCAGTTTTGTCCTGGAATTATTGGAGCAGAGCTATGGGATGGAGATTTGCCTTCCAATACGCGCTTGTACGTTCGCTCTTGTTGTTTCATCGACACCAATTTATCGAGCTGCCCAGTGCACCAGTTATTTACCTCATCTCTATACTTTCCATTGTCATCTCGCAGCACTTGGCAGTCAGAATTTGTGATAGCAAATGGCTGATTTGTCACGCTATCAGGATCAACTCGCCAACAATAGTTTTTCAACAGCTGTCTTTCATCGTCATTGCTTGCGGACAATGTTTTCAGCTCATTCGTTTCTCCCATAATGTACCCGTCATTTGGAACTGTACTAGCAGGGTAAGTACAGTCCGCTGTGTAAGTCCGTACTTTTTCAGTAAGGCTTTTCATACAAGTATAGCCTGCTCTGTAAGTAGCATCGTCGCCGTCTTCGCATGTATCGTTCTTGCATCCACCATTGGCTCCTCTAAACCAATTCACGCCTTTCCCGTCCACACCAACATTTGCAGCCTTTGACGCTTTATTTGATCCTAGCGTTGGACAATGGTTGGTACTGTTTGTGAAACAAGTGCATCGTGTATTGCGATTCCACCATCCCACTGATAATTCGTTTGTTGGGCAGTACCCTGCTAAACCTGTAGAACCTGCATTACACGGACAATCCGTCCCCTTCGTATCTTCTTCGGCGCCAGTATAATCAAACTTTACGGAAAACAAGTCATTAAATGTGTCTTTGTTTGGTATAGTATTAAATGCTTTGTTATTCCACTGGCCTGTTCTTTGAATTGTTGTTGTTGTCATTTTATTATTTGTGTATTAAATAAAATAAAATGGGATCAACTAGCTCAAAAAGTACTATTGAAGATTCGGTGATAGATTCGATTAATTCAGCAAGCAGTATAAAACAGGCTTCACTAAGCGAAACTGGCTGCGTTCAAAATGTGAATATTAGGGGGGGGGGGAAAAAAGGGGAAGTATGTAAAGTAGGAGCTATCACGCAGGATTGCACGAATAAAGTGTCGGTAGCGTTAAATCAAGAGGCGCAACTTAAGTCAGTCACTGTGCAAGATCTTGCCCAGGATCTGACGACAAAGTCGGAAGCGAAAGGACAGAATGTAAGCCTGAACCCAGGATCCACTGAAGCGGCGTCCACTATCGCGAGTATGATCGACTTGACAACCAACGTCAACAACAGTATATCGCAAAGTTCTGCCGCGAAAGCCTTTTCCTCGCAAAATGTTGCTTGCGGACGTCAAGGACAAATAGAAAGTATATTTCAGAAATCAGATTTGACGGCTGTGTTGAATGCCGCGCAGAAGGCTGCTATAGATAGCAACGCATCGAGCGATTTGCAGCAAAAGATGTCCGCGTCTTCTAAAGCTGTGACTGAAAATGCCCTCACGTCAGTTCTTCTGGCGTTAGCCGCCATCATAGCGGTGATAGTGATTGGACCCGAAGTCGGTTTGGCAGTTTTGGGAACTAAACTTATACCTATTATTGTGGTTGTGGGCGTGATCGCAGTCTGCGGCTACGGATTCTACTCGTGCACGACTAAAAAATGGCCGTGTTACCGACAGTGTTTGTTTGCACCGCCCAACAGTTTGCTCAGATCGATAAATCCATTTGCCAACTCGTACAGTATGGTGGACAATCCGTGCTGCGCCAATTGCGTGGATCCGAATACAAATAAAGGCGAATTTAGGTACTGCGCTAAAGATAAGGACGGAAAGCTTCTCAATAAGCAGTGTAAAACCAAAGATGCAGTGTCTTGCGATATAGATAAAGACGACATCAGAGTCTGCGAGGAAAATGCCAAAAACCTCCACGATTCGTGCAAATGGTCAGGCGGAGGCCAGGGAAAGTGCAAAACGGGGATGAACAAGGGATTCGTCGGTATGATGGTCGCCACCCTAGTGATAAGTTTGTTTGGCGCGACGATCTACGCGAACATGCATAAGAGCAAAAAAGATGGCGCTAAACAAAAGTGAGTTTTCATTTCAAAAAAAATGAAAAAGTTATTTTTATTCTTCCATCAACAGTCTCGCGCTCGGATTTTTCTCAGTCGTCCATCTCGGTCTCCAGATGTACGGAACAGCCGATCCGCGTTCCGAGTAATGCTTCTCGTAGATGGCTCGGAACCAGTAGCCCTCTTTTGATATGGGACGGTTCACGTCAAACTGTCGCCGCCTTTCCTCGTACTCCTCGTCGGACATGATAGAGTTTACGTGGTCTTCTATTACCTTGAACCAGGGACGTTCCATGGACGAACAGCCGTCGGAAAATGCTTCTTTGCGACGGTCTAGAAGCGCTTCGGGAAGCAGTCCACGTTCGCCCGAGCCTGGATCAGGACGGAAAGCATTTCGCAAGAGCGCCTTTTCTATATTTTTCCCTTTGCCTGTCCACGTCTTCAAACGGGGGTCTAGCCGCATGTAGAAATTGACAAAGTTCATATCAAAGAACGGAGTCCTCGCTTCCAAGCCGGAACCGGACACGGATTTGTCGCACCTGAGCACATCAAAGTACTGCAGGTCTTTGACGAGCCTTACACTTTCTTGTTGAAAAGCCTCGTGATCAGGCGCGTTCTTGAAATACCGGTAGCTCCCGCTGAGCTCGTCCGCGCCTTCGCCGGAAAACAAAACAGTCGTGTCAAAGTTCTCCTTGATCCAGTCCGAAAGCAAAACCATAGGCGTGGACGCGCGCACAGTGGTCACGTCGTAGCTTTCTATTCGACGGATCACCTTGGGGACTGCTCGTATCATATCCTCTTCTGATAACACCAATTCGTGATGGTCGGAGCCTATCCAGTACGCGACCGCTTTCGCGCTCTCCAGATCGGTGGCTCCCTTTATTCCAACAGAAAAGGTCTTGATCTTCTTCTCTCCGTTGGATCTCTCTCTCACCAGCTTGGAAGCGATCGCCGCGACAAGACTGGAGTCTAGACCGCCGGACAGAAAACATCCCACGGGTCGATCGGACGTGTCCAAGCGCACTCGCACCGCCTCCGTGAGTCTTTTGCGGATTTCCCTCAGCGCGTCGCATCCCGACGCACCTCCCGAGTGAACGAAAACAGACGGAACTGTCGCGGGTGCAAAGTCGAGATCGACCCACCGCGTGAGACTCTGATTGTCGGAATCATAGTAGTGCCCCGCCGGGAATTGAGACACTGATCCGCGAGCGCATATGGAATGCAAAGCTTTCATTTCGCTTGCCACTACAAAATTTTCTACCTGAAAAAGCGCCGGCCAGCAAGGCAAAATGCCTGTCATTTCATCCTCCTTCTCGGCGAGCGCATCGTTGTTTCTCGTGCCGATGTAAAGACTTTTAATGCCGATGGCGTCCCTGGCGACTACAACTCGGCTCGACTTGCGATCCAGATAGACGAACGCAAACACGCCTTCGATCAAAGCCAGAGCGGCATCTATTCCAAATTTAGAAATGAGATGGGGAACCACTTCGCAGTCAGACGTAGACTTGAAAGGACCCGGCACCAGAGAACGGAGATGCGCCGAATTGTAGATTTCGCCGTTGCACATGAAAACGTATTCGTCCGTGATCCACGGCTGCATTCCTTCATCGCTAAGGTCGTTTATTCGAAGCCGATGAAAGGCAAAAAAGTGATCACCTATTACAATCTCTCTTGACGCATCTGGTCCTCGTGCAGAAAGAGAGCGGGACGCGGCAATCACAGACGCGCTCGATTGGGATGATGTATAAAATATTCCACACATATTATTTTACTACTAAGAATCAACGTTTAAGCTGCGAGTTCGGTCAGTGAGTACAACAATTAGTATTTCAAAGGGGTACTACTGAAACTGCTCCTCGCAAACCTCCACAGAGAAGAGGCGGCTGCTGAAATGGTCGATTCGGGTTCTTCTACAGCTTTAGCCGCGGGCACGCTGTTCTCCCTCGAATGCAGCAAATCTATATTTTTCTGATAGTAAGCTCTTTCTTCCTTTGCTTTGAGCTGTTCGCGCCTGTTCCGATCTTTTACAATTTCGAACGCATCCAGAATCGCCTGCAAAAAGAGATGAGATTTGTGAGTTTTTACGTAAAAAAATTCCTCCTTGTCGTCTTTCGCTCTAAAGTCTTCTTGATTCTTGCAGCAGTACGCTTTCAGCTGTTTCTTAACCCACGCCTCTTCCGCCGTGAAACCATACTTTTTCTCTCGACCTTGCGACTCTAGGGGGAGCACATGCACGGCAACCTCGCTCGTGATCTTATCTTCGCCCGTGTATCCCCTGAACCTCTGGGAGAAAGATTTTCCAGTTCTGCCCACTTTGATTTTGGTAAAGTACGTGCTTTCGCCCATCTTTATATTCGGACAGTAAATCAAGGCATAAAGCCCTTTGTTTTTGTTGTTTTTATACATCGTTCTATTTAAAAGAGATTTCACTTTTAAATATTTTATGTTCTAATATAAAATACAAAAAAATGTCTGGATTATGCTGTGGACCTAAACAATGCGAAAATGTCAGCCAGGATAAATGTGGTGTGACTGTAGGAGCTGGAGGAGTGTGCAATTGGCAAACCGTGGGGCCTTGCGCCGACGCACCCAAGCCCGCGCCCGCGCCCAAGCCCAAGCCTGCACCCAAGCCCAAGACGGCGCCCAAGCCCAAGACGGCGCCCAAGCCCAAGACGGCGCCCAAGCCCAAGACGGTGCCCAAGCCCAAGACGGCGCCCAAGCCCAAGCCTAAAAACAAGACCAAACCCAAGCACGGTTCAAAAACGACTCACGCACTCGTTTCAGCCGCGCTGGGGGCCATCGTGTATGTCGCTTGGACGCTCATCGAGCCTGCCGAGCCTCTGGCTATTAAGGCCATTTCCGCTGTATTGATAGGCTTGGTTGCCTACGTGATTATGTCCCACCAGGGAATCAAGCGTGAACACGAAGAAATGACCGGAGAACACGCTGGCATGATGCAAGAACACAATCTTCTCAAAAGAGTCAGCTCTGACCTCAAAAGAGAAGTGGAAATGCTAAAGTCTAAGATCAACAGCTTGATGCATCGAGAGCGGAAGGAAAAATTTTGTCAACCTCTCTAATTGACTGCAGTACGCCCGGGGGAGGAGCATGGGGGCAATGCGACAGTGGTCCGGGTGGAAACTGCCCTACTGATTGTTGCAAGAGTACAGGAGGAAGAAGGTGTAATTGTATGCCCTAATTTTATACCCTTTCAAAAGTATAAAAAATGAATACGTTAATAAATGACTGGATCACCTTACAAAAGAAAAACCCCCCCTAGGCTCGCGGGTGGAAACAAGCTGTTGCCCGTGTCCACTTTACCTAGGAATTGTGATCATGGAATTGATTGTATAGAATACAAAGGCGCGTACTTCTCTGTGGCTAACGCAGATGGCGCTGAAGACGGCTGCAAAGTGGTCAAAACTCTGGACGGTCTGGAAAGCGGGATTTACACGTACGTTTTGTTTGCGAACGGGTCGACCAGCTCTATAGAACGCATTCAGACGCTGGTCGATGCTTGCTGCTCAGCCGCCCCGGATAGACAGGTTAAAATGACGACGAGATCGGCCGCACGCAAAGCCTGCTCTCGTCTTGTTCCTCTCCTGCGACTAGTCGTTGGGAAAACGCACACTTTGTGGGAGAGAGGGACGAAACATTCTTGTTTGGTAAAGTCTTGTTTGAAAGACACCGACGTGATTGTAGGCGCAGGCGAGATAAAACTAAGCGAGCGCGGTGGAAAACGCGTTGCCCAGTGCAACGCGTTCAGCGGCACATACGTGTTGAACTATATTCGATCAGAAAGTGAAAGACGGAAAATGCGGATGGAAGAAGTCAACAAGCTTTTCCTCGATTCCTGTTTGCTGGGACTCTTGAGACACATGTCTCCTGGCACAAAAGTCCGTGCATCTACAAAGTCTTTCATCACCAAAAAAGATCTGAAGCCGTACGTGCGCGAACGATTAGAAGATATGCGACAACGAAATATCCCAGTGCACAGGTTCGAATCTCTGAGAGCGTGTGAATCGTACAAACCAGCCGTTCAATTGGCTCGGATAAACGCGTGGAAGAATTCTCAAGACAGAAGAATCGAAACGATGAGGCGGTTTGCAAGCCCGGAAAAGATCGCGGAGATGAAAGAAAAAGTAGAAAAGCAATATGAATCTAAAAAAGCAATGATTGTAGAAGTACCCGAGTGGCAGGGGTTTTAAAGCGAATAATTTTATACGTTTCCCGTATAAAATGCAATTTATTTTCAAGCACAACCTGGACCTGGGGTCAAGTGATACTCAACTGGCCAACAATCTCCGAACGCGCCAAAATAATTACAATCTTCTTTTGTACCTACACCGGTGCATATTGACCCACCGCCATGCCACCAACTTGTTTCGTAGTGATCGCGTGAGTTTGCGGCGGCTTGCGCTGCCGCG
>Ga0208645_1001345_pt1 | contig 21747 bp, 18 predicted proteins | sample VirMetDEL_Sep_01_FD_184519 | JGI IMG/M metagenome (GOLD analysis project Ga0208645, IMG submission 184519) | Aqueous microbial communities from the Delaware River and Bay under freshwater to marine salinity gradient to study organic matter... | ecosystem: Environmental > Aquatic > Marine >... | reverse complement strand
TCTCCTCGCAGAAAGTAAATTTAATACCAAATATCATATAAATTATATGATATTTTACTTTTTTTCTTCTCACTCTATATAAATTTTCTTTTTTTTTTCTTCTCACTCTCTTATATGATATAAGAAGAAAAAAAGAAAATAAAAGATAATAAAAAGAAGATGCATTTGCAGTTACCTCTCAAATTTTTACATCTAGCTATGGTCGGTGTCGGACTTTATGTTTCCATCGATGGTGCCTCAAAACTTTACCCAGAAGGTGTTTCGGAAAACGTTTTCCGCGAAGTGACAGTTAACAAAACCAGATTGAATGCTTCGGCTTTCGCTGTCACTGTTTTTGCCTTCCTTCAATTGGTTATGCTTTACAATTATCACAATTTAAAAGGCGATGAAATGAGTTTCCGATTCGCTTATTTCGTTCTTTCAGTAATTAATATCATCCTTGGTTCTATTATCTTGGCTGAATCAACTGAACTTCTTAAGATTGATGGGATGAAAGATACCACCCCTGGAAGTGATCCTATCGACAACCCTGACAACGTATTGATTCTCGGTATCGTTTTCGGTGGCATGGCTATCCTATTTAACATAGTCAATTTATACCATATCAGTTCACACAATATGAATCACCATTCTGGTAAACGTTCTCCTCGCAGAAAGTAAATTATGATTTAATATAAATCATAATAAATATAAATATAAATACAAATCATAATAAATTAACAAGATGGATTAACAATAATATCATCAATAATTAGCTTTTCAAATTTATTCTTTCTCCCAATACAAGAAACCACCGAAGCGTTTTCTATAGAAGAAATTTTATAGTATTTTTCACCACTTTTACTAGTTTTTATTTTACAATATTTTTTAGGAAGAGCATAAGTAATATCACAGTTTTTAGGTATCATGAATATAACAAAAGAATCATCTCTATAAACATAATATACTTTTTCCATATAAACAGCAAAATAAATAGTTGGATTTTTTAACTTAGCACCTTTCTTCTTCCAAACACTTTTAACTTGTTTAACATCAATACTTTCCATTTTAATTAAAAATTAATTAAAATTAAAATGTCGATACACTTGATGAAGAGAAATCTAATTGAAACACTAAAAAAAGGAAATTTACAATTTAATATCGAATTTGACACACAAAGAATAGTTGCCCAAGTTCCTAACAAAGGTGTTTTAACTTATGATGATTATTCCGAAGAAAACCTTCGAGAAATTGTTAAAAATAATAAAACATGTTATGTTGATTTAGAATTTTGGAATTATAATTATTGTACTTTCAAAAATTTAAATCCTGTTCATATATCAGATTTTTTAGAAAATGTTGATTTTATCATTACCAAAAAAGAATCGTTTTCTGAAGGAACAGTTGTTATGTTAATTCTTTTAAATGAATTATTATTCAGTGTTTATAAAATTGAAGACCAAGATGAATTTGAAAAATATTTAGAAAAATTAAAAATAAGTAAAAAAATAATAAAAAATTTTTTAATAAATGTTGAGTATCAACTTCCGCTAACTAAAAATTATCTTCATTTAATTTTAAAAGTTTTTGACGAAGAAACAATATATGATTTTATTTTTAGAGAATGTTGTTATTTTACTATTGAAGAATGCAAAGCTATATTGAATCATTATCCTATTAAGAATATTCATTTAGCTAGTTATTATGTTGTCACTAACTTTGAATCAACAGAATTAATATTAAAATATTTGTGTTTTATCATAGAATCTTTTGACGGTATAATAGATTACGGTGATATTGTTTATTATAATAAAAAGAATAAGGACCCTCTTTTAGGTTATTATTTGTTGACGTTACCATTAGATGAAAAACTAGAACCTAGGTATTATTATACAATGAAGAATTATATGGCAAAATCTGGTTCTCTTTGTGTAAAAGTTGTAGGTGATATAAAAGAAGATAATAGGATAGAAGAAAGAAGAAATCAAATTATCAATTACTTTGATAAATATTAAAATAGTAGAAGGAAGAAAGAAGAAATCAAATTATCAATTACTTTGATAAATATTAAAATAGTAGAAGGAAGAAAGAAATAAAATGGAAGATGTGTTAGTAATAAATTCAATGATTTTTCTTTGTTCTTTTATATTAGTTATGTTATTATTTTTAGCTTATTTAAATTATAAATACGATTCTAGCTGTGGTCAAACACTAGATATTATTCTTGATAACCAATAATTTCATATTATTTATTATAATAATATGAATGAAAATAAGAGGAGAAAAAAATAAGATGAAAGAAATTAGAGAATATCGATAATCTTTTCTTTTAAATATGATTTGATTCTTTGTTTGCGAATATTAATTGGTGTGTTTTTATCACAGTGATACATTCCTTCTTTCATCTCACATATATCAATATTGTAAGGAACTTCTAAATAATTTAATTTTTTTTGGAATAATTTTTCTTTCTTAGATTCATTGATTGCCATCCTATTGTAAAAATCATAAACAGATCCGTTGATATAATCGGGTCCATTAAATTTATAATAATCTTCTGGCAAATAATCAACGGCTATACTGGTTTTTGGTTCATAGCAATCAACATAAGTTCCTTTCTTTGAAACTACACTCTTAACATCTCCAAAATATTTGTTATATTCTGTTTTTTGACCAAGGACTTCATTCATACTTTCACACGTTAATTTACTACCAATATCAGATATTTTTCTTGGGTCAGAATCACGAAGAACAAAAGTAGGCACTAAAAATTTATTACCATCAATTTCCACAACTCTTTGTTCAATATAACCACTTTCCATCAATTTCATTTCTAACCAATAAAAGATTGCTGTAGTTATGATTAAGACCAAAATACTTTTAATAATTCTCTTTATCATTTTATATTATTTTTATTTATTTTTTTGTTTTGGTAGGAATTTGTTATTATAGTATAATAACAAATTTAAAATTTAATTTCGTCTATTAGTTTAACAGTGTTTTTAAATTTACCAGATAAACTATTAAGACTTTTATTACAGTAGTCAGTTAAGTTGATAAGTTTTTCTATTTCATTAATTATTTCAGTATCAGGATAAGATTGTCTAATTGCTTCGTAAATATTTTTTAGATTTTCACCAGATACTGTTATGAATAATCGATATATTTGATTTAATTCAATATTTTTTTCTTTCTTTTTTATTATTTTACGAATAGAACTTTTTGCTTCTGTCTCTTCAATTTCTTTCATCAAAAATTTAACACCCATATCTCGATATTCTCTATCGAAATTAACTCTCAATTGTGGAAGATATACACCTTCTACATGATGTCTTTCTCGATAAAATCTGAAAAGAAAGTCTCTGATTCTTTCTCTAATAGATATCGGAGTTTTTTCTCCTTTTTTATTTCTAAGAGTTTCTAAAATTCTTTGTATGTCATAAATCCTAGGAACCTGTTCACAAGGAGGTATATCGCCTGGATTTCTTGGAATATTTCCACCATTTTGCTTTCTCATAAATTCATAATAATGAGGATTGTGTCGGTTCCCTGTATCAATTTTTCCGGTTCGGTAAGAAAAAGCAGTGTCACATCCAGGCTGGGGGCACCACATTTGGTCACAACCACTGCTTTTATTTATCGGAACACCGCATTTAGGACACGGTCTGGAATCTTTTTTAATAGCAGCTACCGAAGCAACATCATCTTCATTACAAACATGTTCTTCATCATTTTTACCGTTTTTTCGAGCGTGACACTTGCTACAATAAAACTCTTCACATACACCACACTTCCAAGAAGCGCTTAAAAAACCTTCACAATCTCCAGAAGGACATCTTTGAATAAAAGAAATTTTGTTATCTTTGTTTCCTTTAATATGAGAAATAACAGGTTCTGGGATAGAATAAAACTCTCTCATAATTTTTCGACCCTTTTCAAAATATTTTTCTGCTCGTTCATGATATTCTTTTTTTATTTTTTCATGTTCTCTTTTGGCTTTAATCAATAAAACATCATCTTGATAATCAGGAAGACGGGCTTTCCAATTTCCTGTTTCATTTTCTAATCTTTTATCCATAAATTTCTTGTTACAGAATGAAAGAGAACAATGATCTCTTATATAAGAATGCTGAATTGGTTCGTTACAAAACATACAACAAGGAGTGGTTGAACCATCTGTCAATAGATAAGTTTCAAAACATTCTAGACAACAAATTTCTTCACATTCATGATTTTTACATTTAATAGGTTTTCGGCGAGTAGATGTAAATTTATTAGTACAGACAGAACATTCATCCAAAGAACAAGCTGCCATTTTACACAAATTTATTTTATATCTAATTATTAAGATTCAAAAATCAATTTTATATTTTATAGAAAAATATAAAATTAATCTCTCCAGCCATAACCACAATTTCTACATTTATATATTGTTGTTTCGCCTTCATCACCGCTTCTCATTTGTTTAGTAAAAGTGTCAACTTGATATTCTTTACATCTCTTACATCTGACATAACTTTCAATCTTAACAGTACGAAGGTCTTTGGTTGTCTCTAAAAAGAACCTTTGTTTTGATGGTTTAAAAGGTTCTGAATTTTTAATTAAATTAAACCTAACAGTTTCTTTAGAATTACTTTTTAAATGAGAAACTGTCTCTTCAAATCCAATTGTATTTATCAAACCAACAACTTCTAAAATAAAATTTCTATCTTTCAAAGTTAGTAAAAGTCCGTCTTTGTATTTTAATTTAAGAAGAGTATTTATCTGTTTATCGGAAAGTTTATTACCTTGATACGAAATTTTCTTTAAAATACCTTGAGCTGTATCTACTTTTGGATATGTTGACATTTTATTTCTTTTTTAATATTACTTTTTCATTTTTATAACTTGAACAAATATTGAGATAAAAAGTTATAATTAGATTTAATTTTTAGAAATACAAAATGAAAGATTGTGGATGTCAAAAAGAAGATGGAACCAAAAATTGGGTAGGTGAAAATGAAGTAGGAGATGACTTTCTTTTTGAAGAAGGAACTAATATGATTAAATCTATAGAAAGAAATATAGTAAATAGTAAAGTAAATAGAGATGCTATTTTTAATAAAAAATTAGATGAAGACCAATTAAGTACATTAATTTTAGATGATACTGTTATCGATTATTCTTATATCGAAGGAGATGATGATACTCTCGTCAATTACGAAGTTGATAATATTAATGATGAAGAGGATAATATTAATGATGATGACGAAAATAATATTAATGATGATGACGAGGATAATATTAATAATAATAATGAAGAGGATAATATTAATAATAATAATGAAGAGGATAATATTAATAATGATGACGAGGAAGGGGAAGACGAAGAAGAAACGGAAGGGGAAGACGAAGAAGAAACGGAAGGGGAAGACGAAGAAGAAACGGAAGGGGAAGACGAAGAAGAAACGGAAGAGGAAGGGGAAACCGAAACGGAAGACGAGAATGTTAATGAAAACGAAACAGAAGACGATTATGCTCTTATAAAAGAAACCGAAGAGGAAAAAGAAGATGATACGGATTATCAACAACAAGTTAAATATTCTTCTAAAAGAGAAGCAGAAAAATATCTTAATGACCTTCTTTAACAAAGATAAAAAAAACAAAGATAATAAAAATGGAAAAGATATCAATCCAATATTTTGGTTTTACAGAACCTAAATTTAAAGAGAAGATAATTTTACCGAATAAGAGAACTATTTTGAAAGAAGTAGAACTACCTCAGTATGAAATTAATCAAGATAAGGCAAAAATTGATGACAAATATAAATTTATTGATATTGATAAACTCATGAAAAGAGGAGGTAAAAAATATACTATTGCTGATTTAAGAGATATTGCTAGTAAACTTAATATCCCTATTACTAACAGCAAACCAGAATTAACTAGATTGATTAAGCTTAAGATTGGTATTGAATAAATATTAATGATAAAAAAGAAATATAATAAAATGGTTGTAGTTTTGTACTTCAGAGAAGGGTGTCCTTATTGTGGAAAAGTAGCCAAAAAAATTAAAGAAAAGAAATTAGAAAAAGAAGTAGAAGTTTATTATTGTGATAAAGATTTTACCAAAGAAGAATTTCAAAAGAAATATGGTAAAGATGCTACTTTTCCAAGAGGTTACAAAAAAGAAAACGATGAAGTTATGTTAATTGGAGACAGCGAAGCTATTGTAAAATATTTGGAAAAGAATTATTAATTTATAATATAATATATTATAAATAAGAATAAATATTTAAGATTCCATCTTAGATGAAACAGAATCTTGACGTTGTTTTAAATAACTTAAAGCTTTTTCAATTCGGTATAATGAAGGTCCAAATTCGTTTCGAACCATTCCTTTGATAGAATATTCTAGTTTAGAAGCATAAGTATGTCCATTTTTCTCTGTAGTTGCATATTCTTTAGAAACTTTAGCTATATCTTTGATTCGGTTCAAGGCTTTGTTATGAAATTGAGATAAGCATTCGTCATAATTTCCGTTTCTAATTTTAGCATTCTTCTCTTTGATAAATTTTATAACATTGTCTTTTATTGTCAAGTAAGAAAACCAAGCATCGATGTAAAGATTAACTTTTGTTAACGGACAAGACATAAGACAGACTAAGAAAATATTGTTCATTCTATCGGTTATTCGGGTTTCAGAATAATTGTCAAACCTGTCCAAAAAAGTTTCGACATTTTTGGTAGTTTCGTAACAAGGAGTTTGACGGATTGCTTCAATACATTCTTTTTCCAAACATCCTGCTTTTGGAAACAATTCGGTGTATCTTTCTAAGTCTTTTGATAATTCCAAAATAGTATAAAGTCGGTTCTTGATATTGGGAGTTGTTCCTGCGATAAAATTTCGTATTTCGTGACATTTTGGGACAAATTTGATAATTTTACGATTATTAATTCGAAGGATAACACATTCACCACAGAAATCAGTCTTGTTTAATTTACCTGACATCTGGTAGTTATGATAACCATTCTCAAGAATATGAACAGCTCCTTCATAGGTCAGACGAGATGGAATCAAAATTCTTTCATTAACTTCTTCTTTGTTAGGTAAAAAATCATTTCCAGTAATTTTATGATAGTAAAATGTTTCTGGAGATATTTCACTTGGGTTCAAAATGGTTCCATCAAGTGATACTGAGCCAAGATAAACAACAAGTCCTTGGTTATCTCGAAAATCAACTCGACTCGTAGTTAATAAAGAAGGTGTCATTAACATAAAATGATGAGCGATGAAAGGAATTTTATCAACATTATCCAAAAATTTTTGACCTCCGTATTTTAGAAATATTTCACCAAATTTTTCTTCTTTGTCTCCCCAGAAGCTTCCGGTACAATCATGACGCTTTGTATTGTAAAAGTGGGTTTTTCCGTTTTCGTCAAATCGAATAATAACAAGAGGCCCTTCGTAACACATTCCAAGAGTGTTTTGAGATTCTTGATTAAAATAACTTTTAAAAGTTTCTGGCTGATATTCTACAGTTTCTACATCCATGAAAGATGCAGCCACCATTTCATCGGTATTAGTGTTGAATACACAACCTTTTAATTTAGGATTTTCTATCCCTTTAATAAGAACAAGATTCTTGTCCTCGCTGTAAACTTTGTCTTCGACAGAAATTGTATCAAGCATGTTGATTTGTTTTACTATTTTTTGATTTATATATCATTTTTATTTTAAACTATATAACTGAAAAAAAATTGTTTGGTAGAAATTTAGAATCTCCATAATACTTGCCTTTAAGTTTTTTAGGTTGGTATAATGAAGTTATTGTGGTTTCCCAAGACAAACCGTTATTAGTTTCTTCTGTGACAAAACCAAAAATATTTTTTTGGGAAAAAATAATTGGATAAAAATTATGAGTTTCTAAAGAAACATAAATTCTTGGTCTATCGGTTTTTAAATTATACTCTTGTATTAAATTATCACCATAGTATAATTTTTTAAGTGTTTTTTTCTTAGTATCGAAAACCAATCTAACAAACTTGACATCTCCATTAATGCTAGAAAATCCAAACAACCCCTTATAAGTTTTTGGAAAAAGAAGAACATAATTAACTATCATTTCATTATTTTTATTACTTATGATTGTATAATATAAGGGGTCTTCGGGGTACATATTTTCGTTAAAATCTTTATTTTTTGCTTTTTCTAAATTAACAGGAAAGTATCTCTCTTTAGAATGAAAAACAAAAATTGGCGCAAATTTCTTAATTAAATTGATGGTCTCCATTTTATATTTTCTTTATTTGAAGAATACTAAAATTTTATAAATTCCATAAAATGAAAATATAGAAAATGTCAGATGATGAAGATTGTGGGGAAATTAAACTCAAACATACAGTAGCAAATTTAAATATTTATGATTCGGATGAAGAAGAAACCGATGACGATTTCGAAGAACCTGATTTTGAAACACCTAAAACACGAAAGGGAAGTGTCGATGAAGTAACTGAAGAAAATGCCGATGTATTAAATACTCTCCTTTCAGAAATAGCTGAAGCAGAACCAATTTGTAATAAAATGATTCGGGTTGTTTTGTATAATCCAAAAGGTGTCAAATTTTTGAAGAAAAACGAAGAAGTCGATTTTGACACAAATGAACATGGTTATCCTTTGATTCCTGTTGACGGAGAAGAATATATCCTTCCTTTTTTCACTCAATTAAAAAAGATGAGAAAGGAACTAAAAGGTACAAAAATAGAGACAAATGTTTCTACTCTTTCCTTTCAATTTTAATTATTTAATGATACAATTAAATAATTACAACGAGATAAATAACAAATTCTTTTCTTTGAAAACAGTTTTGATATGTTCACAAACTTCGTTCTTACTAATTTTTCCAGTATAATATTTTTTATATTTCTTTTCTTTGTCAACACTTTTTAATATTTTTTGAACCATAGTAACATCCAGACTGCTACAAACTCTTCCTTTGTTTCTTGGGTTAGAAGTATCTATAATTCTAAAAAATTCTCTTTTTCTTTTAATTACATCGTCTATTTGTTCACCTCCTCTATAGATATACGAACCATAGTAAGGGTATTCTTTGAATTGTTCTAACAACTTTTCATAGAATTTATCAAATGCATGAGTATATACGAATTGTTCTACATCAGAACTATTTCTAAAATGGTCTCCTTCTAAAATTCTAATTCTTCTAACTTTTCCTTCTAAAATAGATGTAATTGAAAATCCTGTTTTATCCGACTCACGATAAAAATGAATGAAAGTTCCTTCTTTAGAATAACCAGGTTTTACTTTATCTAAATCTAATGTTTTGAAACCAGCTAAAGAACCTTCTGTTCTTTTTCTTCCTTGCTTTCTGTCTCCTGAACTAGACAATGCATCTTTTGCTGTTTGTAACCAATTTTCTGGTATTTTGATAAACATGAAATAATTACTAAACAATTCCATAATATTTCTAATTAATTTTGAATCTTCTCCTCGACTTCTTCTAATTAAAATATCTTCTAATAAAAATTTAAATTCTAAATAATTTTGTTCTGTCATATAATAATCAATAATTTGACTTTTATTTAAATTTTCCAATTTTTTGTAAAGTAAAGTAACACTATCTTCTAAATCTATCTCTATTTTAGATTCATCTTCAGCATTAAAAATGTAATTATCTTCGGTGTTCAATTTACCAATACTTTCAAAAATTTGTTCGTTTTCTAAATAAAGTTGGTTTCCTAAGATTTTAGTATACAACGGAATGGTAGAATTAAAGTTGTAATTTCTTTCTTTCCCAGCAACAACTTCGATAATAGTGTTGTAAATAGTATATAAATCTAATTTAGGATACTTTTCTTTAACAAGTGTAATAATGTTATCGATGCTAGCTAAATTATATTGTTTTTGCAATGAAAGAATTAAAGGTCTAATAAGTTCTCTTTTTTCGTCAGAATAATAAATATTGTAAGTATTAAATACATAATCCGAAGGAGAAGGACCTTGATTCATAGCTAAACCTTTTCTTTTTTCATTACCCGGTTTTCCTCGAGCTTTCCAAATTTCCAAATATTTTGGCCCATAATCTGTCTCTTTGCTATATGGTTCGTCTGAATTTCTAACATTTCTGTCATAATTAAGATAAGCATCAAAAGCGCACTGTTTCATGTATCTTAAAATTCTTTTATTATTGATGTCTTTTCTCTCTGCATTAATATAGTTTTTTAAATCAACACTGAATTCTTTACCTGTTTCTAGTTTTTCACTTGGTTTGATAGCAGCCATTCGATAAATATCTACATTAATCCGGTGATTTGGATTTTTGCTTCCTTTTTCAAGAAGATATCTATTTTTTAAATCTTCATGAGAAGTGGCTCTGATGAAACGACTTAGAGCTTGATGCATTCCAGATTCATGCCATCCGGGAGCCATGATATAACCCCTAATCACATTATGAAGATTTATACCATCTCTTGCCATTTCAGAAGCTATAATCATTTGAATATAATTTCCGTCCATATTGTCAGGATGGTTAAAAATTTTAAGGGCTGTTCTTAAATTATTAGTTTTCCCTGTCAGTAGAGCAAATCTTTTCTTTTTTGGAAAACTTTCTCTAATCTTGTTTCTTCGTGAATCGATAATACTAGAATCATTAGATCTGAAATTTTCGAAACCAAGTCTTTCTAAAATTAGACCAAGTAAAACAACTCCACTTCCTTCTACAAGTTCCAGATAACAAAAACTATTTCCCGGTCTTTCTGTTTCAGACCTCTTCATTTCTCTCTTGATATAATCTGTAAATTTACAACTTAACTTAGAAAGATTTTTAAAAGTACTTTCCAAATTATTTGGGTCAATAAATTGATTCATTGAAGCTATTTGTTTTCCTTTTTGAAAAATATTATCTTTGAATCTGAAATCACCAAATTCGTCTCTTTTAATATAAGTTTGGAATCCCTTTCTTCCATATTCTTGATTTGGAAAAACAAAAACAGCGCTTTGTCTAGCCTCTCGATAAAAACTGTCGTTTTTCTTTTTTTGGACTATTTCTGCTACCTTTAATTGAATACTTGACATTTCTAAAGGATAAATTGTAATTTGAGATGGAATTTTTTTGACAACTAATTCGTTTTTTGGTTGACTTCTGGATTTTTCATATTTTTGTGTCTCCGGAGTAACAACAATTTTTTCATTAACAATTTCTTTTTTTACCGGAAAAATTGGTTTTGATTTAGATTCTTTTGGATAAGTAACTGAATGAGAGTATCTTTCAGCTGTTTCTCCTTTATTATTAATTTTAATACCAGTATCTAAAAATCTAACGTAGGTAATCATCCCTCTAAAAAATGGTTCTACTTGAGAAAGACTTAAATTTTCATAAAAAGAAGATTCTTTTACATTTGGAAATTGTCTATCAGCCGGAAGCAGAATATTTATCAATGGAACAAAATCATCTATTTCATTAATCATTGGAGTAGCTGTTGCGACTACTACCTTAATTCTTTTAGCTGTATGAACAACTTTCCATAAATAATTATAGATTTTATCTATCATATCTGTTGTTAAACTGGTCCCTGATGTGTCAGATAGATTTCTTAATTTATGAGCTTCATCTAAAAAGAAAATACAATCATCATAATATTCGTTTATTTCTTGAGTAGTAATATTATCTTTTACAAATCTTTGATAGGTAGTAATTTCATAATTTTTATTAATCATTCTAGTCATATTATTCTTATATGTTTTTTCTTCTTCAATATCTAAAAGTCTTTTGTAAGCTTCATCGGAAGAAAGTTTTATTAATTGGTCTTTAAAATCTTCTACTGTGGGAGGTCCTGGTTCCAAAACAAATACTCTCCTAATTCTGTCCGGTTCATTTTTTCTCAAATATTCTGTTAAATTAATAATAGAACCTGTTTTTCCAGTTCCTGTTTCATGTATATTTAAAATCCTATCATGAAATCTACCATACCGAAAAAATAAATCTTGATGTTTAAAGAATTTACCCGGTTCTGGAGGATTTTCTTTTTTAAAACCTCGAAGTTCTAAAAATTCTTCTCGAGAACTTGTCTTCCATTGTATGTCATCGTCATAGTAATCCTCGTAATTTTCAATAAAATCATGGATATAATATTTGTCTTGTTCCATATTTTTATTAATTATAATTTTAAATGTTTGCATTTAATAAAATTATGGACCAAGATAATAATAATAAGATTAAGATTAGGTTTTTAGCTAGTTTAGATAAACTTGGTAATTGGAATCAAGGTTATATGGTATTTCTATTAATTGTATTAATCGGAATGATAGCTTTTTCTGGGTTTCTTGGATACAGTATTTGGAGAAATATTACTAATGGTAATAAGTGTAAAACGAAGCCAAGTGCTACTGATGCAACTATTACATGTCCTAACCAAAATGGGACTAATTCTGCCAATATTAGTACAAATCCTTACTATCTCTCCAGTGAAGGTAAACCAATAGAAATCACTACATTTTACGATGCAGTTGATTTGTTATAATAATCTATCTAATTATAATTATATATAAAAATGGTATCAAACGATATGAAAGAATCAATTAATAATGCTAAACAATCATTAAGTAAATTTAATGGAATGTTATATGCTATTTTATTTTTTACTTTTATTGTAGTTACATTGATGTCTCTTAATATTTATTATGAATTTAGATATCATATTTGTGCTTTTTCCAATGTAAGAAAATGCGTGGCTTCTGACAAATTTTGCAGTAATAGTAATACTGTTCAAAGTGACCAAAATTTTGCTGTAGAATATTTAACAAATCAAACAATTTCTATCAACTTAGATTTAAATAATGTTACTAATCAATCTTTATTAATAGATTATTATAATTACGACACTACCACAGAAAATATTGGAACATCGGTTTTTTCTTTAGATTTAAATTTTACTGATTCTGTTCCTTCTACAGGTGTCTCTAATATTCAAAATCTAGGACCAAGTGCCGGTTATAACGTAAATTCTAACGGAGTTTCTATTTACTTATATCCTTTTTCCGGAAAAACTATTACAGGAATTTCTGCGGCTCAAATTGATTCTATTATTTCGGCAGGTATGTCAGGATCTCCTCTAGTAGCTTATCTAGACGAACCTTTAGAAGTTTCTAAAGGAGAAGTAGAAAATTCAGGTGTTGTTTTTATCTCGGACATTTCAGATTATCAATTCCAAACAGGAACATATATTTTACAAAAATACGCTAATGCTAATCCAAAAAATTTAAAATTAACCAGTACCGTGGTAGGAACATCTTCTTTATTCAATAATTTTGCTAGTAATAACACCGTAGCATATCAAGAGACAGTTTCTGATTTAGAAACTATCAATATTTCAGAAATTATCAAAATGAACAATTACAAAAGTAGACAAAATTGCACAGAGTCAAATAAATCTGGATGTATTTGTATTGACCCTGTTCTCCAATATATACCTAACTGCAAGAACTATGCTTATGATTCTAGTAATAATGAATACAATTTATTACAAGGAAAAAATAGTAGTCCTCTCAGTAAAGTTAAATTTTGTAGTTATCTATCTGATACAGGAACAGCCAATAACAAGGCAGCTATACAAAATAATGTTCCAGCAAGTTATAATAATATTATTTCTAAGGGGAAAAATCCTCAATTTTATGCTAACGGATACCAACCAAATAATCCAATCTTATCTCCAAAAGTTTCAGAATTTAAAAGTGAAAGATATCAAAGACAATCTGTTTTCTGTTCTAATGTTGACAGTTTAACGGGTTACAATCCTGTTAATAATGATTTGTACGCTTCAGGAGCAAACGACCGTGGTTACAGTAATGCAGGGACTAGTGTTTGGAATTCTACATTACCTAACGGTAAGTTTGTTGGCAACACAGTAAATTTAGGTCATCCTTTTAGATAATAATTACAAATGTAATTATTATTGAGAGAGAAGAGAGAAGAGAGAAGAGAGAAGAGAGAAGAGAGAAGAGAGAGAGTTAATTTTGCTTGGATAATTTTTGGGTGAATCCCTTTAATAGAACATCAAGAACTTGATAACATGTTCTTGAAAAATATCTATAAATATAGAAAATAACAATAATGGCTAATAATCCAATAACAATAAAAAACATTGAATAAAATCTATCTCTCTTAAGTTCATTAATTACTTCTTCTTGAATATTTTCTATCGTATTAATAGCAGAATAATTTTCTTCTGTAGAAGAACAAGGTATTGGATTATTATTTGAATCATAACATTGTGTACTTCCACATTGCTGTTCAAAATTAATAGAACCAGAAATTTGAGAATTTAATACTTTCAAACTAATTCCAGATGTAATACAATTACAAGTATTTACACTTGCATTATAACCAGCTTGTCCATAAGTGGTAGAATTATGAGAAACGATAGTCGACCCTTTGATACTTGATTTGATTAATGTTACCTTAGCTGGTTCTCCTCCGATTTGGGTATCATAAAGTTTAGTTTTTCCATTTTCTGCGGAAATTCCAACAATATAGTTGTTTTTAGTGTCTAATGGTGTCGGAGGAGTCACTCCGTCTTGGGAAGATAAAACAATAATAGAAACCACACCGGTTTCTGGATTCGTCTCAGAAACAGTAGTAGCATATTGTAAAATACATTTGAAATATTTATCTGTGTCAAAAGTTTTTGTTTCTGAAAATTCTGAATCAGGTATTAACAAACTTTCTTGATTATTTTTTGTGATATCAAAACCTTTTCCATAAACTTCTATATATTGTCCCAATGGATTTTGATTTGGCGGGGATATAGAAAAATTAGTATCTATATTTTCGTTAGTAGTAATATTTCCAAAATCGTAATATTGTTTAACATTACTCTGACCACAACTTCCACAAATTTGGTTAAAATTAATTTCACCTCCTTCAAAAGTAGTATTGATTAAATCAACACTGGTTTCATCTAAAACACAAACAGTTTGTTGACAAATATTGCTTTGTCCAGTAGCTGAAACAGACGGAATCACACCTGTTCTATTACAAAGAGGGGTACATTCTTTATTAATTCCAAAAACTTCATATTTTTGATACTCAGATTCGGGTAAATAACAAGAACACCATGGAGTTAAAAATGGATTTGTTGCTACATCGGCAGCTGTATAACTATGACACATATCATTTAAAATATCTGTGCAGAGACCGGGTATTTGATTACAAATCTTCCACATAGTGTTATAAAAACTGGAATCTCTATTGATACCATCTGAATCTATACCTCCTAAAAAACTACCTCCTTCTTGAGTATATCTTTTAAAAACTTTATTCAAAAGATTTTTAGACCAAACAAATCCTTCAGAATTTATACTCCCTTCAACTACATCAATGTTTTGAAGTTGTTCCCAATCACATACTTTAGAAGTAGTAATAGCTCTAGCGATGGCTCTCAAACAGGGTTGTTTTTGTTTTAACGGATATTGTAAACCTCTCAAATTAATATTTTCAGATTCATTGTAAATACTAGAAACAGTTGATAGATTAGAAACCATCATTTTAGAATTTATTTGTACGAAAGAATCTTCTAACCACATTTCTAACCAATCGTTTTGAGTTGGAAGTAATTCATCTCCTGAACAGTAATCAAAGATAATATCTCTGCAATAATTAGTACTCAAATCTCTGTAGAGTGGATGACAAGTTCTCTGTCTGGCAGGAGTTTGGAAACAAGAATCCGGATCTTCTGAACTGTTACATGCATAATCATTGAAACAACATACAAAAGGATCCGCTCTGAAATTTTGTCTAACACATCTTAAACCAGAACCTATAATTGCACATTCTCCTTTACAACACGCGGCCCCTGACCCTACTTTATAACCTCGGTGTCTATCGTTAAAAGCACAATTACCTTTTTCAAAGTCATTATCCAGAACAGTCCATTCTGTATCTGTTGGTTTATCTCCTTGGAATCTATCCCCGATATTATTACAATATGCTGTTTCGTATTTAATAGTGGTTTTTCCAATGGCATCTATAGATAATTCTGTAAAAGTATATATTAATTGTCCTATGAGAGCTAATTCCCCGATACCTGGAAGAGAATCCAGAATGGAAGAAGTAGTGACATCGGCTGCTTCTTCAGCTGTCTCTTCTTCAGCAGCAAAATCCTGAAGTTCTATTTCTTCTGGTTCCGTGGAAACCTCTGTTGGTGATATTTTACCCAATAAAAATTTAGTTCCGTTAAGGAGTCCCTTTGCACCAGCTACTATTAAATTTTTAGTAATAATTAAAACAGTTCTAATTGGATTGGCGATGAAAGAAGCTGCCCATTTAGCTACAAAGGCAGCAGCATCACCAACATAACCTAGAGCTTGCAATGTTTTTCCAATAAAAGCTCTTCCTTCATCTTGCAAAAACATTTGAATTATTTGATTCCAAAAATTTGTACCAGATCTTTCTATAGCTAATTTAATACCTTGTATTGTTAATACAGCAGCTTTGTAAGGAAGATAAGCTAAAATACCAGAAGCATTAATTTCTGCTATTAGTTTTGGATCTCCTACTCCAGTAAAACCTCTTTCTGCGTTTAGAGGATTTAAATTTTTATCTAAAGCAGCTAAAATTTCTTTGTAAAGAAGAGAACCATACAAAGCAGGATTTTCTTCTGCTTGAGAAGCTAAAGGATTAAAACCTTCTATTAGCGGCGGATTATTTGTTTCATCATTACAATAATATTGAGCGTTAACAATTGCCTTAGTTAGGTTAGTCTCATTTTTAATATCATCAGCAGATATGGCTTGAGGGGTACATAGATTAATCTGTCTATCTTTTGGATTAGGTCTAGGTACATCATGTATTGAACCACACGCACCCATTTTTTCTTTTATAAATATTATTATTTATAAAAGAAATGACGGAATCTACTAAAAGTAAAGAAGAATTAGGAGGAGAGGATATGGGCAAGACAAGAGGGAATAATACAACAAATATCTTGCTTGGTTTTTCTATATTATTTGGAGTAGTAGCTATCTCTCTTATGATTTATTATATTGTCGAATTAGAAAATACCAAAAATTCCATATCCATAGCTAGTAATAAACCAGCTGGGGAATTTGCCACAGAACCCAGTGCAACTGTTTCTTCAGGTATTCTGAACGAATGCAATTACAATGGTTTACAAAACCAACCATGTGTTTATCGGGCTCAAACTTTAAATGAAGCTATTAATCAATGTAATCGACTTCCACAAATTTGTAATAGATTTGTTTATAATAGTGAAACAAAATCTATGTCCATTATTGGAATTAATAGTAATCAATTTATTCCGAGTCAAACTTCTTCTATCCATACTAGACAAGTAGGAATTACTTATTCCAGCTCAGGTTCTGATAATAATGCTAATACAGGAGGTTTTACCGGAACTGCTAGTTTTACAGGAGGAAGCCAAACAGAAATTACCTCTGGTCAGACTACAGTAACTAATACATTTGCCGGAGCTCCAGCAGTAAGTTATTATTAAATTTTAATTACAACTAGAAGATAAATAATTTAATTTTCTGTCAAAAGGTGTCATAAACATAGAATCAGATAAATTTTCTGGAATACTATTTGGAAGTAAAACCGGAACCGGTTGACTTTCAGCTATATTATTTAAAGTGTAATTAGTACTTAAAAATAACAAATATGGTTTTCCAGAAATTTCAGCAAGGACATAATAAAACATGTCATTTTCAATATTACCAGGGTTAAAATTATAAATAATTTTAATTATTTTTATTGGAATTTGATTAAGTTCTTCTAACCAGTAAGACCAATAAAGAGGAGTTTTATAACTTAAATCTAAAGCTCCTTGATTTCTATCAAAACTATTATAAAATGGGATAGTATCATTGTAAAGAAAGAAATTACCTTTTCTATTTATCTGAGAACCCCAAAAAACTCTATCAACAATATTTCTAGTCACTGAATTCATAATAATACTTTTTTGTAATGAAAGAGATGAAAGAAATAAATTATTGACTAAATAAGAAAGTCCTGGATTGATAGAAATTGGTCCTTGGAGTATAAAATTTTCACCAACAAATTTTCTGTTTCCTCCTAGATAAGAATCATTATTAAAATAAATATCATCGAAAGGAGCTGTCCCTGTCATGTTAGGATAATATCTAATTGTGTAAAATTGATATTGTGGGTTGATATTTATTTTCATATAAATTTTGTTATATCCTGTCTTTCCAGAAAAGTTCAAATCTCTATCACTTCCAGATTTGTTAATATCCGGAAGACAAGATGTTACAATAATAGAACCATCTTCATATTTTAACGGACCAACACTTTTTGGTATTATCGGTACAATATTATTAACAAATAAATAAGGAATTTTCCCAGAAACCAAAGTTAAATCTAAATTTGTATTGGTTGCTAAAGTCAAAGTTTCATTAAGTTTTCCATCTATTTCATAATTTACAATTCCTGTAATAACAATATATCTGTCAGGGACACTATTTATTTGTTCAGACCCTGAAGTATAAAATCCAATAACCAATTCGTTAGAAGAATATTTCATAATAACATCGATATCTTTTTGGTTTTTGATATACAGTTCAGGATTACCCGGTATGAAAAAATTATTTTTAGTTGTAGTTGACACATTTGAAGTTTCAAAGATAGACATTTTAATTGGAGAGCAGTATCCAAAACTTGAGAAAAGAGGATTAATATTAAAAGTTTGATTGTCTGGGTTACTTGGGCTAGGAACCAAACCTTCTCCCAAATATTCAATATTTTGAAATTGGTCTAAATCAAAACCATTGTATTTAATTTTTCTCAAAGTTGTTTCATTACCAATATTTATTCTATTATATTCGGAAGTGGAAGCTGTATTTTCTGCTTCTATATTCTTATAACTGGAAACAAAATTAATCTGATTTGTATCATCGGTTTGATAAATATATTTTTGAACTCTATCTAACTGATACGGATAACTAAATGTAATAACATCATTATCAACACTACTATATCCGTCAACAGAATATATTTTAGGATTAGGAGGAGTAAAATTATTAGTTATCCGATAATTTATATATTGAACACTGGTTCCGTAAGAAATTCTACTCACATTTTGATATTTATTGTCATCAGAGTAACTGTAACTTTCATCAAAAATATCGGAAACACCATAATTTAATTTTACTACTTGTTGTGTTAAATTATTAATACTAGTTGTTAAAATAATATTTTCTTCTTCTACTTCAATGGAATAATTTGAATTTTTAGGAAAGAAAAAACCTATTGGATAATTATATTGGACTTTGGTTATTTGATTATTGGGTGAATAAAGTTCTTTTCTTTTGTTAATGGTTATGGTTTCTGTTCCATAAGTAGGAGATACCGGAATATTAATAGTAAAAAGATTAACACCTTCTGTTTCAGGAAGTTGTAAAAATCCTGAATCAGGCTGATATTCTCCGCTAGAAATTGTTACCGTTCCATCAATTGTAGTAATCGAAGTCCCTCCGATAGTTGGCTCTGCAAAAACTTGATTTGTATCGTCTGTGACTAATAATGTTGTTGGGTTTGAAGAGCTACCAACATTCACTTTATAATAATCCGTTTGATTGACAAGAGGCAAAGGAGTTGCATTATTAAAATAAGATACATCTGTGGTAGAATTAGAATTAAAAGTCATTGAAGTTCCAGAATAAAGATTCAAATAATTGAAGTTTCCACTAGTTTGATTAGTATTAGAAGAAATAAATTTTATTTCTTGATTGGTCAAGTTTTTATTAAATTTAAAACCTGAATCATAACTTACCATCTTATATTTAGTAGGATTATTTTTGACACTAGGGAAGAAATCAGCACCTGAAATAACATCTAACGAATTAATTTTAGCATCTGAACCAGAAGCCTGAACCTTTGTTCCTGTATAATCTAAACTATAAATTCCTGTTGGTTGGGTAGAACTAGAATCTAAACTTTCAAAATAAATACTAGAACCTTGAGTTAAACCAAAATCACTATCAATAATTCCTCCAGTACTGGAAAAATAATATTCTCTTCTAGTATAATTTGGGTATTTGTCTTTGTAAATAATATTTAATTGATGTGAATTGTCTGATTTTTTAATAACAGTTACTTCAGGATTGGTAATACTAGTATCCTCAAAAGTAATATTTTTTGTTATTTTTTTGTCAGAAATATTTAAAAATAAATCTATAGATAAGACATTATTACTAAAAGAATAACTACCTATTGCACTCGGAGCATTTTGACAAGTTCCGAAATCTTTAGAAACCAATATCTTTTTACCGTTTGTACTAGATTTAGCATAATCTATTTCTTGAAAAGTAGAATTATCTAAATCATATAATTTCAATGTTTTGTGATTAGTATTACAACTACTTTTTGATAAACAATCGCTGTTTTGTAAACAAATATTGTTACTATTAGAAAGACACTTATTGTCATCTGTTTGATAAGTAAAATTATTGGGACATCCTATCAAACTACTTGTGTCAAAAACATCCCAAAACCTACCACAATATCTAAAAGTTTCATTATCGTTTGTTTTTTGTTTCAAACAAATATTTGGAGGTTGACATGCTTTTTCAGAATCATCACAAATTTCTCTACTAATAGCTACTTGTCTAGCGCATTTTCCAATATTATTAACGAAAACACCCCCAATACTCGCCCCGTTATTAGTTCCAATTACATTTCTATTAGCTATTAATTTACTGTTAAAATCTTCGTCAAAAGTACAAGCTAATCCTATTTCACAATCTAAACCAACATTATTACAAACTTGTCCTAGTGAACCTTTTTTGGATGTTCTTCCTTTTTCTACACAAAAACCATCCAGAGTGTCAGCGTTAGTTTCACATGGGAATAAGATATTTGGATTGGTTTCTACTACTGGAACTCTTTTAGCTCCAAGTGGAAAATTAACAAGACAAATACCGTCTTCAGGTCCGCCCAAATCAATAGTGTAAGTATTAGTACTACTTAAATTAATTGGCAAATCTTTTAAATCTAATTTAGTAGTTCCAGAAGAAACCGTTAGAGATGTTATCAAAAATCTTCCTAAAAATCCTTCTTCTTGACTTAACAATGTGATGTAGTAGTCTTTTTCTAAAATTGTTGCTCCTGTAATAGTAAATGTTTTATCTCCATTATAACTAGCCGAATATTGAACTAATGGTTTATTATTGAGACATCTAACTTGATTTGGAGTTTCTTGGTCTGTATATAAAGCACATTGTTGGTCAAGAACACAACCAGAATCATTCGGAAATATGTTAAACTTACATCTTCTGGAAATGGTGTCACATACATGATTAAATTGTCCATTTCCTTCACAATCGGTATTGTCAGAACATGGTTTATTAATTACTTCTCCAAAAGCCTGACAATAACCATAAATACATCCATCTGATAACGGAGTACATTCGTTTCTAGCATTACATTCTTGGTTAATATTTTTTAAGCAAATTCCGCCTCCCTCAACAATTCCATGAATACAAACTAAACCTTGTAAAGAGTCGCATCCTTGTTGTTGATGAGGTCCGGGTAAATTTGGTAGGGTTCCAGATTCTGGATTTTGTTGACACGGTTGACCTAATCCTTCTGGAGCATAGCCAGAGGAACCTATTTTCTTTTCATTTGATTTAATAGGTGGGTATAATTCTAAACTATCCCCGTCTGTGGTGTTAGATGAAGGATTTAAATTTCTATCAATAACTATAGGTTGTGATTCAAGTTCTTTTTGAATAACTTGTTT
>Ga0208645_1001344_pt1 | contig 21762 bp, 38 predicted proteins | sample VirMetDEL_Sep_01_FD_184519 | JGI IMG/M metagenome (GOLD analysis project Ga0208645, IMG submission 184519) | Aqueous microbial communities from the Delaware River and Bay under freshwater to marine salinity gradient to study organic matter... | ecosystem: Environmental > Aquatic > Marine >... | reverse complement strand
AAGGCTATGTGCAACAACTCATGCACTATAGACTCCTCGTCCAATGGCACATCGTGGTAAATGACAGCGTTCCTGCCATCAAAGTCCCTCTCTATCCCTATAAAGTAATCCTCCCCATTATACTCTATCTGATTAGAATCAATACGCTCTGTACGTATATCCCAATCATCTACACCGAGCCTCTTAGCCCAAGATTCTATAAGTGGTTTCATAACCGCAAGTAAGTAATTATTTTTCTAATGACAACGTTCCTGAAGAAAAAAGTCCCCCCAGGGGAAATGAGGTGGGGTATGAGTTGTGTACATGGGGGTGGAGTATATATACCACGAGCGATTGGCTGCTCTCACAAAACCTACCCCCCGTTCTGTTTGGGGTGGGGTCTATTTTCTTATTTAGAACGATTCTAAATAGCCACTTGAGTTGATATTCACGTGTACACCTTGTTGGTACGTAGTGGTTACGTTCGGCATCATTCCGTTACCTACCTTAAAATGCGTTCACCTTGTTACCTACTTTGGAAGATCTGAATTGTAACACAGTGCAGCCTGGAGCAAGATCCATAATCGTGTGTTTGTTGTTATAAAACTATGCTTCAATCGTATACACGATGTTAATACTATGCATTACAAGGTACTGTTAACACTTTCGTTTGGACGATGTTATAAATTTCGTTTGGGCTTTGTTACATTCCAGATGTCGTATATACAATGTTGTAGATTTTGTTGGTAACTTTTTCTAGTGGTTTCCTTGTTTATTCCAAAACTTCAACAGGTATCAATAACAATGTGTCTAAAGCACTTTCTGTTCTCGTTGGTAGTGCATATCATAAAAAAAAGTTATGCGATTTTGAACTTACAACAAAGTGTATTCGCTGAGTGTGTTCTATGTTATTGTCTTTTGTATGACAGTTAGTGTTTTTTTTCTTGGATACGTCAGGAATATTATCTATTCGCATGCGTCATGCGTATGCGTACACGTATGCGTCATGCGTGAATACCTATGCTTTTAGATAGGAGTTTGTACGTTGTTGACCAGCTCCAAGTTCAAATAACCCTAACTAATTGATTTTCAGTAAGTTATAACTGTTAACATTTCCTTAACACTTTCTTAACATTAGCTTAACATTGGTTAAACTTTTATCTTTCACCTTTACACCATCGAAACAAACAACGAATGAAACGAACAATTAACAATAACGCTGTAAGGCTTGAAACTGAGGTAACTTTTCAGGGTTACACCGTTAAAGGTCGCAAGCGATCCAAAGCGGTTTACCAATCGCAAAGCGCAAGATCTGCAAAGAGTAATAAGATCCAACGCAATGCGGCAAAGTTGGAACACCTGGAAACGGCACTACTTAGAACGGCATTCAAAGCGAAGCGAAAGGAAGCAAGGCAAGCCGAACGAATGGAAAAGAGAAACGAACGACTAAAAAGGCAAGGTAAGATATAACTTGCAAACATAGCGCAATATTGCGCCAAGTGGTGAACCTGCCGAATTGCGAAAGCTAACAAATGGGCAAAGATATAAAGTGGTAGTTTATTGGTCTACATTGTACGAATGTAGGTTTAGATCCAAAGCGAAGCTTAAGCCATGACCAAACGATTGGCGCAAATAAAACTATAAACAAATGAAAACTTTTGTATTAACACTTAAGCAAGTAAACAAATCAGGAAACGATTCTTTCAAGGCAGTAAAAGCATTCAAAATTGAAGGAGGTAAAAACGTAGCAATGAAAAAGATTGCTGAAGACTCAACAGAATTTTGTAAAGATATAATCGCCTTGAAAAAGCGAAGCGAAGAACGAGGAAACCGTAGCTCTTTGAATGGAATAAAGAAGAGTTTGCCGATGAGTATTGAAATAAGTGGAACGAATGTTTCTCTTCAGTATCGAAACTTCAGCAAGTTCGTGGAACAATCTTCGAAGAAACTAATTGCTGAAGACCTTTTAGATAACTTCCAATTCGTAGAAAAGCATGATTCATATGATCGTGCATAATTAGAAACCTAAATAGAAACCTTTGAAGGTCGTATCGTAATTGGTACGACCTTTTTTAATACCATAAAGAAAAATGAAAACACAATTGGTAAACAAAACCTTTAGGTCTAAAAAATTAGCTTGGACTTCAGACATGGAAGGTGACTACGTGGTAGATCTAAGTAAAACAAAGCAATTAGATGCGAATGGACTCTATATTGATTTGGAAGGTGATCCTATCCTATCTAACGAAACTTGCAAGTTGGTCTTTGAGAATACTCCTCATGATAAAGATCATATGGCATTGTTTGACAAAGAGTTTCTGAGCAGTTTTACGTACGATCTTGCACATGATTTACTCTACATGGCAAAAGATTTCGGCAAAGAAGACAAAGACGTGATCGCATACGGAAATGCAATAATTGAAATCAACAAGTACTTGTATAAACTTTAAACACAAAACAAAATGAGAGCAATTACAAAACAATCGATCAAGGCATTTATGAATGCTGAACCATTTAAGAAGAGCAATATGGAAGTGGAAGTATTGCCAAATGTAACGGTATTGAAACTGTTTGGTAACAGTATCGCATACAGGTACAATAATCCAGGACGTACACTTTCAATTACAAATTGTGGATGGGATACACCGACCACAAAGGAAAGACTGAATGCACTACCGAATGTAAGTATTCAGCAAGTGAACTATGAATGGTTCCTGAATGGTAAAAAATGGGATGGTAAACTAATAGACGTTAACCAATGAGAAAGTCAGAAAGCGTTCAAGCCATAAATGCAGGAGTGGCGATTGGTATAATGTTTCTGCTTATTCAGTTACTTAACAACTTTGTCTTTTAGTGGACAATGATATGTCAGGAACGCAACTACATTGCAAACAATTAAAAACACACATCATGAAATTACAAAGAACATTCAATTTCATAACTAAGGACGGGCGAGAACATACCTTTCATTTCGGAAGGTATGAACGTCCGAACAGTACTAAAGCATGGAAGCTCGTTAGTGAAGCATTGGACAGGAGCTTTATCAGGTCCGCAGGTTATGACACGACCGAGTGGAAGCCTATTGACAGAGGGTTAAGATTCAAACTGGGCAAAGCACTACTCAGCGATATGGTAGAAGATATTTTCTTCATGCCTAACGATAAAGAAAGCGCAATCATTTACAAATATCAACTAAACAAAAAACTGAACAGATGAAAAAGTTACTCAGCAACGGCAACAGTAATGCCAAGACAAAGAAAAACGATAGACCTACAAAGCTATTGTACATGACCCCAACAACCGTAGAGGGTAAAGAGATGTGTCCATTTGCAACCAAAGGTTGTAGAGCTGCCTGTTTATACACATCAGGCATGGGTATATTCAAGAATGTACAAGAGTCAAGGTATGAACGTACATTGATGTATGTCAGGAACAAAAAGGTGTTCTTAGAATACTTAGCCAAAGAAATCAATGGTAGTTCCAAATTCCATTACCGTAAGGGTAAAGAGTTTGCCGTACGATTGAATGGCACAAGTGATCAGCCACTCGTTGAGAATTTAATAAGACACCAGGGTATTCATAAGAACGTAGTGTTCTACGACTACACGAAGAACCACAAGAAAGCAGGAGAACGATACTTGCCAAGCGGACACAGATATGTGGTAGCATTGTCTTACTCAGGTGAGAATGAGAAAGAATGTATTGAAGCATTGAAACGTGGGGCTATTGTTGCAACGGTGTTCGATACCAAGAAAGGTGATGACCTACCAAGTAAATGGCATGGGTTCAATGTGGTAGATGGTGACGAACGTGATGACCTCATGCTTGATGTTCCAAGCGGTACTGTATTGGGTCTTAGAGCAAAGGGTAAGGCAAAGAATGATACAAGCGGATTTGTAGTAAAAGTTAAATAATCAAAAACAATAATTTAATAATCACTAATCAATAAACAATAAGCAATGAAAGTAAACACAATGAGCGGTATGTTCAATCACATCCAACACATGGTAAGCAAGGGTATTGTAAATCTTGATGATTTCTACAATGTATCATATGACAGTAGCGTTATCACCTTACAGGGTAGATACTCATCAGACAAACTGTCTGACTACACAGAGTTCTGGTCATTCCATATAATCGGATGCAACGGTTTTGTGGAGGATACAGCAGACATTGATGGAGTAGAAGTTAAAATAGTATTCACATAATAAGGCAGGAACAATGAAAGTACAGACAGTAAAGGACAGAAAACTAATCTGGGAATTCTACACGATAGATTCAGACGGCAATGAAAACATCTACTCTGATTGGGTAGGCGTAAAGCCAGCTAGAACAAAAACTTGGAAGTTATTGAATAGAGTTCTTAAATCAAGAACAGGCATTAAAACAATCGGATACAGACTAAGCAAACAGAATTAAGTTGAAGTTAAAATAGTATTTGAAGCATGAGAAAAGCAAGCGTAGACGTACAGAAAGTCACTGGAATTTCAAAAGGCAAGTACCAAGTGTTCAGAGTGAACTTTGTCGATGAAAGACACTACAATAATTGGTGGAACATGGTTGAAACAAAATGGGGTTACAAAATCATTGGCGTAAGGTTCGATGATGGAAACTCTGGAATTGATGGATTTAAAAACAAAAACAAGTAACATGACACCAAAACAAGGAACAACACCAAGAGAAGTAAAGATTAACTTATCGGATTACATGGGTAACAATTATCGGTGGACATTAAAGAAAGATATCAATGGAGACTACAAGATTAATTGCCACGGACAAGCTTTTTCTAACTTCCAATGCAAACACTTCAGGGATGACATAGAGTGGGTGGCAGATGAGGGAGATTGGGAACGGGTAATCAGAATGATAAACAGTGGTGTTAAAAAAGTCATATCAATTAAATCACGCTAACAAAAACAAAATGACAAAAGAAGAAAGAGTATTTGAAACCCTACAGTCAACAGAAACTAATTGGACTGTACGTAAAGAACCATTGACCGCTACCAAAGTAACGGATGATGGTATTGTAGAACTACCTACCGAGACATTCGGACTGTTTAGGTCTGATAACGATGGGTGGCTTGGTTCTGTTGGTAATCGATACGAGCCAATGCAGAACTTTGAGTTAGCCGATACGATAGTAGGCATACAAGATATGTTTGGTGGTAACATTAAAGGTGGTGATCTGCGAGGAGGTAAGAAGATATTCTACCAGCTCTCGTTAAGGGACGAACACGTTGGTCCTGACACGCTGAAGAGACACATCACTTGTCTCAACTCGCATGATGGTACATCGTCCATTGGCTTTGGTAGTACCAACACGGTCATCAGTTGTAGTAACACTTTCCACAAGGCAATGAAAGACCTTAGTAGGTTCAGACATACAATGACAGCAAGCGACCGCCTGGCGATAGCGGTAGCAGAGTTCAAGAAAGCAATGGATGAAGATGCTGATCTGATGGATAGGTTCAAAAGGTTTACCGATGTGAACATTGACAGAACGATACTTGAACGTGTCATGCAAAATGTCTTCAAGGTTGACATGAACACCAAGGAATCTGAGGTAAGTACTCGTAAGAAGAATCAGATAGCGGACTTTGAACAAGCATTAGAGCGTGAGACATCACAGAAAGGTGGTACACTTTGGGGTCTGTTCAATGCGGTAACGTATTACACCAACCACATGGAGAAGTCAGATGACCACCACTTAATGTTTGGTGGAGGCTACAAGAAAAACCTTACTGCCTTTAACATCATCGATAAGTACGAGAATGATAAACGAACATTGGTTTACGCATGATAGATTTATTTGAACACTACGAAGAGATGCCACCCCAACTTAAAGGGGTGGTATCCAAGTGGGTAGAGATTGACTCTGGAAACGGTCTTACCTACGATCAATGCGAACAGTTTCTCAGTGAGGTCAATGCCATAGGCTATACGTTTGAGTATGGTCTATGTGCAGAACCTTTTGGGTTATGTCGTATAGGTGACAATTTAGAGTCAGGAACAATATAATTTTACGGACATGAGTAATGTAAGAAGCATAGCACTACGAGACATCAGCAAACACATTAAACAATTCTATGCAGAGGAGTTGTACGGACAACGTGATGTATGGGTGTGTTGTGCGGAACATATTGACACAAAGGAAACGAAAGAACTTAACCGAAGGCTTGGTCTTCACAAAATCAATAAACAAAGATGAGTAAAGCAGAAAGAATTACAAGTGTTAGGTTTTACAACCACGGACACTACAAAGTAACCATCTCCTACTACGGTAAGGAGTACACGGCAGTTGTTACGGACATGATGATGATTGATGAGTATCTATGGAAACGAACTAAACGTGCCGCCAATGAACTATACAATTACGTTAAACTAAAAGCAATATGAAAAAGATGGTAACACTTGCATTGTATATGGTCGCACTCAAGGTGCTTGACTTTATTGATAACCTAAAAAAGGATGATAGTGATGAGCAAAACAAATAAAACACAAACACAATGAAAACAACAGTAACACCAACAGAAGCAATGGGTAAGATTCTATCGTTCAATAATGGTAGGTTCTTTAGTGTCAGGTTCATTAAGAAAGATGGATCCCTAAGAAAGATGACCTGCAAGAAGGTTGTAAAGAAAGCAATCAACGGTAAGGGTGCAAAGTACAATGCCCTGGAGCGTGGTTATCTTCCTGTGTACGATGTAAGTAAGAAAGAATATCGTACCTTGAACTTCAATACGCTGACTCAGTTCAAACTGAACGGAGTTGACTACAATGTAAACAAAGAATATTCACTACCATTTTAAATAAAACACTATGAACGTATTATCACTATTCGATGGAATGAGCTGCGGTCAAATCGCACTCAACAAACTTGGAATCAAGTATGACAAGTATTTTGCTTGCGAGATTGACAAGTATGCAATGCAGGTAACTCAACATAACTTTCCTGACACCATACAGTTAGGAGATGTTCAGTTCGTTACCAAGGAGACTTTCGGTAATCACAAGATAGACCTGGTAATAGGTGGTAGTCCTTGCCAAGGATTTAGCTTTGCAGGTAAGATGTTGAACTTTGATGATCCACGCAGTAGACTGTTCTTTGAGTATGTCAGACTTGTTAATGAGTTGAAACCCAAGTATTTCCTGCTTGAGAATGTCAAGATGAAACAGGAGTCTAAAGACATCATCACAGAGTATATGGGTGTTGATCCTATTGAGATAAACTCAGCATTGGTATCTGCTCAGACACGTAAGCGTTTGTATTGGACGAATATTCCTAATGTAGGACAACCTGAAGATAAGGGCATTGTGCTGAAGGATATCATTGAGGATGGTATGGCAGGTGAGGCTCCTGTAAAACATACAGATAGAAACCGAAGACATTTAAAAGATGTCAATGATAAATCATTATGTACTTCCGCTACAATGTACAAAGGGGCTGGTAACAACGGAATGACTCTTATACAAGTAGATGACAAGGTTAAACTAAACGAGAATCAACAGAAGAAAATTGAAAAAATCAATAACGTAAATCCCGACAAGGCAAACTGTTTGACAGAGGCAATTGGAAGAGGCGGCAGTAGTTCTGAGTATCTTACAAGCGTGAAGAAAAAGACTGATGCCATTAAGCAAGTAGGAGACAAACTCCGCCACCCAGAGGCAACCAAGAAAGGATATGCTGAAGCAGGTGATGGTGAGGGTCTTGATCTTACATTCCCACAGTCAAAGACACGTAGAGGTAGAGCAATGAAAGATAAGTCCAACTGTCTTACTGCGGCAAGTCACGAGATGGGGGTTGTGGAAGAGGATAAGGAATTACGCCCTGCGACAATTGTAGGTAGAAGACTCAATGAACGTGGTGTAAGAGATGACTACAATAAGGATGTTCCAATTACTCAGTGTCTACAAGTCAAGCATAATTCTGATAAGACAGGAACATTGACAACTGTAGAGAAGGATAATGTACTTAGTGAGAATGAGCCTGGGCGTTACCCTAATGCTTACGAGGATAAGAAACTCGTATGGCGCAAGCTCACACCACTTGAGTGCGAGAGGCTTCAAACCGTTCCTGACCTATACACACTTGTACTTAACGAGAACGGTAAGCAGTTGGTAAGTGATTCTCAGCGTTACAAGATGCTTGGCAACGGTTGGACTGTAGATGTAATTACTCACATAATGAAAAACATGGAACTATGAAAGATAATTTTGATTTTACAACGGCTTACGTTGCTATACCCAAAAAAGAAAGCGATGATTTTGAGTCAATTTTAGATAAGAACGATATATATGATTACGAAGTAACTTTTAGCTCAAGAGAGTTTGGTCCGTTCGGCAGTATAGAGTGTATCGACTACTGCTTCTATTGTATTGAAAATGGAGATGATGTAATGAGTAATAAGGAAATTTCCGATTTCATAAGTGAAAAACCAATGACAGAGGACAATGACGGAAGGACAATGTTCTTTGTTCATGACTATGAAAGAATAGGTGATTCTATCGGAGAGTTTTGGTTGTGTTATCAGCATTCACTTGAAGTTCAAATATCTTGCTAATTAAAATTGGTTTACGCATGAGAGATTTATTTGAACAAATGGACCCTGACAATAAGATTTTTTTATGTATCACATTGTATTTGGTGATATCCTTTTTAATATCATATTTATTGCTATCTATAAAAGGTTTGTTATTCAAATTAGATACATTTATTAAAGCCTGGATTATTAGGAATCTTTATTAATCTATCAACAAAAATGAAGAAATACATAGCATACTACAGGGTATCAACACGCAAGCAGGGTGACTCTGGTCTTGGTCTTGATGCTCAGAAGAGAATGGTTTTTGGTCATGTCAGGAACGATGTCATCCTTGAGGAGTTCACTGAGGTTGAATCTGGTACAAGCAAGGGTAAACGCCCCATACTTCAAAAGGCAATACAAAGATGCCAGGATGAGGGTGCTACTCTTGTAATAGCCAAGATAGACCGACTGTCTCGTAACGTACATTTCGTGTCAAGCCTGTATCAGTCAGGTGTTGACTTTGTATGTTGCGATATGCCACACGCTAACAAGTTGACCATACATCTCTTTGCGGCAGTAGCAGAGCATGAGGCTGATATCATATCAGAACGTAACAAGGCGGCTGCTCAGTCCATCAAGAGAATCATTGATCGTGATGGTTACTACATATCCAAAGCTGGTAACAAGATTACCAAGTTAGGTGGGTGTGCAAATCCTAATACCGCTCCTGCCATAAAAGCCATAAAGGAAAAGTCTCGTAACAACAGAAACAAGAATGTTGCAAGACCATTTGCCCAGGAGTTGCGTAGGCAGGGTCTTGGTTACTGTACCATTGCTATGAGACTTAACGAAGCAGGATACAAAACATCAAGAGGAAAGTTCTATTACAAAACAAGTGTACAAAGATTACTTCAAGAAACATGAAACACGAAACAACATGGAAAGACGATATCAAGGATATGATAAAAGGAACAGTAGTTTCAATAATTTACGGATGTTTGCTAGCACTTTTATGAACCCAAGAGTGTGGTATTGGTATTGGAGGAACACATCATTCAGATATGTTGTAATGACACCATACTTTTTATTCGTATTGTTTTTAACATTCTACATCATAAAGAAATGAACAAGGAAAGAAGAGATAGTTTTGAGTTTTGGTTCTACGTATTATACATAGGGCTACAGATTATACCAGCTATTTACTACATATTTATATACTGAAATGAAAAAAGGAAAGGTTAAGGTAATAGTAAGGGTTTCTCAAGAACACCCTGACGCTGAGACATTCAAATGTCTCGGAAACAAAGTGGTACTGAAGGCAGAAAGTTATGACCATGCATTTGAGTTTGCGTTGACAATACTTAACTTGCGAGACTCAAGAAAGTTTGAACACGGAGACCTGATGTTCTACAATAACGGAATACTGATAGAGATAGACAGATGAAGAAGACTCAAAAACTGATAAGTTTCAAGAAAAGACTGTTCAATGAAAAGCTATTGCCAGTGCTTTATAAATTAGATATTCCGTCAAGAGAGAAGACCGAGATAATGAAGACAGCAAGGCTTGTTGCTGAGGAGTATGCTGATGCCTATTATGCTTCAAGTATCGGTGAGTCATACTATGATACTGCTGATGAGCTGTTTGAGAAATATCACGAAAGCATTGAGAATGACATCATTGACATGTGCAAAAAAATGAATGTATCTTCTTTTAACCTTGTAGGATTCACTAGGGGTAACGAGTTAACATCGACAGCGAGGTGTGTCGTATCATACAATCTTACAGAGAAGTATGGTTCAAGCGATAAGATGTTCAACGTGATAGGAAGGGTAATGGGAGGTAGAGACAGGGGTACAATAAGGTCATCAAGAAACAGAGCGTTACAGCTAATGGATGTGAAAGATGACATGTTTATGACAATGTTCCTGAAATTAAATCAATAATTAACAATAACGATATGAACTACAACCAAACAAATAAGATAAGTAGGACAGAAGAACATTTGGAGATAGCCCTTGAGCTGTTAGTTGAACTTCAATTGATAGTAGACGAGAATCATAAAAAGAGGATTGAGGCACTCTTTCAGTCAGTGAAGTATTCTGATTATCTTGACCAAGAACTCCTAAACGAACTATTTCCGAGTGAGTTGGAGGATGGTAGGGTGATGAAAACAAGAGAACAAGCAGAAGCAAGGGCGTTAGAACTCTACCCAATTCATCCAGAGTTTGACGTTGACAGATTGAAGCCACTTAGAGAAGCCTTTTTAGCTGGTGTTGAGTGGGAGAAGGAACGTACGGAATTAACAAACGGGAAAAGCTATGAAAACCTTGATGCCAAAGGTATTGAGCATTCGGAATTACCTTCGGAGAAGCAAGAGGAAGTGAAGCCCCAACCGCAAGAGAAGGTTGATGTTGAGTATGAATTATATCACGGTATCGATACTTCAATTGCTGAAATAAATGCAGTGTCAGGTGACGGTTCATTAGGGTGGAAAGGTCAAGATGACCTTAGAGATATTCGTCTCAAAGTAGACTCACACAATACTATCACGATACATCCTATTAAGGAAATGAAAACAAGAGAACAAGCAGAAGCAAGGGCAAGGGAGTTGTATCCTGACATACACATAGCAACTGTTAATCAGTTACACGAAGTTTCAAGACAAGCCTACCTAAAAGGTTGGGGAGAAGCTCAAGACACTAAACTACGTGAAGCGGCTGAAGAGTGGAACAAATACAAATCTTTCTTACAGGAGAAGTATCCAGTAGAAGAGGGCGAAGAATGGCAGTTTACTTGCGAACATCATCAAAAGATTGATGAGATATTGAACTCGAAAAAGCACTAAACCAAAACAAATAAGATGAAACACTATCAAATAAGACGATGGGATAAGCGCAACACATTACGATTCAAGAAGTACGCATACCCTATGTGGTTTATGATGAACGTAATGACAATAATGTTAATATACACAATGGCTAATATAAATTAAGATGACAGAAAAAGAAGCAGACAAGTTACTATCAGAAGTAGTAAAAGGAATGATTGATTTAGGTATGCACGGACAGGAACATCTTCACGATACTCCACTAAACGTGATATTCTTAGGAGTATCATCAGCTATTATATCGGCAGGTGGATCGAAGTCTGACGATGATATGAAGGATGCCTCAGTAGACCTGTTGGAGGCTCTTGAATCGGTAATCAACTCCTCCAGGCTTATGAAGGAGATTGACATACAGAATCAGATAAACGACCTATTAGAATAATTAGTTATGGGGTGGATTAAAATTGACAGAAACATAACCGAGCATTGGTTGTGGACTGACGAGAAGAAACTGAAGTGGTGGTTGACCATACTTCTTGATGTGAATTACTCGGACAGGAGGATGGCTCTGGGGTATAATACCTATGATATAAAACGTGGTCAATCACCTAACAGCATAAGGACTTGGGCAAGAATTTTTAAGACAGGAACGAAGTCAGTTGTAAGGTTCTTGGATATGCTTGAGAAAGAGGGTTTGATAACGAAGGAAACAATAGGAAATGGGAAACACTCCACGACACTCGTAACTGTCTGTAAATACGATAGTTACGACCACTCAGGAAACACAAATGAAACGCAAGAGACAACAGTAAGTACCACACAAGTGGATACGCAATGGGATACGCAAGGGGGTGACATAAGAAGAAAGGAAGAAAGTAAAGAAGGAAAAAAAGAAAGAAATAACATAAATGCTCCAAGCATAAACGAGGTGATTGAGTATGTTGTAGGATGTGGGTATCCTCAATCCATTGCAGAGAAATTCCACGCCCACTACACTGTAAGAGGATGGGTTGTAAAGGATGGTTCTAAGATTGATAATTGGAAGGCTCTTCTGAATAACACTTGGTTCAAGAATAAGAAGAAGTCAGTTGTCAAAGCCCCACCGTTAGAACCAGGATGGAAGTATGTGGGACTTTCTGAGGCTTATGATATTGTACGTGATCAAAATAATGTAAGTTTGTCCGAGCAAGTGAAGATTGGTGCAGGAGATGATTTCGTAAGGAAGGAGATGAACAGAAACCCATCTTACCAAAATGTAGGTGAAGGATGGAAATACAGAAAGACCACATGAAGAAACTGTTCGATAGAGAGATTAGCATTTACGAGAGCCTGTATGATGTGGATTCAAGCCACGTGATAACTGTAGGTCAGGCTCTTGGTCGTATCAAGAAAGGTAAGAGTAAGGATAAGGTTGAACAGATACGTAGGCTTGGTAGTGGCAAGGAGCGTGATAGTGTTAAGAAGAGCCTACCATCTCCGTTGTTCTCTGGTGTGTTCAAGTCACGTAACGACAATAACATAATCTCATACACGGGACTGATATGTTTGGACTTTGATCACTGCAAGATAGTTGAGAAGATGTCCGAACTGAAGAGGAACAAGTACGTGATCGCCTGTTGGGTTTCTCCGAGTGGAAATGGAGTGAAGGCTTTGGTAGAAGTTTCGCAACCCGAAAGACATCTTCAGCACTTCGATGCTATGCTTGAGGACTTCAAAGACCTTGATCCTACAGGAAGAAATCTTAGTCGTGTATGTTTCGAGTCGTATGATCCAGATATGTACATCGCACGTAAGTGGGAGGTGTATGACAGGATGCTTGAGAAGGTGTATGATGCCGTTCCTGTCAAAGTAACAACCGAGAACAGCATCTACGAGAAACTCAAGAAGTGGATGATAAACAAGGGCGAGGGATTCTTTGAAGGTAACCGTAACAACTTCGTATTCAAGCTTGCTTGCGGATGTCTTAGATTCGGACTTACAAAAGACGAGATAAGAAACCCAATGATAGGCGATTTCTGTGGTGGTTCATTCACCGTAAAGGAATTGGATATAATCATCAACTCTGTCTACAGGAACTATGCATCAGACTTTGGTACTGCTGAGTTCACTGACGATGACAGACTCATACATACAGTAACAAGGGAAAGCATTGAACAGCAACTTGAGTCGTTGGACGGTCCGCTTGAAGATGTGATATACTTGAACGACATCTTTCCTGATATGTTAAAAGACTTCCACTCTGGTAATCAGAAAGGAGAGACAACCCACTTCCCAGGAATTGATGAAAGATTCAGATGGTGTAGGGGTGAGATAACAATTGTTGGAGGAATAGGAAACTTTGGAAAGTCTACGATGATGCTACAGCTAATGCTTATGAAATCATTGATGGATGGATATAAGTGGGCAGTATTCTCCCCAGAGCAGTATCCACCAAAGTTCTTTTACAATCAGTTGATTCATGCTATGGTAGGAAAGTCACCATACAAGCATCATCACGATCAGATGTCTGAGGATGAGTATAGAAAGGCGGCAGAGAAGCTGAATGATAAGTTCTACTTCATATACCCTGAAAAAGAGATGCCGAGTCAGGAGTACATCAATAGAAAGTTCGTTGAGGCGATGATAAAGCACAACATAGATGGATGTATGATAGATCCGTTCAATGCGATATACCGAGATAGACGGAATAATCTACGTGATGATCAGTTCTTAGAAGACTTCTTCCGAGTGCAGAAGAAGTTCGCATTAGAGAACAACATCTACATGGTTATCGTAGCACACCCTAACAGTTCCATACAGAAGGATGAAAGAACAGGAGACTACAAGTGTCCTAGGGTATATGACTTTGCAGGTGGCGCAATGTGGAACAACAAGGCAGATAACATCATCATGTTCCACCGACCATATTACAACTCACAGCCACAGGACTCAACATCTCAGTTCATCTCTCAGAAAATCAAGAAGAAGGAACTCAATGGAACGACTGGGGAATGCATATTGACCTACGATGTGATGAAGGGTAGGTTCTATGATGACGGAATTAATCCATTGGAGCGTGACAAGCATGAGTACGTTGTGCCTGAAAATGGGTTTTCAAGAGCAATGAAACAGGAAAGTATGTGGAGCGATGATGATGATTTGGAAGAAGTTCCATTTTAGAACTCAAATAGATTACGATCTGATAAATTAAATTAGCAAAACAAAAACAAAAGAAAGATGAAGAAAAGCTGGGTAACAAAAATCAAAGACAGAACCACTGAGTGGTTTGAGTACAGACAGAATGGGTTAGGAGCGTCATCTGCCGCCATCGTGTGTGGGTTGAGTCCGTACAAACCGACAAAGATGCAGTTGTTCCACGAAAAGGTAGGAACAATGGAGCCAGACAGAACAATGTCTGCACCTGCATTTCATGGAATACATCAAGAGGCTTATGTAGCTAATCTTTGGAAGTATTACGATGGAACTGAAGATGGATACATTGATAACTTTGAACGTGGAGAAATCATAAGAAAAGCAAATGAACTTGTTGGTTTCGTACAAAACCCAAAGTACCCACATCTGTACTGCAATCTGGATAGGGTTATTGAGAAAGGTTCACGCAAACTTAACGATGATGGAACTTTATCTGACGAGATAACGACAACACTATGTCCGTTGGAAATAAAGACTATGAACGGATTCGTTTACAAGAAGTACGATGGCGTTCCTGATATGTACATCATACAGGTTCATCAGCAGATGATGATAATGGAGTGCGACTACGCTGAGATAGCTATACTTATTGATGGAAGAGGATTCAAGGTGTTTCCAATAGAGCGTAACGAGGATATTGTAGACATGATATCCGAAAGAACATACGAGTTTTGGAGTCGTGTTCTTCAGGGAAGGAAAGCTCTTATTCAGGCTGAAATGGCTAAAGAAGATGATGACTTTGAGAAGTACCATAACTACATGGGGGTCATACAGCAACTTGAACCTGAACCTGACGATAACGAACACTACTCAACATTCCTGTCTGATACTCACGTAGTAGAGCAGGAGATAATGATGGGAAATGAAGATCTGCTTGGTCAGGTAAAACATCTTCAGACAGTTAAGGAAATGATCAAGCAACTCGAAAAGGAGAAGCGTGAACTTGAGAACAAGATAAAGAACGAGTTCAGAAAGGAGTCTGTAGAGAAGATAGAGTTTCCTGCGCATGGGTACATGAGGTACTATCAAAGAGCGAACAATAAGACCAAGATGTTGGACGTAAGAATCACTAAGCCAGACGAGTTTGTGATAGGTGTTGAGTTGGAAAAAATCGACAGAGAAATAGGATATATCATCTAATAATTATACTTTAGCAGCATGGAAAAGTTAGTAAAATTACAGAAGGAACTGAAAGCTCCAAAGAACCAAAAGAACAAGTTTGGGGGCTACAATTATCGTAACTGCGAGGACATTCTTGAGGCGGTAAAGCCACTACTTGACAAGCACGGACTTGTGCTTAACATAACAGACTCTCTTGGAGAACTGTGTGGGATACCATACACCGAGGCTACTGCAAGTGTTTACGACCCTAAGAAGCCAGATATCGTGGTTTCATCTAAGGCACAGGCAGGTATAGACCCTAACCAAAAGGGGATGAGTCTCGGTCAATGCTTTGGAGCGTCATCATCGTATGCTCGTAAGTATGCGTTGAACGGTCTTCTTCTGATTGACGATAACAAGGATCCTGACGTAACCAACACTCACGCCAAGACAACTAAAAGAAAGACAACAACTGTTGAGAAGAAGGCTGGAGACAAGAAGAAAGTAGTAGCAGGAACAGCAGAGTACAATAAGCTTTTAGAGTGGATTCAAACACCTAAAGGCTCAATAGACAAGGCACTTGAGATGTACGACATCGACAAGGCTACAGAAAACATAATCCGTAAATCAATTAATCAATAATAAAATGAGTTCAGTGAACAAAGTAATTCTTCTTGGGAACATCGGAAAAGACCCAGAGGTTAGAGAAACAAAGGCAGGTAACATTGTCAATCTTGTAATGGCTACGTCAGAAAGATACACTGACAAAAGTGGTCAAAAACAAGAGAAAACAGAATGGCACAATCTTGTTGTATTTGGTAAACTTGCAGATGTTGTTGCCAAGTACGTAAAGAAAGGTGACAAACTGTACGTTGAAGGGAGTATTACCACAAGGAAGTGGGAAGACAAAGAAGGTAACACCCGATACACAACAGAGGTAAAGGTTCGTGACCTTACCATGCTTGGGGGTGGAGAGAAGAAAGCAACTCAGCCAGCAGCAGTAGCAGTTGGTGAAGATGAGGATGACTTGCCATTCTAAGTATCTGATTATCAATTAGTTAAGAAGCCCTGTCGTAATGATGGGGCTTTTTATTATCTTTAATTATGGCTTACAAGAAACCTAAAAGGAGATATGAAATTACAGACGATATCTATGAGAAGATGCAGTCTCGTAATCAGCTTTGGACAAGGGAGGCTTACGATCAGTCTGAAGAACTTGCAGGGCTTTTCAAGGATAACATAATATATATGTGTGAAAAGAGGGGAGTAACCATAAAGGAAATGCTCCGATGGCTAAAAGAAATGGGTTTAAAATTTACAGACAGAAGGCTGTACAAGTGGGGAAATCAACACGCAATTTATCCTACTCTTGTGGAGATAACATTCTTCTCAAAGTATTTTGAGTTAGACCCAGGCGTAATGATAAGCAAAGACCTGCGTGAGTCAGATAGACTAAAAGGTATTTCTAAAAAGAATATCTAACATCTCCTCAACTTCAGATGTCATCTTGATGTCCATATAAGTACCGTCCGAGAACATTAGAGATGCCACTGCATTTCCATTCATAGACCTAACATACGCTCTGGTAACATCGTCAATGTGAAACCAACCTACTGATTCTTCGTATGTTGGCTTTGGAAGTGGTTGAGGATTGGGCAGGTTCAACTTCTCGTTTTCTTCCTTTACCCTTTCAATTTCCTCTATGTTTGTGCAGATGTATGTGGAAGCTCTCATACATTCAAAGATACGAACTATCTTGAGATGATGTTCCTGCCGAATCCTATTCCAACATAATGATCACCATTGAATCCGTAGTCTACCTTATAGTAATTCCTATTCACAGTTGCCTGTACACCAATCCCCATAAGAGGAACGTAACTCGCCTTGAAGTCGCTCAGAAGACCTGCATTTGCGTGTACTCCTAAAGCCCACTTCAACGGAACTTTCTTGGGTGTGTAGGTAATCTTTAGGTTCTCAGACCTGTTCTGGTAGTTCTGCCAAGACAAAGCCAATGTAGCCGCCTCCTGCTCTATCGTTGTGTCGTACTTTGCTATCTCAGTCAGCCAAGCCTCAACAATGCTAACAGTGTCTACTAAAAACAACGTATCTAATCGATTAACTATTATCTCTGATGTGATTGTGTCCCTGACAGTAACAAACTCCTTAGAAACAAATCTAACGGTGTCTGTGCGCCATCTATCAACGTACTCTACGGTAGGAACTGGCTTTTCTATGATAGTGGTGACAGGCTTGCCGCTTGTATCACCGCAACCTTTCCATGCAACAATAACCCCCATCAGGAAGGCTATCAGATACGGCAGGTACGTCTTCAACAGGTGCTTTACTATGTCGTTGTTCAGTATCCAGTTCATCTTGTAGTGATTCTACTTTCATTCCCATCGCTATCACAAGTAGGCATAGCGTAAATATTGCAATAGATAGGATTTTAAATTCATAATCTTTCATCAGTAACTCCAAACGGTTGGTCTTAGGAAGGCTTTAGTGTCAGGCTCAATGTTATCAAGGTGTATGAATCTACCGCCTCCTTTCTGCTGTATTCCAACACCTGTAAATCCAATCTCAAATGCGAGCTTCAAAACTTCATAAGCATCTCCTCTGTCTACACCTATATCAGCCGCTTGCCCTGTAGCGTGTGCGCCTGGGCGAGACTTCTTAGCCTCTATCGGATGCGATTCGTGTCTGTAGCCAGATGTGATACGCATAGGCTTTCCGTACTTGGTTCTAAGGTCCTGCAACATAGCCATAAAGTCTGGCTTCATCTCGTTCTTGCCTGAGTGCTTGCAGTCGAACTCTTCTTTACTGAAGTTAGGGTATTTACTCCAATCCATTTCTATCTTTCTTTTTTGGTTCTCTTCCTTTTCTTGAACACGTTCCTGTCCTCAAACATTTCTTATCGCATTCAGCAGGAACAATTTCACAAAACACTTTTTTCGTACTTTGTTTCAATCCCAAGTTCAAGTCTTTTTTTATTATTCGCTTGATATGCTTCAAATTCTGTTTTAAATCTCCCTACATTATACACCTTCCTATTGTGAGTTACTTGGGATCTGTATGTACCAGTCTGCTTGTCAAAATATACACCTATGTATTTTGAAGTTGATTTCTTATTCGTTCTCCCGTGTCTGTTGTTTTCTGCATACGTTACAATTTCAAGATTTGAAACGTGGTTGTTTGATCGGTTGAAATCAATATGATTAACTACTAATCCTTTTGGAATTTCACATATAAAATGTTCAGCAACTAATCTGTGAATTAAAAGTCTTTTTTCAATCCCATTAACATTTAACTTAGCCAATGGATATCCTTTATTGTTAAAATATGGCTTATGAACTCTTTCTTCTATTGGTTGTAATCCACCAGACCTTATTCGTTTCATTCTCTTTTTAGACTTTATCCTGCCGTAATTGCTTATTTGATAATAGTCCTCGTATCCATTTATATCTAACCATTTTTCCATGATATAAAGGTAATAAATTCAATAGGATTTCACACCATATCTTTTTACTTTCCAATCCTTTCTCTAAACATCTTTCTATGGAATAGATATGCCCACACAAACGTCAAGGCTAATCCTACATTAAGTACAACCTCAGTTAGTGGTGGATCTGATAATGTGAGTACGTTCAACGCACTTCCACATATGATGCCTATCAATCCTAACTTGAGTGTCCAGTGACCTACGAATGACCACTTGTGTACAACCTTTGTCTTATCACCGTATAGATACACGTACATCATAATGACGCTCACGCACATCACAAGATTTGATACCTCGTTAATTGCTACTGCTATCATCTTCGTTGAATATTTTCTTTGATAATTTTTCTACGCCCTTGAGTCCGATATAACCAAGGATAAATGCAAGACCGTACTCTGTCTTCCCATTTAAACCTGTCACCTCAACAACTACCTGAGTGAGATAATTAGCAGAGAATGTACCTGCGATGATACCAGCAATAGAAGACTTCAGATTCTTTGTGGCATCGTTACTTACTGTGACAAGGGAACCTGCAAGTCCTGCCAACACAAAGGCAATGTTAATGCCTATTTCTTCTAAGAAGTCTTTCATTGTTCATTAATTTATAAGGTTTTCATTCGTCAATACTTTCTAATGCGTGATTTTTTCCTAACAAATTAAGAAAATTTGCAAGTCCAATTCCTGTCTTAGTGAGAGTACCATCTCTTAGATTTCTTCCTGTTATGTCTGATATGGAATCATCTTCGTTTCCGTATTGATGTCCGCCTGACACCACACAAACATCATTCAACAACTCCTTCATCCAAACATTACCAAGCTGACTGAACAACGTGGCCGACTTGTAGATTTTCTCACTGAGTGTGTTCCAAAAAGGAATAGTCAGGATATCTTTCAACGAGTAAACAATCCCCATTAATATGAATATCGGGAAGAATATCTTAGCTGCTATGAAGAATAGTATGTTTCTCACACTACTAAAGGTTTAATAAGATTGATTGCTTGAGTTCTAACACTACCTGCTTCCTCACTACTTACAAGATCCCACCAGAACTCTTCTCCTTCCTCAATCAGTCTTAGGAAATCTCCCGACCCTGTCTTGATGAAGTCGTTGACCTCTGTCATTGCGTTAGTGTACCACTCTTGAATCATCGCTCTCAACGGAAGTGTTCCTCCTTGCCCGTCAGGAATCGTAATGGGAGATTCATTGACAAGTGTCTTACATTGAGCAACCGCATCAAATCTTTGTTCCCAATTTGAGAAGTCTGTGAGATCTGAATACGCTATTCCTGCATTGTCCAAAGTCTTTTTGACAAAGTCATCAGCATCTATGGTAAGACTAGAGCTGTCAGACATCGTGTATGGCTTGTCTTTTGGTTCTACATAAGGAGGTTTTCCAAAGTAGGATACTTCTCCTTCGGGCTTTTTCTTGTCAATTTCAGCAAGAGCATTGTCAAAATCTGTTTGATTACCTAATAATATCTTCATTTTTTCCTGTTTATGACCAGATCTCTTCCTTCCAAGCCTGATTAGCAGCTATCTCATCTCCCGTTAAGACTCTATCCCATATTCCTACGTAACCAACTATTCCAGTAGACGTTCCGCTCCAAGCACTTAATATGAACTCCAAGGAGTCAGGTTCAACAAGGGTTGCGGGCCAAGCCGCTCCTATTGCTCCTCCTACAGTAACCTCTACACCATCTAAGTAAAACTTCAATCTGTCCGTTCCTGTTTCTGACCCGTCAAACACAAATGTACCCATACAGGTTTGGTCTGCTTTATCGTAGCCGTAGTATTGACTAGATACGGTGCCTCCTGCCTCCGTTGAGGCAGTGATGTTGTTCGTTCCAGTAAATATGTTGAAAGTGTAATTAGGGTCGTTACCATCCCCCAAACTGAACCAGTACTGATTAGCCGTTGGTGTAAATACGAAGTCAAGTGTAAACTCAGTATAACTTCCACTCGCAAATGAAGTTGTCTTGAAATTAGTGTTGACCTTTAAGGATAAATCCTTGAAATCATACTTTCCCTTATTAGGTACTTGTCCAACTCTGTTAGCCGCAAAAACTGCTGATAAGTCGTAACCATTACCGCTTTGGTCTGCCCAAGCATCCACCTTATCCGAAACAAGAGTTATTCCTGCGTCAGATCTGTATAATGCTATTGCGTCTGCGAAGCTTGATGGGTCGGCTAGTGATGGAACTCCTCCACCACCTCCAAGAACACCATTTATTCCTACACCTATTGACATCTTAATTCATATATGCTATACAACTACCTGTAGAGGTTGTAATAGCTGTTATTGAAGAACCTTCTTGAACAGGAAGATATATGCCAGCCTTTATAGTGGCTCCTGTGAGATTGTACTCATCTAATTTATTCTCTCCGTTCACAGAGAAAGTGGTAAACACACAGTCTTCCTGACACACTACAGCATAAGCAGATAACCCTGTGTGATCTGTTGAAACTGCAAGATGTTTGAAGCCACCTGTTCCTGATATTTTCCTTAGTTGTGATAGGCTTTCTACTTCGCCTGGTGATAATTTTGACATTTTAAATGTATTTAGGTAGATTATCGTCTAATATTTTTGCATCTGAACATCCACACGGACATCCACACAGTTCATCCATCTGTCCGAGA
>Ga0208645_1001343_pt1 | contig 21765 bp, 15 predicted proteins | sample VirMetDEL_Sep_01_FD_184519 | JGI IMG/M metagenome (GOLD analysis project Ga0208645, IMG submission 184519) | Aqueous microbial communities from the Delaware River and Bay under freshwater to marine salinity gradient to study organic matter... | ecosystem: Environmental > Aquatic > Marine >... | reverse complement strand
GTTAAATCCAGAAATTTTATCGGCTTTGTTCATCTTATTGAGATTTGCAGAACCTATTCTGGCAGCAGCTTTCTTATTGATAACAAATTCGCCTGGCGTCAGTAGTGCAGGAACAGTGTCTTCTGCCGATCCTCCTTCAGCAAACTTTGGTATAAAACCACCAAAAGCACGACGATAGCCTTTTGATCTGTTGTATCTTCTTTGTGCAAATGTGCTTGTATTGTTTGTGGAACTACCAAAAGCAAGTTTTCCTCTTTCTAAGAATGCTCTAATTGTTTCTTCATCTTTAAGCTCATCAAAAGAAGAACTAGCAGTAGATATTCTACTATAATAAGCAAAAGGACTTCCTCCCGAGAAACCCACACTTTTACCTTCTGCTAATAAGGTTTTAAATAATCCAGTCCATTTTTTAGCATTTTGTAATTGTTGTATTTGTTTGCTAGCAGTTTGTTTATCATAAACAGTAGACATAAATTGTTCTATTTGAGCTTCATCAGAATAGAATTTTCCAACAAGGCTTTTGATAAAACCTAATTGTTTAGCACTAGGCGCATTGGGATCTGGCTCTCCTCCTTCTGCGAATTTTTGAACAAACCCCCCAAGATTTAATCTGTTAGCTAGTGATACGGCTTTTCCTTCCCATTTTTTCCCAGTTGCTGTGCCAAAAAGTTTTCGAAGAACACTATTACCTTTCTGTGGGGATAGTCCTAATCTTTCATAAATTCCTTTTAGTTTTCCAGCAATGGGAGGGTTTTCTGATTCTTTTCCTTCGTCAATAAGTGGCAGTATAGTTCCTCTACTAAAAGCTCCAGAACCAAAATCTTGTGTTATAGCATTAAGTAATGTATCCTGAATACCTGATGTCGATTGTATATCCTCTGTCATCTTAGACAATTGTTCCAAACTCATCGAACCAGCTTCTCTTAATGCTTCGTTGCCTATTTTTCTAGCAATGGAACCAGGACGAGCAGCATCTAAGGATTTTTTAGCGTCTACAAAAGCTATATCCTTCAAACTTGGAAACCATTTAGAAGCTTCCCCTAATCCGTCTCTAAAATCAAAATAGTCATTTTTCTCAGAAGAGCTTTGAGCGACTTGATATATCCCGCTGTTTTTAATAGTATTTAGCACGGATTCAAAAATACCACCCTTAACACTATCATTTAATGTGCTTAAGAAGTTATCGCCGGCTCCTGCTGCTATGCCAGGGAAATCTAAATCTGCTCCAAGATTATTCATCATCTCTATTATTCTGTTATTAATAGCGCCGCCGACATTAGCTCCTAAAGCTCCATCTAATCCTTGTCTAACTAAATTATAGCTTCTATTACCAAAAATAGCCTGCAATCTTTTTTCCATGTTAGAAAGTTCGTCTTCTTTCAACTTTCTATCTTTAAGAGTACTGCTAATAATTTCACCGCCTGAGATTATGGTAGGAGTAAGATTTCCTGCTTCTTCCATAATAGCGGCACCAACAGTATCGGTTGCTAATATTCCTCCACCAATGCCGTATTTTTTAATATATCCACCAAGATTATAAAAATCTTTAGGATTTGCCCAATATGTGTCTACTGGCCCTGTTAAGCTAACAGTCTCTATTTGTTTAACTGATTTATTTTTTCTATTGGGTCTATAGGCGCTGTTTTCAAATAGGAAATTTTTAGCAGCTATGGATTTAGGGGTGTTTCCTTTTTCGGAATTGCTATATGTCTCGCCTAGAGGCAAAAATTTTGCTTCTGATCTACTATCAGGAAAATCTAAATAATCAAACCGTCCTTTTGCTGGATTCCCTAAACTATATTTTTCCCCAACAAATTTCTCAAATCTACTAGCGTTACTGAAAGCTTTAATGTTTTTAAATGTTTCTTTATCTTCATCTGTTGGTTTTACTCTAATAAATTTTGATCTATCCCTAACAATATCATCTTCAAATTGTTCATAGTTATCAATATCTTGTATGCTTGTATATTCACTCGCCAATGTTTTAACTTTTCCACCCCAACTATATTTATTCATCTTCTGTAAATTACCAGCCCCAATAGTTTCAACAGCTTTCTTACGAATCACAAATTCGCCAGGAGTCAGCATTGCCGGAACAGTATCTCGGTTTCCTTGACCCGGAACAACACCACCAGAAGCGAAAGCCTGTACTCTACCACCCTTATTAAATGTAGTTCCTCCAGCTTTAAGGCCATTAATAGCAGAAGTTAGATTGTCCAATGATTTTGTATTTGCATTTAATGCTGTAGTATTTACAGCAATAGCAGCAGTTACTTTTTCATTTTTGGCAGTAACGGTTATATTCCCGCCGCCGGTTAAACTTCCTAATTGTGAAAGAACTCCACCCTTATCTTTTGTATTAAATAATCCTGTTACACTTTTAACTATTCCATCAAAAAAGTTAGTGATAGCTTTGAAGTTTGTTATGGCGAAAGCTGTAGCAAAAGCTGCGCCGATAGGGGCCAATGCTCTACCTATAGTAATTACATTTTTAGTTATACTAAGAAAAGCACCGGCAATATTTTTAAATACGGTATTTTCACTAAAATCACGAATAAGAGCGTTGAATTCTTCTCTTACTCTTGTAATCTGAACAGCATAAGATTTTTGTGCGGCAATAGCGTCTTTGGTTAATGAGCCTTGTCCACTCTGGGCGATATTGAGTGCTTGTTGTGCTGTTGTGAATTGTTGTAGTAACGGAATAACTTTACCAATCTGACGGAATCCACCAAGCTCTTCTACAATCTTACTAAATCTAACATCTCTAGGATCTAAGTCTTTTAATCCTTCTGAGAGTCTCCTGATAGCCTCATACGCACCAACGAACTGCCCCTGAGCATTTTGTAGCTCAACACCAAACTCTTTAAGATAGTTAATCGTGCTACCACGTTGAATTCTGGTAAATATCGTTCTTAAACCAGTAGCAATGGTCTCGGCGCTCTCACGAGTAGTAGCACGAACGCTTGTAAATACAGCGATGAATTCATTTAGAGCATCGGTTCCCTGACTTACGCCTTTACTCGCAGACGCAAACACACCACCAGTTCTTTGGATAGCAGCAATAATATCTGATGATTCAACAGCGAATTTAGCCGCTACGGCATTTATAGAACCAAGAGCCGATTCTAGATCGCCAGCACTAAGTTCAAACTGTCTAAGGGCAGCAATTGCACCCTCTGTGGTTTGTTGAATATTTTTAAATGTAGGAGCAAGATTTGTTTTTGCTAAAGCCTCAAGAGACCTTTGTGTTTCGGAGGCGGTAAAACCTGCCTGAGCCAAAGTAACAGATACCTGAGCCAAATCAGAGCTAGCGACACCTAAAGTTGTAGATAATCTTGTGATCTCATTAGAAATACTCGTAACAATTCCGCCTGTTCCACCAACAACTTGTTGTAGCCTTCTCATTTGGTCATTAAACTCAACAGCAGATGAGGTGGCATTTCTAAAAACATTAACCAATGGAGTAACAAGAGTACTGAGAATAGCAATCCTTTTACCAGTGTTAAAAACCTCTCTACCAAGTTTATTCATAGCATCTGATGAATCTAAACCAGCAGATGTCATTCCAGATAAAGTACTTGCTACTTTTGTATTAACACTAGCTACCTGAACAGATGACCTAGCTAAAGAACTAAAGTTAGCACCAAGAGTTGATATTGTGGCTGATAAAGTCTTGGCATTAGCGTTAGCCTTTTGGAACTCCGCATTCATTAGCTTGAGATTTTTAGTTACACTAGCTATAGATTTTGGAGCTCCCTTGGCCAATTTAACATTGACATCTGCATTAATAGAACCAAGCTGCTTCTTAATCTGACCAACAATAGGTTTAATATTGTTTGGTCCACGAAGATTAATTTGAGCGGTTAAGTTAAAAGGTGTTGCCATATCTTATTGTTCCTAAAGTATCTCCTTAACCCTTCCAAAGAGGTGGAGCTAATAGTAATATTACAATATTAATATACACTATTTAGGACTGTTTTTATTCCGCAGACGCTTTTTCAACCGCTTTTTTAGCAGTTTTTCTAGCCTTCTTCGGTTTTTCTTCAACCACTTCTGACTCTTCTTCTGGTTCGTCAGACGCAAGAGTAACAGGCTTACCATCGTCGTCTAAGAATGGAGTAAATTCAACAATATATTCTCCTTCTTCGTCAACTCTATTCCCTTGCTTATCAATAAAATTACCTTCTTCATCGATATATCTTCCGTTCTTATCAATAAGTCTTCCTTCGGTGTCTACATATTTTCCTTCTTTATTAACAAGTCTTCCCGAATCATCAACAAAGCGATAGTCCTTCAAAAACTTATTCTCTGGAAGCTTAGACTCATAATCATCTTCTAGACCATAAACAAAATTAGCAACATGTTGAGCGGCCATAATTGCTACTAGTTCTGAGGATCTCTTTTGATAATCATCATAAGACGCAAAATATTTCTTAGATGGATTATCTCCATATGCAGTACAAGCATATACCAAATAATTAAACTTAGCATTATCCGCCTGTCCTTCTGCCGTATGGTTATCGAGACTGGTTCTATCACTAATAAGTTCACGAAGAGTTTCTCTGTCCCTCTTCATTTGTAAAGCTATTTCCTTAGCTGTGGCTAGGGTGATGCCACCTTTTTTGAGTTGTCTTTCGGATTCTAGTAATTTGGCTTGTAGAGTATTGTACTCCGCTTGCTTGGCGTCGTCCCATAAGCCTTGTTCTTTTAGAATATCGTCTAGTCTTGCCCTGACAATAGCTTTAGACTTTAGAGCATCGTTAAAGGCCTGATTGTAAACCTTATTCGCTTCTCTGTTGTCCGCTGCTGACGGAGAAACTACTTGTAATTCCACATCTTTGACTTTAAATTTTCTACTCATTGTCGCCCTTTCTGTAAAACTTGTAACTATATTTAGTTTTTCCTTTTATCTTATTTATTTCTGATATGGCTTTTCTCAATTGATTATTACCATTATTCAGAATTCTATTTCTTGTTTCTTCCCAAATGTCTAAAAACCTGTCTTCTTTATCCGAAAGTTCTTCGTCTTCTGATTTATCTTGCCCCCATAAATATCCAAAGTTTTTTTCGAATTCGTGTAATGCACCAATCATGGTTGTTTGTATTCTTTTTCTTAGAATATTCTCTTGGTCTTCATCCATCTTATCTCCTTTGCTTTCTTTGCTCGTTAGACATGGTTAATATATCTCTTTGCACATCTGGCAAATGTTGTTCTTTTACTGTTCCTGATTTCTTTAAGATTTCTTTTCTCTCCTTAATAACTCCTCTTCCTTGGTGATCGTTCAAAGAATAAATGTTTTGTACTTCCTTTTGTGATTTTCCTACAATAAAAACTTCTTGGGCATTTTGCATGCTCTTCGGAAGCATTTCTTCTGTTCTCTTTTGGTTCTTGTGTTTTTCGTTTTCTCTTCTCTTTAATATCATCCATCCATCCAACATATCGTCATCTTCTATAACTTCTTCTGAAGGACTTTCTGGATGTTCATATACTGAATCGTACATCTTACTGATAACAACCAATGTTTTCTGTTCGTCTGTCCAGTCTACTGTTGGTCTTCCAAATAAATTATTTTGATTTGCCCCCCAATAGTTTCTCCAAATATTGCTTCTTGCTATCTTTTTGAATGTTGAAGTTTCTATATTGTTCACTAATATATGACCAGAGATATCGTCTAATAGCCTTATGTTTGTATTATTATCGTTGAAAATCCTATTGTTGTCCATATCAAAAATACTTCTTGACAATAAAAAGTAGTTTTTAATCTTGTTGCAGTATCCGTTCAATGTGATATGGTCTAGAGCATGTTTGTCTGCATACAATTGGTTGTATTTCCGATCTAATCCGGCCAGATGTTTTTTTAGAGCTTTGACCTTCTTCGGATCTAAAAAACTTTTGTATAGTTCTATCTTTGTGTCTTCTATCTGTGTTTCTAAGGCTTTTAGTATTACGTCACCATTAAAGTCCCATAACCCCAGATCGACCAAGTGTACTACAAGTTCATCTTCGTTAATCCAATCATTATACTTGAGTCGATCATATTCTTCTTGAACGTAAAAATCTGCTTCATACTTTAGATTAATATCTGGGTATACAAGTTTGTATTTCTTGTTGTTATAGATAAAAATGTAAAACCCAGATAATATTCTAGATAGGTATAAACTAATTGTTCTGTCATCCATTGTCCACGAAATTTCCTATGTCTTTTTGCCTACAATTAATTAACCAGTATAAACAGGACCGGTGAGGTTAGAATAGAAAGTTGAATTACCACCACTGTGAGCAACTGTAAAGCTGTTAAAGTTGCTATAGCTGTAGGTAACTGTGACATTTCCACCACCAGTATCACCACCGGTATAGTTCACTGAAGAAAGCTTATTCTTATTACCAAGACCGATCTTAGTGCCTTCACAACTAACTAGATAGATACTCTGATCTTTAAGATTGTAACGATAAACATCACATCCAGTATCGCTTGCTGTAGCAACCTCGTCATTACCCTTGTAGTAGCCATCTTCTGTAGCATTGATACCATCACCCTGTACAGCAAGAACTTCGAATTCTGAAGTTACTTCAACTGGGAAGGTAACATAACGATGATAAGGAGCAAAACGACCAAGTTCGTTGATAGCTTCACGACCAAAATCGCAACTTACAGTGATGTTCTGGAAGTGGGCTGTGAAACCTTCTCCAGCATCTCCACTGTCAGCAACGTAACCGCTACCATTGACACCTGGAATTTCTGATGGGAAACGTGAATTCGCCATATCTAGGTGCTGACGACGATTAACCTTGGTTGGAGCAATTGGTTCGTCATCATTGGTGTCAAACTGACCAACATCTGAACTGGAGCTCCAGATCTTATCGTTTCCAACAAGAGTTACGTCTTCTGTAAAGTTTCCATCAACTGGGAAAGTATAGCTAACGCTAGAAACATACATTCCAGAGCATGTAACAATTGAGTAATTTGAGACTAAAGAAGTGCCTGAGCAACTTACCTGATCGTCATCAAAGATGGATAGCTCAACATCACAACGAGCGTTTTGACGACCAGTAAGTGTTGGGCTAGTAGCTACGGAATTAGCGATACCAGCAGCCCCATTCTCTGTAGCTGCTACATAAACGAGCGGATATCCATCAAGAACCTTATTAAGAGTAATTTCGATATCTGGAATTTCTTCTAGATTCTGATAAATTTCTAGCTGACCTAGCTCGAAAACTTGCTCTAGATTGAAGTTTGTTGTCATTCCAACGCTCTGTAAACCATGAAGCGCGTCTACACTATCGCCGCTTCCGATTCGAACTTGTTGGATTGCATAATAAATACGTTTGTTGGCCATAATTTATCTCCGTTGAAGATGAACATTAATTTAAGGGGCTATAAATACTATATACACAAAAAACAACCCTTAGTTTGAAATTATTTCTATCGTCGCCCTAGCTAAACCTTGGTGAAATTCGGGGTTTATTGATTCGATTTCAAATAAGTTAACTGATTTTATTTCGCATTTTCTCCAATAATAATTTTGTACCATATCTGGATACATAACTCCACTTAAATTAATATCACCACGATAATCTAGTGGATATTCTCCGCTTTGAGCTAAAGAATTAGTATCATAGAGTTTCATTGTTAGATCTTGTTGCAGTCTAAGAATGTCTAGGAGTTTATTCCTCTCGTTCTTTGTTTCTGCTAATACATAAAATCCTATGTCTTGTTGGACAATTAATGATCTTGAGCCTATTTCAAATGGTCTAGATTGCGATCTGGATATGGGTTCTATAACTATCGCTGGAAGTTGAACTCTATGAATTCCATCAATACTCCAATTCCCATCTTCTGATCTTTGTAGGTCTAAATCTCCAGGATTATAACTATTAAATTGTAAAGTGCTGAACCAGGGGCTATCGCTAGCCCTATAAATCTGAATATTTCTATAACTGTGATTTAGTTCTACAGAAGAGGATGTATCGATAGCTGTATCAAAAACTACTCTTCCATTTGGGTAGTCAATAAAATAATCACCCGAAGAGCTATGTGGATAGTAAGTATTATTGATATATAATCCTGATATTTCTATGGGGGCCGAATCATCCATGAAGCATCCCGTTTCCCAAACCCAATCCTTCCTCATTCCCTGCCAAACTTGACCATCCTCATAAGCCTCATCAACAACAGGAAGAAGTGTTGCGGGAGAAAATCCTGAGCTGTATATTGTATATTCGTCTATTGTAGCATCAAACCATGCTCCGAGATTCAAAAAAGCCCAATCAAAAAAGGTTTTGAAGTTTGCTTCTACGACATTCAAAAGAAGATCTTCTGATATTGCATTTACTCCTTTAAATAGCAAAGAAGAAGAACAAGTGCTAGTTGGTTTATTTGATGAACATACCATTATTTAAATATCCTTTTGAGTAAGTCTTCTATTTGCGGACTTGAATCATCAATCGCTCTTGTAATCCAATTGTCTGTTGCTGTGCCAGCATATGCGATCGGAATACTCCAAGAGCCAGGCTTTCTCATGATTGCACCACCTGTTCTACCGCCACGAGTAAAAACAACTTTATGTGTAGAGATTAAAGGTTTGGTGCCTTCAAATAAAAGCCATTGTAACCAAGGTAAATAATACCCCTTCTTATCATAGACCTGCGCATAATTTGTTCCTAATACATCAGAATAATCAGATTGTACCAAACCAACGCTAAAAAAAGCAAATATTTTATCTGACCCAATTAATGTTGGTTTTACATATGTGACATTTACATCATTAGTCCAAATACTTATTAGAGCATCTAATTTTGATATTGAGTCTGGTATACCGAGCTCAAACCTAAGCTTTCCGCCAACTAACGCATAATATGTTTCGCTACTCATAATAGCATTTCTTAAAATAATTGGCAGATCTTTTTTTACTTCAGAAACAGCTTTTTTCATGAATTTGTCTACTTCTGGAATCAAAGCTTTCAGTATTTTCTTACTGATTTGTCTTTCGTTTTCTTTTATTTCTATTTCAAATTTCATGGCTTATCCACAAGTAGGTTTAGCGCTTCCACTAACCATAGGCTCTGTTATGCTGCTTGTTCCTATTCTTTCCCAATTTACAATAAGATAATTATTATCGCCTAGACCAGCCGGTGTGGGTTCTTCATAAAGACGAAATAAAGGATTACTATTTACAGAAGAATACACTACAGTTAGATCTTTGCATTTCTTGAACTTCGCAAATAAAGTCTTATCAGAAATTGTTTGAATCATACCAGATGGATTCTCTATATTAATCGGTTTGATAACCCAATCTTTATAGTCCCAGATTACTGCAACATAAATCTCTTCTACAGTCACAACCCCATAATACCCTGTACCATTACAATATGGGCAAATCCTTCCACTTGTAAATTGTCTAGGACCACCAGGCTTATATTTGTTAGAAGACTTTTTGAGATTACTGTCGTAAATACAGTTTGGGCAAAGAGACTTCTTACTAATGCCATAATTCAATAAGCATTTGGTTGTTAAACCCGTACTGGCTAACAACATATCTATCTGATTTTTGTATAAGTTTTGCAGTGAAGTGAAGTCTATGCTCATGATTACCCGTAAATATCATTGCCATATGGACCTATTCCATAGTAACCTCTAGATAATGCTCTAGGATCAAAATCATTACCAACAAACGGACTAAGAATAGCCCTAACAGCTGTAGCGTTTCCTATATTATGATCCATTACTAATTGTTCATATAGTTTGCATGGCCCCATTTCGAGAAGAGTTTTATATCCAGCTAAATTTCCAGCGACACTAATATTAGCAGAGCCGAGCGAAGTCTTTATTCCTTCTAGGGCAGCTTTTGTTCTGAAAGTACTTTGATCTAAAAGACAAGCTGATTTAAGAGCGATAAAACTAATAAAGTCTGTATCTCTGGTAGAATTTTCGCTTGGATCCGGAATAATATCGACATTTATTATATCGACATTGTATTCTTTTGAAAGATTAACTTCTTTTGTTACATAATTAGCAGCGACTACAGAAAGTTGTAAAATTCTATCGTCACTATATGTGGGCGTTGCTCCCAAATCATTAATGAGAGATCTGATAATAATTGGAATTTCGATTTCCCAGTACATATATTGACCTTTCTTTTGTGTGTATTTTATATACTTTAATACACCATTGATATTCTGAGAAATTATCCCTCTAAGTACCAGTAAATTTTACCACAATCGGGAATAACATTTCTACATATATCGTTGCCAGAACCAACCTGTACTAAATATGTTTCTACAACATAGGCTTCGTATAATCCGCTTACACCTGGATCAATTGGATTAAGAAATTGTAGTTCTCCTCTTGTTGAAGAAGAGGTAGTAGCAACTGGCGTTTCCGTTTGATTAATAAGTTCTGTTGTTGTTGGACTTGTTCCAGCATCGAAAAGATATCCACTTATAGCTACTATGCTAATAATAGTGGAACAATTTTCGCTACATTCATCTGTATCGTATGTTAAGTCTACATAATTACCTGAAGTAGTTATATTTATAGGATCAATAGGACCACCAAAACCACCAGTATTACCATTAACAGATATTGTTCTCCAAGGGCCGGTTCCATAAGTATTAACAGCAGCTACGGCATAATTCCAATATGTTCCACATGTCAACCCGCTAAAAGTTATACTATAAGTATCAGGACCTATATTGCTTCCATCGGTAGCATCAGCTCCTGAGCAAAATGCAGTACCTCCAGAACCGTTTAAAGTAAAATTGTCTGGAGCTGAATTCAAATCTCCATATGTATATCTAGCCTGGTCACCATGATCATAGGGTGGATCAGCATTTTCCGGAGTTATTAAACTATAATCATATCTACCAACTTTATATCCAATTATTGGACATCCTCCAGAATCGCTCGGAGCCCCCCATATTATCGTGCCAGAAGCATATGTACAGTCGGTCATACCGGTATCGCAATCCCATCCAGCTGTTGAGGGTGGATTTTCCGACATTCCAGCACTAATAACTGTTCCTGGAAGACCGCTACAACCACCAAGATTTATTAATCTATAGAAAAAGGGTGTCATTAGAAGTTTAAACCTCCAACAAATCCATACCAGTTTGTTCCTCCATCAACGGTTGTAAAATGTAAAATATCTTTTTTGCCCGAAGTTGTAGTTAAGCTAGGAGCTGAACCGCCAGCCCATTTTACACTAGCAGGCCAGCTAACGGTATATGAAGATCCATTAGGAGTAAAAATAATACTGAAACTATGAGAAGTGCCAGACGAGTTAGGATTGCTTATAGTTATACTTGTAATATTTGCATTTCTATTAACTAAAAAAGTTGTAGCATTATTAAGATTTAATGTCAAAGAGCCTGAACTAATAGCAACAGTTTCTGTTACCTCTGTAAACCTTTGTATAGGATTATTATTATAATCTATAGGCATGATTATTCTCCAGAAGGCTGAATGATCGTTATTGAACCGTCTCCGTTTTGTGTATATTCACCAACAACACTTAATCCTTCTGCAATCCCAGATGGATCAACCAACGCTAAAACTTCTCCTAGTCTTGCATGTAAATAAAATATGCCGCTCGCGTTAGTGCCAAGATAGGCAGCAATATCTTCAGGAGTAGCATCTTGACTAGCCCAAAACATTGTAGAACCTTGATTAAAGGCTTCTTTCATGGATTCATAAATTGCAACTGTTGTGTTTCTAATTGTATCTGCTTTGGTTTTAGCTCTGATAATTTCAACTTGATTTCCCTGTAATTCATTTTGTATATTACTAATAATACTCATTATCGCTCCTTTTATTATGGTGTACCGGCACTCATTTGGGTATATCTAATTGTAGCACATGCATACATACTATGGGAAGTTGGAGCAGTGACTCGTACCCTTAATCTATAATCAGTACTTGAATTTGCGTCAACAATTACCTCAGTTCCCGAAATGTCGTAATGATACTCTTCGATAAGAGGGCCAACTAGTGCTGCTGCTGCTGGACTTCCTTTTACAATAATACCACCCCTAGCATTATACCATCCTCCCAAATCGTTGTTTGTTGAACTAATTAAACTAACTTGTACATCAAAATTTACTAGAGTAGCATCTGGAATCTTAAAATAGTTTGTGAAAGTGCTAGAAGTATTTAGAGCATTGACACCATTTGCTGTTAACTCAAATGTACTGTTAGCTGAAACTAAGTCTCCTAAAACTACAGTACCTTGCTGTGACGCACCAGCAGTATTGTTACCACCACTAATAGCACTGGCAATTTCACCCCATCTTATTGTTTTAGCATACCCCATTGCAACACTGCTTTGTTCTCCAGCATAACAGTTGCTGCCAGCCAATATTGTAGAATTTACCGCAACTGCTTGATTACTAGCGCCGTTTATAACTGTAGCATAATTAGCAGTGGCTTGATTAAGTGCTCCACCTATTATAGCGGAGCCAAGGTGTGTCGCTGTACCTCCCATCCCGCCTAAGATTGCAGCATAAAAACCAGTAGCGACTTGTGAAACATTGGTTTTAAATCGCTGTAAATCTACTGCATAAGTTCCTCTTGAATTTCCATAGCTTGTTAACTGTATTGGTCCGTTACCGTTAGGTTCTAAAATCAAGCTACCATTAGTATTTGTAGTACTTAATGTGTTTCCGTCTAATTTTAGGTTATCAACCGTTAATGCTGGAGCTATATTAACTTGATTGCTGGCCTGAAGATCAATATTAGTTCCTCCTCCAGTAGTATCAATAGTAATATCTCCATCAAATACAATAGATTCATCATCTGCACCAATTAATGTTCCACCACTTACAATATTAATAGTTGCTGGTACATTTAATTCAGTAGTTCCATTAAATGTAAAGTTAGAGCTTCCAGCAGCAACATTGCTAGCATTCTTGTATACTACTTGATTTGCTGAACCAGCTACTGGACCTGTAATACCTTGAGTGCCTTGAGCCCCTTGTGCTCCGGTTGTACCCGTTGTGCCCTGACGACCTTGAGCTCCCTGTGCTCCGGTTGTACCCGTTGTGCCTTGACGACCTTGAGCCCCCTGTGCTCCGGTTGTACCCGTTGTACCCTGACGACCTTGAGCTCCCTGTGCTCCCGTTGTACCCGTTGTACCCTGACGACCTTGAGCTCCCTGCGCTCCCGTTGTCCCCGTTGTACCCTGACGACCTTGTGCTCCTTGAGCACCCTGTGCTCCGGTTGTACCCGTTGTGCCTTGACGACCTTGTGCTCCTTGTGCCCCGGTTGTACCCGTTGTGCCTTGACGACCTTGTGCTCCTTGTGCCCCGGTTGTACCCGTTGTGCCTTGACGACCTTGAGCTCCCTGCGCTCCGGTTGTACCCGTTGTACCCTGACGACCTTGAGCTCCCTGTGCCCCGGTTGTACCCGTTGTACCCTGACGGCCTTGAGCTCCCTGTGCTCCCGTTGTCCCCGTTGTACCCTGACGACCTTGAGCACCTTGAGTTCCCTGAACCCCCTGTAAAGCAGCGGTTGCTATTTCAGTCCATGAAGTGCCTGTTCCAGTAGATAATAAAACTTTTGTTGAAGAACCAGCACTATTACTGCTATCATATAGTGCTCCGGTAATTCTAGCATCCCCAACAACATGTAATTTTTCTGTAGGAGAAGCTGTACCAATACCAACATTACCACTAGTATTAACAACAAAATCATTTTGAGCATATCTACCAGCAATTACTGTATCATCATCGAATACTTCGAATACTGGAAGACCAGCATTATTATTAACGCTCATTAATGTGCCACTGAGATTATCTACAATGCTAAATAGTGAACCATTAGTTCCTTCAGCATTAAAGATGGTATCCCCAGATGTTGCAGAATACACATGGAGAGTGGCATTAGGAGAAGCGGTATTTATTCCAACTTCTGTTGCTGCATATAATGTATCACCATCAAAAGTTAGGTTAGCACTTCCAGCTGCAACATTAGAAGAGTTTTTATATACTACTTGATTTGCAGATCCTGCTACTGGACCAGCAATACCTTGTATACCTTGACGACCTTGAGCCCCTTGAGCGCCTTGAGCTCCGGTTGTACCCGTGGTGCCTTGACGACCTTGAGCTCCCTGTGCTCCGGTTGTACCCGTTGTACCTTGACGACCTTGAGCACCTTGCGCTCCCGTTGTACCCGTTGTGCCTTGGCGACCTTGTGCTCCTTGAGCACCTTGTGCTCCGGTTGTACCCGTTGTACCCTGACGACCTTGAGCACCTTGTGCTCCCGTTGTACCCGTTGTACCCTGACGACCTTGTGCTCCCTGTGCTCCCGTTGTCCCCGTTGTACCTTGACGACCTTGCACACCTTGTAAACCTTGAGTCCCCTGAACTCCCTGTAAAGCAGCATTTGTTATTGTCGCTTTCGCAAGAGTTCCTGAGTTTGTTTCGACATAGATGTAATTCGAACCAGATACTGCAATTAATTCTTCAGCATATAAGCTGATATCAGCACCAGAAGCACCGATAGTAGTATTGGTTCCTGCTAATCCTCTTAGCTCTCCGTCTTGTTGAAATACAAGATCTACATTATTAATTCCATCTCCAATATAGATATCAGAACTTGGGTCACCAAGGACAAGATTACCGCTATTGCTACTAATGGTATTGTCGTCAATAACAATATTATCAATAGTAAATACGGTTCCAGTTTCATTAAAAGTAAAGGATGAATTACCAGCAGGATTGTTTGATCCATCTTTATAGACTATTTGATTCGACGAACCCGCTACTGGCCCAGCAATACCTTGTACACCCTGTGTGCCTTGACGACCTTGAGCACCTTGTGCTCCCGTTGTACCCGTTGTACCCTGACGACCTTGAGCACCTTGTGCTCCCGTTGTACCCGTTGTACCCTGACGACCTTGAGCACCTTGTGCTCCGGTTGTACCCGTTGTACCCTGACGACCTTGTGCTCCTTGAGCACCCTGCGCTCCCGTTGTACCCGTTGTGCCTTGAAGACCTTGAGCTCCCTGTGCTCCCGTTGTACCCGTTGTGCCTTGACGACCTTGAGCTCCCTGTGCTCCCGTTGTGCCAGTTGTACCTTGACGACCTTGAGCACCTTGTGCTCCCGTTGTACCCGTTGTGCCTTGACGACCTTGAGCTCCCTGTGCTCCCGTTGTGCCAGTTGTACCTTGACGACCTTGAGCTCCCTGTGCTCCTTGAACTCCTTGAACACCTTGTGTTCCTTGAAGACCCTGTAAACCTTGAGCTCCTTGTGCTCCTTGTGCTCCTTGTGCTCCTTGAATTCCTTGTGTTCCTTGACGACCTTGCGTCCCCTGAGCACCTTGTAGACCTTGCGTTCCTTGAACACCCTGTAAAGCCGCAGTTGCTATCTCTGTCCAAGAAGTGCCAGATCCAGTTGACAGAAGAACTTTTGTGCTAGTCCCAGCGCTATTTAAACTATCGTAAAATGCCCCTGTTACACTTATATCTCCACTAACTGTTAATTTTTTATCTGGAGTATTAGTACCAATACCAACATTTCCACTAGAAGAAACAACCAAATCATTTTGATTAAATCTACCAGCTATTACACTATAATCACTATTTACTTCTAAGACAGGAAGACCAGCAATAGTATTAACACTCATAAGAGTGCCACTTAAATTATCTGTAACTCCAAATAAGCTACCATTAGTACCTTCAACATTGAAAATATTATCCCCGCTTGTGGCAGAGTAAACGTGAAGGGTGGCATTTGGAGTAGATGTATTAATACCAACTTGTTCTGCTACATACAAAACACCACTTGTGTATGTTAAATTACCCGTACCTGTTGGGTTGTTGTTTCCGTCTTTGTAAACTATTTCGTATGCAGATCCCGCTACAGGACCATACATACCCTGAACACCCTGAATACCCTGACGACCTTGTGCTCCTTGAGCGCCCTGTGCTCCTTGAGCGCCCTGTGCTCCTTGAACACCTTGAACTCCTTGTGTGCCTTGTCGTCCTTGAGCTCCTTGAGCACCTTGAATTCCTTGAACTCCTTGTGTGCCTTGTCGTCCTTGAGCGCCTTGAGCACCTTGAGCACCTTGAACACCCTGAACGCCTTGTGTTCCTTGACGACCTTGAGCCCCTTGTGCCCCTTGAGCACCCTGAGCTCCTTGGATTCCTTGAACGCCCTGTAAACCTTGAGTTCCTTGAACACCTTGCAACGCAGCATCTTCTATGGTTACTCGTTTTACTTCTCCGTTTATATCAACAATAACATAATCTGTACTACTAGCTGATAATGAAGTAGCTATGCCGGTAGGTTCTAAATAAAAATTTAAAATATCGTTTCCAGAATCATAAATTAATCCAACGCCACTTATTCCAGCAATAATAGTTGTTAAATGGTCATAACCTCCCTGTACACCTTGGGTCCCCTGTGTACCTTGAACACCTTGACGACCTTGAGTCCCCTGAGCTCCTTGAGCACCCTGTGCTCCCGTTGTGCCCGTTGTACCTTGGCGACCTTGTGCTCCTTGTGCTCCCGTTGTACCCGTTGTACCCTGACGACCTTGAGCTCCCTGTGCTCCTTGAACACCTTGAACACCTTGTGTGCCTTGACGACCTTGTGCTCCTTGAGCACCTTGCGCTCCTTGAGCACCTTGTGCTCCTTGAGCACCTTGTGCTCCTTGAGCACCTTGCGCTCCGGTTGTCCCCGTTGTACCCTGACGACCTTGTGCTCCTTGAGCACCCTGTGCTCCGGTTGTACCCGTTGTGCCCTGACGACCTTGTGCTCCTTGAGCGCCCTGTGCTCCGGTTGTACCCGTTGTGCCCTGACGACCTTGAGCTCCCTGTGCTCCCGTTGTGCCCGTTGTGCCTTGACGACCTTGAACGCCCTGTAAACCTTGAGTACCCTGTGTTCCTTGAACTCCTTGTAAAGCCGCAGTGGATATCTCCGTCCAGACTATCCCAGAAGCACTAGATAATAAAACTTTAGTACTAGATCCTGGACTATTCGTACTGTCATACAAAGCACCACTGACTCTGATATTTCCATCGACATGAAGCTTTTCTGTTGGATTAGCAGTTCCCAATCCAATATTACCACTTGAACTTACATAGAGATCATTTTCTCCATATCTACCTGCGATAACAGTATCGTCATCAAATACTTCAAAGATAGGAAGACCAACGATATTGTTGACACTCATTAATGAGCCAGACAGACTGTCTACAATACTAAATAAACTACCGTTAGTTCCTTCTACATTAAATAGGTCTGTTCCGCTTGTTGAAGAATAAACATGTAATGTAGCATTTGGGGATGTTTTATTAATGCCTACTTCGTCTGCTATGTATAATGTGCCACTTGTAAATGTTAAATCAGATGATCCCGCTGGATTATTGCTTGCGTCTTTATAGACTACTTGATAGGCAGAACCAGCAACAGGACCAGCAATACCTTGTACGCCCTGTGTACCTTGGCGACCTTGAGCTCCCTGTGCTCCTTGAATGCCTTGTGTACCTTGACGACCTTGAGCTCCTTGTGCTCCTTGAACACCTTGAACACCTTGTGTGCCTTGACGACCTTGTGCTCCTTGAGCACCCTGTGCTCCTTGAGCGCCCTGTGTTCCTTGAGCACCCTGTGCTCCGGTTGTACCCGTTGTGCCCTGACGACCTTGTGCTCCTTGTGCTCCCGTTGTACCCGTTGTACCCTGACGACCTTGAGCTCCCTGTGCTCCTTGAACACCTTGTGTGCCTTGACGACCTTGTGCTCCTTGAGCACCTTGAGCACCTTGAGCTCCTTGAATTCCTTGTGTACCTTGAAGACCTTGTAAACCTTGAGCCCCTTGTGCTCCTTGTGCTCCTTGAACACCTTGTGTTCCTTGAAGACCCTGTAAACCTTGAGCTCCTTGAGCACCCTGTGCTCCGGTTGTTCCCGTTGTGCCTTGACGGCCTTGCGCTCCTTGTGCTCCCGTTGTGCCCTGACGACCCTGAGCACCTTGAGTGCCCTGGACACCTTGAACACCCTGAGTACCCTGAATACCCTGCAAAGCAGCGCTTGTTATTGTTGATTTATATACAATTCCGCTCTGCTCAACAAAAATCAAATCAGAACCATTAGGACTGGCCAGATTAGCCAAGCCACTAAAAGCAACACCAGATTGAAATGTAACATTACCCCTAAAATTACCACTAGAAAATACATCCAATCCATATTCTGGATCTCCCTGACCAATACCAACATATCGACCAAACTCACCAACCCTAACATCACCACTAGCATCTACACTAAGAAGAGAAAGCCCCGTAATATCCCCCACACTAAAAATAACACCACTAGAAAGATTATCAGTAACGGCAAAAAGCTGTCCTTCTTGCCCCTCAAACACAAGAGCCGTACCAGACCCACTAGCACTCTGATAACTGCTTAATACATTCAATTCAATCGGGGTATCATTTGTTCCGCTTCCACGAAACAGAATCTGTGGTTCACCACTACCCGGTGTTATTAAAATATCTTGTGTCATAGGTTGAACCTACCTTTTGTTGCTAAATAGTTTTGTTTGATTTCGTAAGCAGATAGTGCCCTATTATATATTTGGAATTGTGATATCTTGACGTTAGATGGGCTCCAACTATTGTAACCCATACCAAGAATATGACCTGGAAATAATGATACTGCTGGAGCATTACTGAGAAAGTATTTTCCATTCATATAAAGCTTTGCTCCTGTAGATTCATCATTAGAATCATTGGTGACACAAACATGATGCCATATATCTTCATTAACTGGATCTCCTCCCCTTATTTTTAATGTAGACCCTAAATTAGTATCAATTGGATTATAAGAAAATCTTATGTTGTTATACCCAGTATACTGCTCGATCGACATTGTTCCGCCAGTATTTCTAGCATAAATACAATGAAAAGGAGTACTGGTAGAAACAAAATTAAACCATAAAGCAATACTAAAATCTGAATAAGAAGAATATCCATTGATTATAAATTTTTCATCTGATCCATCAAAAAGAAAATATCCATTATTCCAATTTGTTGAATCCATGTTGTAATCGGTTAGATTCCCACTAAAGCCATTACCTGAAACATCATACCAATAATTGCCATCTCTAGGATAACTACGCACATTCCCCGCATCTAGACATAAAACTAGACCATCTGTTGCTATTCGTGGTGAATGAGTTAAACCCATAATTTGGCCCTTAAAAGTATACTTTTCTAACCTTTTAATACACTAAATCAAAGTCCGAATCTGTGGCGTGTGGCGTTATAATTTCTGCTAACTTCATCAACAGATAAAGCTTTATTGTATGTTCTTAACACATAAAAATCAATGTCTTGCCCTTGATTCTGAGCAGAACATCTTGAGTTTGCTATTGCCCAAGTTCCAGAAAATCCAAATTGTGTAGTTGTTCTAGTATCTGACCACGATACTGTATTATTAAAATAGTACTTTACTGAATTGGTTGCAAATGTTACTATTAAATGGTATACACTTCCAGTATTAATCCAGGGTCCGTAGCCACCATCTATCTGACCGGCAACATACCAAAAAGCTCTATTTGTAGTAACTGTTCCATTAACTCCATTACTATATGTGCCTAAATGCCTAGCATAACCGCAACCAGAGTGCCTACCGCTAGTAAACAAACTAGTCTGCATATTTGTCTGAGAAGTAAATGTTTTGTATCTATTAATTTTAAATATGCATTCTATTGTATTGTCAGACGCTGATAATGTAGAAAAATTAACTATTCCTCTTCCATCACCATTTAATTCATACTCATTATTAAATTTTACACAAGGATACTCTGATCTACTGTATTCGTAAGTACCAGTCAACGCAGCATCATTTCCATTCCCACTCAAATCCCTCCAAGTAGTCCCACCACTATAAGACTCTTTAACACCAGCATCTAGATGAAGCACTAGTCCATCTTGAACTATGCCCCTTTTAGCTTGATAATATGTTGATGTTCCAGCTTCTATAGCCATGTCGCTTCGCTCCGTATTTTAGATTCCATATCGGCCTCTTGTTGCGTTGAAGTTTTGGCGGATTTCTTGAGCGGATAGGGGTCTATTGTACATTTGAAAAATAGAAATACTGCCTTCTGTTGTATAATTTGGATCTATATGAAAACCTCCACCTGTGGGACCATACCAGTAATCAAAATCAGAAGATCTATTAGCGGTGTGTGCAGCATCGGTATTTCTATAGATTATTTTTATTCCATTAGTTGTCCATGTTATAGCATTTTGATACCAAATATTTGGCTGATAATAAATAGATGGAATATCATATCCTGTTCCTCCGTCACTTGCTCTTCTGTAATATAAGAAATTTGAGAGAGCATATGCACTCCAATGAGCATTTCTATAGAAATAAAGAATAAAAGAATTTGTACAGGGGATCATGTAGTATTGCATATTTGCGGAAGATAGGTTTGTAGCGTTAGTTGCTTTAAACCATGTTATAACAGTTCCTTCTTGTTGTCCGTTATTCCCAACGTTAGTAAAATGATATGGAATATGCACCCTATCATCTGTATTATCGAAGTTTATAGCCCCAGCATTCTCTGTGGTATATGTATTGTTTGTTAAAGTCCCATTATTCCCATTTCCCGATAAGTCATTCCACGAAGTTCCGCTGAGTGGATATGACCTTGGATTAGCAGCATCCAGACACAACACAAGACCATCCGTCACTATATTTGCGTTATATGCTGTTCCCATTTATCCACCCCAAATTGTTCTAGTTTCTTCTGCTGTTTTCTTAAACCTAATAGGAACTCTAGTAGATAAATGAGATAGAGCCTCTACTTCTGCTGTCATCGGATAAGCGGAATCAATAGCTATTCTCATATCTTTTTCATACCAGCCTCTTCTAAGTTCACCATTTGAAACGCTTAGTCCCACAACACCAGTTTTAATGAACATATCATCTGTAAATGGTCCAACAGTAATAGTCCTAGTTTCATAATCTGTTTTACAAGTAGCGGTGAATCTATCCAAAAATCTAAATCCAATATATTTATTTACCATAGCTTTATCATCTGCTTGTTCGTGATACATATAATCATCTGTAACACCATCATAGGTTCTGTATCTACCTTGATAATATAAATCTCCGCATTGCCCAGCCCATAAATAAGGATAATTAGTTGCTGAAGAATATGCTAATTTAGCTATACCAGTTATAAACGCTTTTGCTCCAGCGGGAAGAAAGAAAGTATTACAAAAACCACAGTAATAGTTACCACTATTATAATCATAATCTGGATATATTATCCAAGCTTTTTCTGATTCGTTCCAAAGTCTTATAGAATCTCTTTTTTCTTCTCTTATTCCATTGTATTTAAAATTATCGCAAATTGAATAAACACTATTCCTATCATCAAAAGCAGTTGATGTGGCTTGATTTGTATCGACTGATCCTTGCCAAAATAGATTACTCCATGTTCCATTTCCGTCTGGACTTGTAACATCCCATTTATTACCAAGATAACAATCTAATAGGTAAATTTTTGATCTTCTATTCGCATTAGCCATTGGTCCATAGAAATACCTATCAAAATAACATCTCCATAAATATGCTGATGTATAAATATAGTCACTATACAAAGAAGTAGACGAATTCATTACAATATTATGATGAATAGCTTTTGCTCCTGTCCATCCCAACTGTGGAATATACAGACCATTAGCACATGCAGCAGAATAGTTGTAGGCTATTTCCATACTGTCATAGCTATTACCAAAATTTATAGCCCAGCTTGCGCCAC
>Ga0208645_1001342_pt1 | contig 21769 bp, 37 predicted proteins | sample VirMetDEL_Sep_01_FD_184519 | JGI IMG/M metagenome (GOLD analysis project Ga0208645, IMG submission 184519) | Aqueous microbial communities from the Delaware River and Bay under freshwater to marine salinity gradient to study organic matter... | ecosystem: Environmental > Aquatic > Marine >... | reverse complement strand
TATTTTTATTTAGCTTTAATTAGTGCAATTGTAATCACTTTAATATGGGGGGAAAAATAGTATGACACACCAAATAAATCATATGAGATTAAACGGAGAGAATAAACACTATTGGGCAAATCAGTTAAAAGAATTTGCTGATTTTTTTGTAGGTAAGTTGTGGGGTTCAAGTCATCCCAGAATTATCAAAGAAATACAATTTGGAAAACAAGATATAAGGGGCGGTTTTAGTATTTCCCTTGTAGATGAAAAACATTGTATTCCCAGACAGAAACATTTTCAAAGCAAAGACGCATTGCTTGGCTTTGTTGAAGGTTGGAATATGTCGGAAAATAATAACATTAATAATTTTTACTAAACTAGGAGGAATATGAATTGGGCAGAATATATAAAACAAGCGATTGAGGCAGGGCTTAACAGCCCTACGCCTTACAAGGTTATCCCGTATAAGAATGGGATAGGTATAAAAAAAATAGTATTAATCAATAAATCAAACTAGGAGGATAAATGGGATATACAAACTATTGGGAACAATCTACGGACTTTACTACAGATGAGTGGTGTGCTGTTATGAATGAAGCAGAATACTTAAAAGGCATTGGTAGGAATTTCAATGTAGGTATCTACAAAGATGAAATTATTATTAATGGTAATAATGAAGGTTGTGAAAGTTTTAGCCTTACTTGTAAAGCTAGAACGGAGGCAGATCGTAAGTATAAAGAGCAGAAACTAGAATTGCATTTTTGTAAAACTAGGGAGTTGCCTTATGATCTAGCTGTATGGCATTTATTAACTTTCTGTCAGATGATAAAGAAAGATTTTGAATGTAGTCGTGACGGGTGGGCGTGGGAGAAAAACCCACAACCCGCAGATGAGCCATTATCTGTAAAGTTTATAAACAACGATCAAGTTGAGGATAATAAATTACCTATGTCAGATATTAAATATTATGAGATGTTTGATGAGGATAATGAGGATAAGAGTATAACGACTTGGGTAAGGTTTAAAATTAAAAAAAGTAGTAAATGTAAAGCGTCTGGTTTTATTACAGCTACAGAAAACATTTTAAACTTAGATCAAGTAAAAGATAATCTAGTTAGGAATTCTTAACAATGATTAGTAGGTATATAAAAGCCACAGGTCTGTTTATGTTTTTTACAGGAATACTATTAGCCTTTAAGGTTGATAGTGTTCTTGGGATTATATTTGCAGCTTGTGGCGTAATTATTTTTAATAATCAATATAATAGGGAGGGAGAATAATGACTAATGTACAATTTTATTGTGGGGTAATTTTTTTATTTACAATAATCGTAATGATAATAACAATATAACAAGGAGCATTAATGGCTATAGACTTTGACGCATTGGATTTAGTAAGAAGTAAAAACAAAGCTAAAATGCATGAAAAGAAAAAAGCAATGAGTAAAAAACCAGAAGGTTGGGCAGTTGTTGTAACTTGGGAGAGAGAAGATAAAACTTGGTACACAGAAACTATAACTGATCTTCCAGAAACTATATCAATTGATATACATGATTGGTTAGATAAAAGAGCAAAGGAGGAAAATGCCGAAATACAAAGTTAATATTAGTTTTGATGAGCAAATAATAACAGCAGACAGCGAGGATGAGGCTCAAGATATTGCAGTTGAAAAAGCTGATTTTGGTTGGGCAGATATAGAAGTTGATGAAATAACAAAGGAGGAAAAATGATTATTTTTGGTAAAACTAAAGATGATTGGAAGACATTAGAATTACATTACAGACGTGAATGGGTTTGTTTTGTAATTGGTTTTGTACTTGGTTCAATTATATTTTAACAACACACGATTAAGGGTGTTCATACATTTCTTTGTAGGATACCCTTAATTTTTTATATCTTTCTTTTAATCTCTTATACTTATCTTCCAATTTATAATACTTTTCTTTAATACTATTTTTTACCTTAATTGATGTTGCTTTGGATTGTTTAAGTTGGTCTAATCTTAAAGTAGCTTCAAGTAATAAGTTCTTACCTACCTTGTCTGTTGTATTTCTTGAAATCTCGTTGCTCGGACTTATTTTTTGATTTTTTATGGACACGAGGCCTCTTTCTATGTTGCGGTCTAGGTGTAAAATTACTAAAGTTTTGTTTTGCCATTTACTTTTTCATTTAATACTTTCAGATCAATAATCTGTTTTAAAGTATCAATTTCCTTATCCTTAATTTGAATTTCATCTTTATAGGATTTAGTCATTTTTTGCAATGCATCTAACAAAAATCTTACTTGATGCATACCCATTAGTTTAACAGTTAAAAACAATTTAGTTTCATTAGCTGTCATTTTAACAGACGCTTTACCATCTTTAATAACAGCATAACCATTTTTTACCATTTCGTTATCAAACTTACTGATCCAATCAATGCCATCTATATTTAACATTGCATCTATTTTATTTGCATCATATTCATTTAATATTTTATATAGTTGATCTATCATTTCTTCTCCTTTTTTTATTATAGTTTTATTGTTCATTAGACTTTACCATAGTTAATGTTTCGTTCAATAGTTCTTTTTGTGTTCCCCATTTTTCAGTAAATATTTTAGGACTAAAATGATAAGCATGAATACCTTGTCTATGATGAGAAGGACATAATGGTATAACTTCAAAATTACTAGCTTTACGACCAATACCTGTCTTATCTTTTATATGATGTAGTTCAGCAGGGCTGTCAGGAAAACCCATTTTATTACAAATTAAACAACCTAGACCCGCAACTTTAGACATATGTAGTTTTTCTTTATTGCTTTTTGTACGTTTCATATTTGTAATCTTTTTCGTAAAATTTTTTAGTATACAGGTAAGTCAATTTTTTAATATTTTTTGATGGTATAATCATTTGATCTCCCACCTCATCAGCTTGAAACGACATAGTAAATATATGGCTGTCTTTATCTTTTCTAATTAAATAACCCTCTGTAAAACACATAGACGGTTTATCTTGTACAGCATCTTTAATTGATTTCCATTCACAACTACCACACGCATCCTCCCACCAACATTCGTATCTGTCAAATTGATACATTGGGATTTCTTTTATCTTTTTTTTTTTAGCCATTCTTATTTAAACCGTATGCTTTTGCTTCTCTCATTTGATTAATCATTTTTGTTTTCCATGTTTCAAAATTAATCTCAATCATTTTCTTTTCCCAATTCCATTTAGCTTCTTCACCGACAGCTTTGGCAAGTTCATCAATATGGGTTTTATATCTGTCATCAGATCGTGCCTCACGTTCTTGTGCGTTCACACTATCCATTTTACCCGTATTAGAATTTATCATTTTTTCTTTCATTATCACAGCTAATAATATTTTACGACCATGCTGCAATCTTTCTAGGTTTTGCTTGGCTTTTGCATGATTACTACCAATCTCTCGTAATTTATGCATATGCTGTTCTGTTATTTCTTCACTCATATTCTTAACTCCTTCATGTTGTATGATTTGGCTCTTGATATATTACAATGCTGTATAAAACCCATTACCTCTTTACTTGTAGCAATTGGAAATACTTTTTTACTATGCGGAAAATGGCCAAACTTTCTTTTAAATGTATGACTAGCCCATCCTTCTTTAAAACCTTTTTGTTTAGAATAATACAATAGTTCAGCATAAAATTTTTGTTTGTCATCTACATTAGGTTTCATTTTTGGTAGTTCAATCAATCTGCCTTGTTGTATTAAAATAGCTTGTTCTTTTTTAGTTGGTATAAAACTACAATTAGGACACTCTGGCTGTGTCTGTGTAGGCTTATAAACTGTATCACACTCAACACACGTAAATGGTTGTTTCTCAATAGGCTCAATCTTTTTCTTTTCTTTCTCTTTTGGTTTAGAAGTTGTTAGTTCCCAATTAGGTACATCCTCTGGAAAGCCATGCTCATACACACAACCAGAATGATCTATGATAAGTGTATCTTTTTTATTTTCAGCAGGCCTTAATGCTCTACCTACCATCTGTAAATACATAGAATAAGATTTAGTTGGTCTTGCTATAATTACACATGAAATTTTTGGTTTATCCCAACCTTCTGTCAATACCATACAGTTAGATATAATTTTTATTTTATCATCATCTAAATCTTGTAATACTTGTTCTCTATCAATTTCTTTCATCTCACCATCTATATGGCCTGCGGGTATTCCATTTTGATTAAAGATGTTAGCAATGTATTTAGAATGTTTAATGGAAGACCCAAATACTACTGTTGGCCTATTCTCACCATACTTAATCCAATGAGATACAATATCTCCTACAAGTTTAGGTGTATTCATTCGCTTATCTAATTCTTTTTTCTCATAATCTCCTGCCATAATTCTAATGTTTTGTAAATCTGGAATAGATGGAGCAACTATTCTATTTGGTACTAAATAACCTTTTGCTGTTAGTTCTTTAATCGTACCACAATTAACAAGTTCTTCATAAATATTACCAAGACCACGCCCATCATTTCTACATGGCGTTGCAGTTAAACCTATAACCCAAGCGTCTGGATAAGCTTTAATTAAATCTTCAAATGTTTTAGACGTACTTCTATGGGCTTCATCTAATATAATTACATCTGCTTGTGGTTTTATAAAATCATCATTATCTTTTCTAGCTGAAAATGTTTGAACACTTGCAACTTGTACATCTGCATAGATACTACCACTCTTACCTGCCATAATAACACCATGTTTAATTTCAAAGTCTGCAAGTTTTCTACTACATTGCATTACAAGTTCACGTCTATGGGCTACAAACATTCCAAATCTATTATTTTTAACTAAAGCCTCCATCATGGAGCAGGCAATAACAGTTTTACCACTACCCGTTGGAGCAACTAATAATATTCTTTTTTTACCTTCTCTAAAATGTTGTCTTATATCTTCAATTGCTTTTTTTTGATAATCTCTTAATAAATTCATTAATATCTCCTCCATATATCGTTTAATTGAAACATAACTTCATTTAAATTTTCTGGTGGTACACACGAGTTAGCAAATTCAATAGCCTCACCTTTTGCATACTCATAAGTTTCACCACGTTTTTTTATGGCCACTAAAATTTTAACTAATTGTGCATGACGTTCACCTGCATTAATTCCATATCTTAAAGTACCTGTATATTTACCTTTGTAAGTTGATGGAGTATAATCCATTTTAATTGTTTTCTGTTCTGGCCTTTGTAATTGTAAACCTTCTTTAATTTCTTTCATTGTGTAAGGTTCTTGTGTTGTGCATTGAATTATTTTTACAGGATAAGGTTGTTTTTTTTGGTGATAAAAACCTGCAACTCTCATAATTCTAGGTAAGTCTTTAACAACTGGATCAGATTTAAATTTAGCTGCCAACGCTTGTTGATACAAAGTAAAACTTTCTAAAGGCATATCTTTAACTAACCAATAACAATGGTATTTTTTAGGTGAAGTATTAATAACTAAATTAGGTGGAATACCAAAACTATCTGGTAATGGAGTACCATCTAAATCTATAAATACAGACCTTATCCTTTCAATGTTTCTAGTAGTTCTTCCAAGACCATTAGTTTCATTGACAGTAAAATAAACACCTGCACCTTTACTGTTAAGTTCAGCCAACTCATTAAAATGTACTTTTATACTTCCATGCAATTGTTTAATTAATCTTTTATTTAATCCTTTATCATCAAATGTTTGAAAACTATGGTGTTGGCCAAAGTAATCCAAAAACATACTGTAATGAGAATTTTCATTAAAATTATTCACAACGATAACCTACAAATAGTTTACCCTCTTTGGTGTACCAACCTTGTGATATTGTTTCTGTTTCTTCATAATATTTAGCAGTAGCGTTCATAATTTTGTTTCCAAAATCTCCACAAGAAATATTTATAGGTTTAAGTAATTCTATTTCCTCTAACTCACACGTACTACAAGCTAATAAAAATATTATTATCTTAATCATTTGCTTTCTTCTAAACTTTCCTCACTCCATCTGGCTTTCGCACCCATCTTACCTGCAATAGATCGTCTTTTTCTATTTTTTTCCTGCTCTTTTCTTTCCTGTTCAGCTTGATTACAGATTAAATATTTTTTACCGTCTTTTTCTTTAATCTCTGTAAATAGATGTTTAATTTTAGGAAAAATTTTTTCCATTTTTTGTAGTCTACATCCACACATTTTAGACATTACTTCTAAATCATTTAAAATCTTAAAACTTCTCCAACAATGACAATACAATAAAATAAATGCACCCTGCTCATCTAAAGACAGACGCATTCTATTAGGATCAGTTATCCAATCACTTGCATAAAATTGAAACGCAGGCGATTGTTCATCTGATATTGATTTTCTCATATATAATTTCTCCTTGAGTTTAGTTAATTCATAATTACTTCAAAAAGTATGGGTTGTCAACTGGGTATCTTGGGTGCAGTTGTAGTTGTAGGTGAAGATGAAGGTGAAGATGAAGATGAAGGGCATTAAATCGCATCTTAATCGCATTGCGATTATCATGCAATCGCATAGCTGTCGCATAGCATTGCCATACATATTTAGGAGGGATGAATGGGGCAGAAAACTAAACTAGAGAGAGAAAGAAAAAACCACCCCATTCGGTAAGGTATATTTTTATGCTTACTTTTAGATGCACTACGCCTACCTTATAGGCGTAATTTGTAAATCTGGTCTTATATACTCTATATCAAAATCACCAAGTTTTGCAATCTGAAATGCACGATATGGCGGTATTACTTTCCATTTAGATACAGCAGGGTGAGAAATACCTAGCATTCTAGCTAAATTTTTACCACCGTATTGATTAACAACTTCTTTTTTACGTTCCTGTGCTATTTTAAGATTGTTCATAATACATATTTTTTATTCTTAATAGATATTTCATTACTTCTTCTGTTTCTATTAGTTCTTTTGTTGTTTTAATAATAGCTTCTGCTTTGTTAGTATGTTCTGGAATAACAGATGACTTATCTATATTCACAACATCTTTTTCTAATCGTTTAGTTTTAGCCTCTAACTCTTTTATAAGTTCTGGTAATATTGTAGCCATGTCTATTTTTATACAAATTTATTAACAAAAGTCAATTAATATTTGACATAAGTTAATTACTGTGATTTAACCCTAGTTAATCAATAATAAATATACAAAAAAGGACTAAATATGACAAGTATAATAGCAGGAAGTGGAGATGCACCACGTTATCCAAGTGTATCAGTTGGCGTACATAAGGCCAGATGCGTAAAAATCATTGATTTAGGTACGCAAAAATCAGACTTTAACGGTGAAGTTAGTTGGAAAAGACAAGTATTAATTATATTTGAAACTCCAGAAGAACATAACAGCGAAGGTCAACCACTAACAATTAGTAAGTTTTACACTTTATCACTACATGAAAAAGCAAATCTTGGAAATGATTTAACATCATGGAGAGGTAGAGCATTTAGTGAGGCTGAAAAACAATCATTTGATATTAGTAAATTATTAGGTGTGCCTTGTTTATTAAATGTTATGGATAAAAATGGTAAATCAAAAATATCATCCATTATGCCAATGAAAAAAGGTGATCCTATTGCTGAACAAGTAACTCCAAGTGTAGTGTTTAGTTTGGAGGATTTTCAAAATGGTAAAAAAGAAGTTTTTAATAACTTATCTGAAGGTATTAGAAATATGATTTTAAGATCAAAAGAATTGGATGGCATTGAAACCCAAGATCATGGTGATGGTGGTAATGGTGCAGTAGGTGATAACCCAATACCATTTTAATGATTATAACTAACAATTCAAACTTACCAAAAGTAATTGAACGGGCTGTAAAAAATGACCCTTACGATAGTAGTGGTTCTGATATTTCTTGCACCCGTTTAATTGCACCTCCTAGAATTAGGGTCTTGCAAATGAGAAATAATGATCTCATAAAAGAAGATGTATCTGATCGTATATTTTCTTTATTAGGACAATCAGTTCACCATGTTATTGAACGAGCAAAAGTTGCTACCGATATAGCTGAACGTAGATTGTATTATAAAGATGATAACATCACTAACGGTTGGAAATTATCTGGTGCATTTGATTTGCTTACAAGTGACGGTAAACTTATAGATTTTAAGTGTACTTCCGCTTGGTCAGCACTTGATGCTTTAACTAAAGGTAAAGCTGAATGGGAGCAACAATTAAATGTTCTTGATTTTCTTTGTCGTAAAAACCAAAAAGATTTAACGAGGTATAAAAAAACACTTAAAGTTAAATCATTATCTATTATGGCCATATTAAGAGATTGGTCTAAAATGAGAGTAATGCAATCAGACAACTATCCACGTAAACAAGTTGTGATGATACCTATTCGTAGATGGTCAGAAGAAGAACAAGATACGTTTGTTCAAGCTAGAATAAAACTACATCAAGATGCAGAACAAATGAAAGAACTACCTTTGTGTACAGCTAAAGAAAGATGGCGTAAAGAAGATCAGTTTGCTGTTATGAAAGACGGTAGAAAATCTGCTTGGCGTTTATTTCCTACAAAAGAATTAGCTAAACAATTTATTGTTGGTGAAAAAATGATAGAAGGAAAAGGTTGTGCTATTGTAGAACGTAAAGGTGAAGATGTGAGATGTCAACATTACTGTAGTGTTAATGAATTTTGCTCTCACTTTATGAATGTAGCTTTTTAATGAGTGTTTTTAATAAGCAAGTAGGGGGTAATCATTATAAAAAAATGGTTATCCAACCTGCTAAATTTATTAATGATAATAAACTACTCTACGCAGAGGGTGCAGCTATTAAATATATATGTAGGCATGGCTCAAAAGGGGGTCTAGAAGACATAGAGAAGGCCATACAGTACCTTGAAATGATTAAAGCTAGGGATTACAATAAATAACTTTAAATAACTTCTGCTTGTGGTAAAATAGGAGTTATGGTAAAGAAAAAAATTACACAATCTACTACTACTACTAATAAAGATATTAGTTATAAATTAGATGAACTAAAATTATTAGTCATTAAAAATTCAACAGATATAGAAGAACTAAAAGCCCAAGTAAATATGGGTAAAGGTGGCATAAGAGCCATATTTGCAATAGCATCCATGCTAGCAATAATACTAGGATTATTTAAATTTTTTAAATTAGACATATGATAGGTTTATTAGGACTACTTAAAAACCCGCTTACGAGATATTTAGGTAAAAAAGTTATAGGCCATTTTCAACATAAAGCAAAAGTTCTTGAAAATACACGTAGCCTTGAAATAGAAGCTAGTAAAACAGTTCAAGTACAACAAATTAAATCAGCAGAAAAAAGTTGGAAAGACGAATATTTGACCGTGATATTTACGTGTATTTTGGTTGCCCATTTTGTGCCACAATTGATGCCATTTATGGATGCAGGTTGGGAATTGCTTAAAAAAGCACCTCAAGAATTTTGGTGGATTATTTTAACTATTGTATCTGGAAGTTTTGGTATGAATATTATGGGTAAATTTAAAAAATAATTTATGAGGATTAACATGAACTATTATTTTACAGGACTATTAATTGTATTATTTTGTTTATTAGCATTATTTGTAAAACCATCTTATGCAGATACCACACAAACAAATACTTCTGGAAGTAACACAGCAATTGAAGGTGGATATACTTCAACTGCAACTACAAATTTTGCAACAGGAAGTTCATCAAATTCTACTACAAATAGTACATCAAATTCTAATATTAAATCTGCACCACCAACTGCTGCTGCACCATCATTTTCTGCTCAATCGCAAGACGTTTGTGCGACAGGTGCTAGTGCGGGAGTTCAAACATTTGGACTTGGAATATCTGGTGGAAAAACATTTAGAGATATGAATTGTGAAAGAATTAAACTAGCTAAAGTATTATATGATTTTGGTATGAAAGTAGGAAGTGTTGCATTACTTTGTCAAGATGAAAGAGTATTTGAAGCTATGATTAATGCGGGAACTCCATGCCCTGTAGATGGAAAAATAGGTAAAGATGCATTAGCTATATGGAATAAATATGACCATGAAAGACCAGATTATGAAACTTATGTAAAAAGAATTAAAAAAAGAGAAAAGATAGACAAGAAATTAAACAAACAAGAATCTAAAACATTAGAATTACATACTAAATGACAAGAAAAACTAATACAGCATTAATTGCATTATTAGGCACGGTTCTTATGAGTTTAAGTACATGGGCATTGATGGAAATTATAGAATTAAGAACAATTGTATCTATGATGCAGCAAGAACTGATGTCGCTTGACAAGGTTTTTGGGAGGATATATGCTCATATGGATCGTTTAGCAAAATGAAACATTTAATATTATTTATATATCATTGGTCAACTAAATTAAGTTCTTGGTCATGGCAAAAATTATACGCAAATAGAAAAACAGGTTTAGGTTATAAAAAATGATTTGGATATTAACATTAATAATAGGATTTGCTTATGCGAATTATCTCTCTGATAAGTGGGCTAATGCTCTTAACCCTTACAATTTCAGCAGAAGAAATAACAACAAATAATTTACTTGATAAAAATTTTGATGCAGGCTCATGGTCTGGATCAGCAGATGGTCGTCATGGCTCTAACGTAATTGCTGCCGAGCATGATACTTACATTCAAAGTAATGATATAAGTGTTAAAAATGATGCAGGTTTAACAGAATTGCAAATGCAAAATGGTTTTACAACTAATCATCAATTTGAATATTGGCATTGGAATACTTACGAAAGTAATGTAAAGTCAACAGTAACTATAACAGGAGCAGATGGTGAAACAACAACACAAATTAGGAATTATGCTAGTGATAGCTGTGGCAGTAATAACTGTGGTAGTTATAGCGTTGGCTCTGATACTAATATTGTACTACGAAATGTACAAACCGACTATGACTTATCAGTTAGATATGACTTTACAGATTCATCAAATGCTACAAACTCTCATTATGGGGTTGACCTCAAAGAGCCTTCCCTCACTTTAACTTACGAATCTCAACCTGTAGAATTAGAAGTTCAAAATACTATACAAGATTTATTTGAAGATTTTAAAATAGAAGAAAATTTAAAGTTTGAAGAAAAATTTAAAATGGTAGAATTTAAAGAAGAACCAATGGTTATGAAAATTAAAGAAGAACCTATTATAGAAGAATTTTTTGAAATTATGTCTATACCACAAGACAAACCAAAAATGAAAGAACCAAAAGAAATAATAGAACAACCTATAATGGCTGAAAAACCAAAAGAAGAAATAACTACAGATCAATTAATTGCAAATGCTAAAAAAAAAGAAATGCCAAAAGAAACTATAGAAGAAGAAGTTGTAGAAGAAGATGAGAAGTTTACAAAAGTTAATTCTGAAATTTCTCAAAAAGAAAAAGGTGAAGAAACTAAAAAAGAAGTTGCTACAGAAAAACCTAAAGAAAAAATTAAAACTAAAATTGCTTCAACTAAAACTAATAAAAAAAAACTTAAGATACATGAAGTAATGGCTAATGTAGATGCTCAAGTAAAAGATATATCTAAAAATTTAATTATTAAAAACATTATTAAACTAGATGCTATGCAAGAAAATCAAGCATCATTATTAGTGTATAACAATGCTGAATTCTATCAATCTAAAGACATATACTTACAACAATTAGATATATTTGATAACCGTGACATATATGTCACAGTTAATTTGACTAAATATATTGATAATGATATTATGCAAATCAAAATTAAAAAACTTAATGATATTCAGTACAAAAAAAGAATGTTATTATTAGAAATACAAGAATTAAAAAATGGATAAATTAAAAGCAAACATTGGTGTTATAATGGTTATACTAGGATTGATAGGTTCAACTGGTACGTTTTATAGTAAGTTTGCAAAGATGGAATTAATTGTTAATCAATTAGAAGAAGCATCTAAATCAATAGATATTGCATCTGTAGAATTAGTAGAATCAAATAGAAATGCAATAGAAACTAACGGATTTTCTATTGTAGATAATACTCAAACTATTGCAGAAATAAAAGCTAATGCAGATAAAGAAATATCAATACTACAAAAAGAAATTCAAATTTTAAAATTAAATATATCTGAAATTAAAGAAGCAAACAAAAACCCCCTTAACTAATGCAAGAATATACGGAATTAAAAGATCGTATTAAAAAACACGAGGGCTATCGTAATACTGTTTATTCTGATAGTCTTGGTTTTGCCACAATTGGGTATGGCCATTTAGTATTAGAAAACGATCCTTATAAAGAAGGTGTAGATTATTCAAGAGATTTACTAGATCAAGAATTTGATAAAGATTTTGCTAATGCAGTAGTAGGTGCTGAAAGAATATTAGGAAATCACGATATGAATTTTAAAGCTAAATGTGTCATAATTGAGATGGTATTTCAATTAGGTATGACAGGTGTATCTAAATTTGTTAATTGTTTAAAAGCTATTAAGGAAGAAGATTGGGATACAGCAGCAGATGAAATGCTAGATAGCAAATGGGCTAAACAAACTCCAGAACGTGCCAACGAATTATCCTCTATAATCAGAAGTTGCAAATTATAATAATTAAACTATAAGTTTAGTTATGTTAATCATTGAAGATATAATTATTAATTATGGTAAAAATGAACCAGCTGAAATTATCAATGACGTACATATAGAAAATGGTTTAATCAAAATAATTGATCCTAAAGAACAATTGAAAAATCTTGAAGAAACAATTGACGGATCACCAAAGGAGTTGTATGAACAAGCGAATATTAATAATTAGTGATTTACATATACCTTACCACCATGAAGACAGTTTTGCATTTTTACGAGAAATTAAAAAACAATATAAGCCAGACTTCGTGGTTAATATTGGCGATCTACTTGACTTCCACGCTATTTCTATGCACGATCACAATCCAGACTTACCTTCTGCTGGTGACGAATTAAATATTTCTAAAGAATACATCAAAGAATTAGAATCAATCTATCCAGAAATGATAGAAGTAGATAGTAACCATAGTAGTCTTGTTTATAGACGAGCATTAAAATATGGAATGAGTACACAATTCTTAAAAGATTACGGTGATTTTCTTGGTACTAAAAAATGGAAATGGATAGATGATCTTACTCTTACAATGAGTAATGGTCAAAGATGTTTTTTTACTCATGGAAGAAGTGCAGATGTATTAAAGACAAGCCAAACAATGGGAATGAGTTGTGTTCAAGGACACTTCCATACTAAATTTGTAATATCTTATTGGGCTAATCCAGACAATCTATTCTTTGGTATGAATGTAGGATGTTTAGTAAATCAAAAATCAATGGCATTTGCTTATGCTAGAAATTTTAGAACTAGATTTATAAATGGTTGTGGTATTGTTATTGATGGTATTCCTAAACTACTTCCAATGGTATTAAATAACAAAGGTAAATGGATTAAAAAATTAGTTTAATCTTTAGGATTATCTGATCTTACTTTATCGCAATGATCTTTAAAAGTTGTAGTACCATTCTTTTGATCCTTGTAGATCATTTCCATTTGCTTATCCCAAGACAAGTATTCAGTTCGTCTAGTTGCATCTATACCAGCATTTGCTTCAGCAGCATTACCAGCTGTTTCGTATGATGCTAGTTGTTCAGCAGTTGGTTGAGCTAATCCATCATAAGTCCAAAATTTAATATAAGCACCAGCACCATCATCATGTAAAGATACTTTTGTATTATCCCAAGTTTTAGAATTAGCCTCTAAATAAAGTTTTGTTTTTGTAAAAAGTGTTGCCATAATTTATTAAACTCCTATTAATTTGTATCCAGAAAAAACAGTACAGTATCTTCCAGCTTGTAATCCTTCTGTACCACCTTCATTGTGGTATAGCCTCATTGTAATTTCATCACCAGCACTTAAAGTAAGTATTCCAGAAACTGCTCCACCATTTCCATTACTTGCAGCTATATTATAAGAAGCAAATAGTCCATTATCTCCAGTACCTCCAATAAAAACCATTACATTAAATTGACCAGTTGCTGCCCAAGAAGCATCTGCTCTTATTGCAGCAGAAACATAATATTTTCCACCTTCTCCACTAGGTACTGTAAATTTATTAGATGCAAAAGCATTATCAGTATCAAATATTTCTGTGTCTAAAGTAACTATTGTAGTTGTACCGCTATCAATATTTTGTCCACTAGATTGAAATGCAGCAAAAGCTGGAGTGTTATCACCACCAATACCAGATACAAAATTTGCTTTAGTCATTTTTCTTAATGCTGAAGCAGAGGCATCATGGATTAAAATAGTATCTCCATCTGCAATAGAAGTTTCTGCTGTGTGTCCAGTAATGGCTGTTGCACTTGTAATTATACCATCTTTAATATTTAAACCATCAACTGTAATTCCGTTAGCGGAAGTGTTTTCTTGGATGGTATCTACTTTAACTATTGAACTCATTATATTTTCAATGCTCCTATTTCAGCATCCGTTAAACCTAATGCTTTTAGTTTATTTGTTGCTGATATTTTATTGTTTGCTACTGCTGTTTCTGCTGTATCATAATCAGATTGTAAAGTTGCTAAGCCAGATGTGCAATCGCTTTCGCTAGGTTTATTTTTACTATCATCATGTATAATTAAATTTGCATAAACTTTATTTTTGCTATCACTCCAACCGAACCATTGTCCAGTATGTAGTTGTGCTAAATAATCTTCTATGTGTGTTGGTCTATTCATCTTATGTGTCTCCTAATCTAATAAATCTAATATATGTTCCATCTCTATCACTACTTCCTACAAGTCTAATATTAGTTGCACTTTCACTTTCATAATGAAGTCTAATTTTGTCATTTGTAGTATTAGTTACATCAAAAATAGTTGCTCCATAAATACAAGAATGTTGATTGGCTACATCTCCAATATGCGTCCAATGTGATAAAAGATCAGCGTAACTTGAGTTATCAGTTGTACCTTTAATGTTTAGTTCAATATAATCAGAATCTCCTTGTACTCTAAATAAATTAAAGTTTGCTTCAACTCTATATAAACCAGTTTGTGGAAAGCTAAATGTTCCAGAACTTTCTGATATAGCTGTTCCTAAAGTTGCTCCTTGTTTACTCCAATTTGCAGTAATATGAGCACCAGTAGTCATAGTAAAATTAGTGCTCATTCTAAATGTAGAAATATTTTCTACTCCACCACCAGGTATTGCTTCAAAAGCTGGAGGCGATCCAGCACCAGTAGAAGTTAAAACTTGTCCGTCATTACCAGTAGCAATCGCAACTGGATTACCAGAAGCATCATAAGAAATAATATTACCATCTGTACCACTAGCCATTTTTGCTAAAGTCACAATGTTATCAGTAAGATTAGTTTCTACTACGGAGTTAGCAGTAACTAGTTTGCTATCTTTAATATTTAATCCGTCAACAGTAACTCCATTGGCTGAAGTTTTTTCTGCTACTGTATCTACTTTTATTTCAGACATTATATTTTCAATGCTCCTATTTCATTATCAGTTAAACCTAATGCTTTTAATTTATTTACTGCGTTTGTTTTATCAGTAACTTTTTGTGTTTCATCTGCATTAACATTAGAAAATTGAGCCTCAATATCTGATTTAGAAATTTCAGCAGTACCATTAAGCCATTCAATACTCCAAGATTTATCTGGAGCAATTGTTAATGTAACTTCTGCATCTGCATTTATTTTTCTAATTGCTGCAATAATTTTATCTTCTAATCTCATTATGCTGCTACCTCCAATAACATTATGACTGAATATCCACCAGCTCCTAATTTTGCTGTTATACCACCACTTTGTTTTCCAAAAATTTTGTAATTAATTGCATTTGTAGTACCAGCACCATTTAAAGTCATTAATGCTCCCGGAGTAAAACCAGCATTATCAATTCTTTCACCAAAGCCATCACCTCCTCCTAAACTTGAATAATTACTACCACCATCTGTGCTTTTTTGAATATCAAAAAAAGCATTGCCACCAGAATTACCAAAAGCAGCAGCAACAATAACTAAAATTTTATTTGATGATGAGGCTGGCGTTATAGATGCGTTAAGTGTTAAGGAAGCATAAGATGATGAGGTTGTTGTTCTAAAATTTGTATCAGTTCCTTGTACTACTTGTAAAATTTTTCCACCACCAGCTTCAGCCCAAGTCAATCCTCCAGTATTTCCAGATTGAGCAGTAAGCATATAACCATTAACTGCGGAGTTAGAAACTTTAAGATTAGCTTCATCAACAATATTGTCTGCGATAACAGTTGCACCATCTGCTGAAGATGTAACTTCGCCAGAGTGATTAGGATGCGTATAAACTGTATTAGTATCTGCTTGAGGTACTGTAAAACTAGCATCTGGAATAGTGATCGTTCTGTTTGCTGTAACAGAACTTGGAACTACTATGTCTATATAGTGAGAGTTATCTGCATCATATATTCTTAATTTACCTTGATCTTTTACTTCTATAATTCCAGCCATTATATTACTACCACCGTTGAGTTAGAGCCAATAGTTAGAGTTCCAGTTATGGCAACATTTCCAACTAACAGCATATTTTGATTTGCCAATGTTGTATCATTAGCGATTGTATTGTGATGAATAAATGATCCACCATTTGTTGTTAAAGCAATTCCGTTGCCATCCATAATGGCTCTTTCAGTTCCGCCAGTATCAAATCTTAATTTATCTTCATCTGAACTTTCTTCTACTTGAATTTGAGTATCGCTATCTGTATCTGCTATGCTTGATGCACTTCCAAGACCAGTAACAAAATTAGCCTTTGTCATTTTTCTTAAAGCACCACTAGCTGAAGTATCACTAAGTAAAATTAAATCATCATCGGCAATTGATGTTTCGGCTGTTTGACCAGTAATCGTTGCGCTAGTTACAGCTGATACAACTACCCAGTTACTTCCATCATAAAATTTTAAAACATTAGAAGTTGAGTTATAAAATAAATCTCCTTCATTAAGTGATGATGATGGATCACTAGAACCAACTCTATATTTTTCGGCAAAGCTAGTTACACCTGCTACGTTATCAGCTACAGTTGTTACATTAGCTTTGATCGCTTCAATAGCAGTTAAGTCTGAAACAAAATCAGAAGTTGCTAATTGATTAAGATCATTAACTATATCTGTTGTTGCTAAAGTATTTAAGTCATTAACAATATCTGTTGTAGCAAGTTTATTAAGATCAGCTACTACATCACTTGTTCCAAGTAGAGCCATGTCAGCTATAACATCTGAATTACCAAGTAAGGCCATGTCAGCAATTACATCTGTTGTTGCTAATAAAGCCATATCCGCCACAACTGCACTAGCAGCTAAAGTATTAATATTTGTTTGTTCAGATGAACTAGGTTTGATTGCTTCCCAAGCATCTCCACTTGTCCAGTTAAATAATTGATTAGAAGAAGAATTAAAATATAATGCACCTGTTAATAAAGCATTACCATCATTATCAACAGATGGTGCTGAAGATTTTGCTCCTAAATATCTGTCATCAAAACTATCAAAACTTGCAGCAGCATTAGTTTCAGATGTTGAGGCATTAGACGCAGACGTAGCGGCTTCAGATGCTTTAGTAGTTGCGGTGTTAGCTTTAGTTGTAGCTGTTGCCGCAGATGCAGCAGCTTCACTAGCTTTAGTTGTAGCTGTCGTTGCAGATGCAGCAGCCGAAACAGCGTCAACAATTAATGTCCAATAAGATGTATTAGTTAAAGCAGTACCAACTGGTGATGCTTGAATACAAATGTAAATATTATTTAATTGAGCAGTAGTAGTTCCTTTAACTATATCTCTTACAACGTATGCCGCTGTAGTAGTAGTTGCAGAATTACCTTTAAAAGTTCCAATTTCTTGAGCAACTGTAAGTTCACCAGAAGCATCAAAAGATAAAAGTTTGTTAGCACGATCAGTTGCAGAATTTGTAAATTCTGTGCTAGTCATTGTATTAGTTCTAGAAATTTTTATTGATCTATCTGCTTGTTCTTGCAATTCTTGTACTAATGCTAAATTTTTATCAAATGCACTTTCAACACTATCAGCGGTAAAAGGGTCATTTTCTACTAAATCTAACGCTTGTGTTTGTGCAGTTGATCTTCTTAAAATAACAGTTTCCGTATTAGTTGGTATATGGCCAGATTCAAATACTACATTACCACCATTTGCACTACCTGCACCTGTTACTGTATAATGAGTAGTTAAAGTTTTAACCGTTTCTGCTCCTGCGGCAGAACGAATAATAACCTGCATATCAGCAATAGTAGAAATTTGAAACGAATAAGCAAAAGTATCTTGTGAACCCGTACCAGAATAACTGTTTTTAATAATCGTAGTAGAAATTGTCATAATTATTCGTCTATTTTATCAGATTTTTCTTCTTTAATAAAGTTAATAGGATACTCATTATCAGTTTTTTCAATAAATTCAATCAACTTCATTATCTTAATTGATAATTTTTTACTATCAGTTTCAGTAAGAATGTCTTGAAGTAATACACCAGCACCTGCTTGTTGAGATAATTGTTCAATTAATAATGTATTATTTTTTAAATTCTCACCTTTTATAAGTAAGGCTACTTTATGTTTTTCAGTTAAAGTTTCACCACTTAATAGATTATTTATTGCTTCTTTGTAATCAAGTCCAATTTGTGCATTTTCTTTAGTAAAACTTTCCATTCCACCTTCTGATTTATTAGTAAATCCTATTACTGGACTTTCACCTATTTTAATCCATCTGTTAATTATTCTACCTACTACTGGTAAATCAAAAACTTCTTGTATTTCTGCATTTACATTATCTAAATTGCTACTTTTAAATTTATATAAACCTTGACCAGAATAAGTATTAAAGAACCATTTTAATATTTCTTTATTTTTTCTGTGATCGTCTGCTAAATCTGTTTGTTTATCAATTGCAGTTGAACCTCTAAAATCATCATATGGTGTAGTACCATTCATCCATCCTACTAGGTCTGCAAATAAATCAATTGCAGGGTTCATAGAAGGCCCTTGACCCATTACGTATCCAACTAAATCAGCATAATCCATAAATGAATTTTCTTTTCCGTCTGTACCAATACCCATTGCTTTGTAAAAAAATCCATTAATTAATCTTGAACTTTCATCTTGCGGTATTCTTAAATAAACTGTTCTACCATCTGCTGTTTCACCTAATACAACTGGAATGTAATTTATTTTATCCCATTCTGAAACTCCATATTTGTAAGCCATACCTAATGCTGTACCATACAATCCCATTTCCATAGATTTTTGTAATATTTTAGGCATAAGGTTATATGCTACAAATTTTGAACCAACAGAAAAAGGTGCTTCTTTTGCTCTAACTATATCTGCTCTCCAACCTTCTTTAAATGCATTAGAATATAAATATAAATTATTAGTTAATGCGTTTAATCTACCTTGTCTTAAAAAATTAGGTGATCCTACTTCTGATTGAATTCTTATCATCATTTCTTTATCAGACATTTTTAATTCACCTCTTTTAATCTGATCTCTTTTAAACATTTCACCTCCAATTTTAGGTACACGTTCAAACATTCTAGCTGTATTAGTTAATTGTCTAAATAATAAACCAAATGTTTCATCAAAATATTTATCAAAACCTTTTTTCTTTTTTAATTCACCAAGTAATTGTTCAATAGCAAAAGTGTCTGGGTCTTTTTCTTTTAATAATGCTTTGCTTCCTGCTTGACCTCTATAACCTTCGTTCATAGAAATTAAAAAACCATCTTCTTCCATACGTCTAGTTAATTCAGTACCATCTTTCCAAATAGATTTGTAAGCAGGTTTAACTGCTTTCCAATAATATTTAAGTAATGAATTTTTACCTTTACCTTTTAAATCCAAATATCTTGCACCTTTTAATAATTTAACTGATCTGTTTAAATCTCTACCCAAATTGATTGGCCAAAACGCAGGATTATATTCAGTAAACATTTTTCTAAATACATCACCTGTACGAGTAAATATTCTGTACATCATATGAGTTCCATGAGGATTTTCTTTAAATGATTGTGCAACAAATTTATTAACGTGCCAATGTTGCATTTCACCATTTTTCATGTAACTAAATTGTTCCATGCCTTTTGCTGGTCTTTCATAGGTTACTGCATTACTACCTTTTATAAAAATTTTTTTAGGTTTATAAATAATTCTATCAGATGCTTCTCCAGCTTTTTTGTCGTATCTTTCCATCCAATTTTTGTTTTCTTTTAACCATTTAACTATTAAAGACATTGTTCTATGTCTTCTAGCTTCAACTAATAACAACATATCTTTTTCAAGTGTTGCATTTAAAGGGTTCATAATATCTTCAAATGAACCTTTACTTTTTTTTAAGAAAGCTGTAGCACTTGCATTTGGCCCATATTTTTCTATACGTTCAATTAAATATTTTCTTACATTAAATGTTATGTATTCTTTATTATTTTCTAATTTAGCTATTAATTCTGCACTATACATTCCACTTTCTTTTAATTCTGGAATAACCATTTCATTTCTTACTTTGTAAAATTCATTTGTTAAATTTAATAAATCTGGATGAAGTTTTACATAATAATCATAGGCTTCTTTAGCAGTTCTACCACCCATTATATTACCTAATTTAGGATCAACTTTCATAACACCTAATGAATTTACTAATTTATCTCTTTGAGAACTTTCAGCTATGTTTCTTAAAAATAACATAGTACCAAGATCGCCTGTGCTATACCCTAATTCTTCTGCTGGTTTAACAACTTTGCTTAACATATCATCTGTGTATCTTTTTAATTTAGCATGACGGTATCTGTAATTTTCAATAGACCAGTTTACTTCTTTAGCTAATGGACTATGCCATCTATCTCTACCAGTTCCTTTAAATCTTCTATAAATCCAAAAAAAGTTATCTATTGCTTCCGAACCTAAAATATCTATTTTTGATGCTTTATAATCTTTTTCTTGTGCTTTAATCATTGCTTCGTTAGTTTCTCTAAACATATTACCAATTTTACTAACTACATCACCTAGTCTAGCATCTGATCCAGATTTTAAATCTATTTGTATTCTTTCCCAATTTGCTCTTACTTCTGGTCTAGCATCCATGTAATACATCCACATTTCCCAAGTTCTAGGTGCATTGTTTTTAACCCATTGTGGTCTTAACATAAAAGCCATCATAAAATCAGCCATTAATTCTCTTGGGCCATCTCTATAAGCTGTATATTCTGCGTCTGCTGATCTATTAAATGGTTTCCATTTAGCTGATAAACTTTTAAGTTCTGATGTAATCCATTCTTTATTAACTAGGTTTCTTTCTTTTAATCCTTTTTCAAATCTTTGTTTAAATATTTTGTATGCTTCATTTGTTAATCTACTATCTGTAGGTTTGCCATTAATTTTATCTGCAATAGCTTTTAAATGAGTTGACATCATTCCTTTTAATGCATCTTTAACTACTAATTTTTTTAACGCACCATCTAACTTAACAAATGCATTATAAAATTCTGGATTGATTTTATCTCTAGCACCAGCATCTCTAAAAATTTGAAGTATAGTTTCTGGTGTAATTTCTAATTCTTTAATTTCAACATCTGTTTGTTTCTCTTTTTCTTTAGCTTCTTTCATAGCAGCTTTTTTCATTGCTTCTATTTCTTTTGCAGAAAAAGGTTTTGCACCTTCATTTTTACCGTCAATCCATTTGTTCATGTAACCTTTTAAAGTAGCTATTGAACCCAATATGTTTCCTCTACT
>Ga0208645_1001341_pt1 | contig 21773 bp, 23 predicted proteins | sample VirMetDEL_Sep_01_FD_184519 | JGI IMG/M metagenome (GOLD analysis project Ga0208645, IMG submission 184519) | Aqueous microbial communities from the Delaware River and Bay under freshwater to marine salinity gradient to study organic matter... | ecosystem: Environmental > Aquatic > Marine >... | reverse complement strand
TTAGACCTCCATGACTCGCCAGCGTAGCGACGGGCAACCGGCGCGATCAGGAGTGCACTGTGCGGTAGTCCAGCCGGTAGCAGCTCTTGCTGTACCCATACCGCGTGGACGTCCGCTCTTCCACTGAATTGAAGATCGCTCCATGCAACTCCGTATTGTTCTGCTCGAAGCGGCGCAAGGCGAGTTCAACCTCGCGTGTGGCAGTAAAATCGAAGCGCAACACCATCAAATTGACCCCAGTGTGCTGACCGATGATCAACGCATCGGATACAGCTAGCAAAGGTGGCGTGTCGATTACGACCAGATCGAAAAGCTCGCCGACGCGCTGTAAAACGTTCTCCAGGATAGGCTGCAGCAATAGTTCTGCAGGCCACAGTGGGGGCTTGCCACGCGGCAGAAAAGACAAATTCTCGACCGCTGTGAGGCGGATCGCCTCCGTCACACTGCTCTGGTTTTGCAGCACTTCAGCGAAGCCATTCTCTTCACTTAGAGCCAACGCTTCGTGCAGATGCCCACGCCGCATGTCTGCATCGATGAGTAACACTCGCTGTCCGGCACGGGCGGCGAGGACCGCAAGATTTAGCGAGATGAAACTTTTCCCCACGGCCGGACTTGGACCGCTGAGCATGATCAGGTTGTTACGTCGGTTCGGCAGGGACAAACGCAGGCAGGTAAGCAGGCTGCGGAGGGCCTCTGTGTATGGATCATTTGCGCGCATCAGCACCGCCGGCTGTTTCGCCGTCGCACGATCGTCCACAACACCATCAAGCTGCTTTGCAGAAAACATTGGCACTGCTGCAAGGACCGGCAACCCCAGTCGCTCGATCTCTTCGATGCTCTCGATACTCGGGAAGAGCTTGCGGCGAATGAAGACAATCGCCAACGCCAGACCGAAACCGAAAACCAGACCTCCCAACACCACAAGCTTGCGATTCGGCCAGGCCGGGCTGATGGTGTCCGCTACGGGTTGATCCAGCACATGCACGTTGCCGGCGATCCCATTGCGCATCACTTCCAGCTCCTGGGCGCGGTTCAACATCAACAGATAGATCTCATTGTTGACCTTTACGTCGCGGCTCAAACGAACCAGCTCCTGCTGGGTCTCGGGAAGGGTGCCAATCTTCCTGGCCAATGACTGCTGCTCGAGCGTCAGGCTCTCGATCTGGTTGACCAGCGTCTGATAAGCCGGATGTTCGCTGGTGAAGCGACTCGCTAGCTCCGTCTGCTGCAGCCGCAAGGCTGAGATTTTCGAATCGAGCGCGACCAGCTGATTCAGATAGCCCTCGATCTCAAGGCTGATGTCGACAGAACCCGCCTGTGTTTGGAAGCGGTTCAGCGCCAGTTCCGATTGTTCGAGCTTTGCCCGCATGGCAGGCAACTCTGTGGTGAGGAATTCCAATCCGCTACTGGCATCGGCCGCAGCGCGCTCAATGTTCTGTGCCACGTAGGCTTTCATCACCTCAGCAAGAATGTTGACCGCTCGCTCTGGATCGGTATCTGTGATCGAGAGGAGAAAGATGCCTGAACCTTCCTCCACCTCGTCAATCTCCAGTTGATTTTGCAGTCGCAGCAACGCTGCCAGGCGCGGCTCCTTGGTCAATACGAATTCGCTACCCGGCTCGGCATCGAGCCGGCTGATTTTCAATTGCACCGCATCGTCGGCGCTTTTCGCGCCATGCGGGCCGATGCCGGACAGCAGCTCGCGCCCCTTGGGATCGAACAACTGAAACGCACCATCCTGGCCAATCAGCAGTCTGAGTGGCTGATCGCGCAATTTCTCAGGTACATCCAGTTGCTCAATAAGCGGAAGCTCACTTTGACTTGCATCGAATATGAAATGGCGTGAAAGAAACTCACCGATAACTGGGATTGCCTTCGGCCGAACCGAGATATCCAGTTCCAAGGCGTCCACGGCCGCCCCGAGCACGGCGGCCGACTTCATCACATGCGTCTGAGCAATGGCGGGCGGGACATTCAGTGCAACGCTTTCGTGGCGCTCGGAGAAGCTCGCAGCGCCAGGGCTCTTCGGCTCGACCTCAAGCATCGATATCGCTTCAAACAAGGGCCTCGCAGACAGCAAATAGGCTAGCGCGAGGGCTCCAAACAGCCCCGTAATGAGCGTGATGAACCGCCAGTTATCTATAACAATGGCAAGTATCTGAACCGGGTTGATTTCCTGCCCATCTTCTTCACTCCTGTTTGAAGACTTGTCCGTATACATAGAATTTTCCTTTATCAACCCAACCACTAACGTTCATTCGCCTTTTTTCAGCCAAGGCTACCGCAAGACCGCTACCCATTAACGGGGCGGACAGTTAACAAACAAACGAAACGCTATCCAAATAAAGCTAAATATATTCGCCGATTATCGATAAGCGATAACTACGTTCCGTAGCTGACTTGTCAAAGCCAAGCCCGACAGGCTTATGCGACTAGACAATCCCATCCGGACGCTCTATGGCTTGGCTTGGTACTCGCGCCACTCAAGGCCAACAAGCTAAATGCATGGCTACCGCAGGGTCCGCCTAAAAACTACGGAGCTGATATTTTAATGCCACCTTGAATTCTCAACCGCCCTTTTACCGAAGCGGCACCTGCCTCAACCTAACTCAAAACAAAATTATGCAGATGCAATGCCAATTCTATAAACATATGAATCCTGCTTGTAGAGCCATTGAACAGTGCTCAAAACGGCCAGGACGGTGCATTTTTCTATATTTATGTTTCAATTTTGTGCACGCACTACAGCCGGCGGAAGGATAACAACAGAGCAAAACCAAACAATCAATCTTTAGAGCGAGTATACAAGCCCTAGTTAATACCAATATAAGACTCACGATTAATACCACAGAAACTAGAATCCGATGCTGTTAGACAGAAATCAACCATCTTCTTGCGGTCGCAGCAGATTCACCAGAGCGTCGTAACAGATGTACAGATAACTTGGACTTAACTATCAAAAAAACAAACGGGATAACACTTAGCTACCGAGCGCACCGGTTGAGGTCCCGCCTGAGCTTGATTCGCCGGCTGAAGCGGTTCCTTGCGTGCCAACAGGCCGATCAGCACGCCCACCCGCCTCGATCCAGGCCGATCGAGACCATCCAAAGTGAACTTCCCCCCCAACGACACGATCCCCATTAATGCACAGTCAGAGCGAGCCAGGCAGCAGGCGCATCCGCGCGATGCATCAGGCCCGGATCGCCCAGCGATGAGGATGCCTCCGTGACCGTTATCACCCACAGCACGCACCACACGACACACAGTATTTCCCGTCATGTACCGAACCCGGTTCACGCGACGTTGCTCGCGGGGACCGTTCCGCTGTTTCTAGGCGGCCTGCTAAGTGATATCGCCTACTTCCAGACCTATGAGATTCAATGGACCAATTTCGCGTCGTGGCTGGTTGCTGGCGGCCTGGTTTTCTGCGGGTTGGCGATCGTGTTCGCGCTGGTCAATCTGGTCAAAGCCACGCATAAGAATGGGCGGCCGCTGATCTATCTACTGTTGTTGGTCGCCACTTGGGTGCTGGGCTTTTTCAACGCACTGGTACACGCCAAGGATGCTTGGGCGAGCATGCCTTCCGGCCTGATCCTGTCAGTGATCGTGACCCTTCTGGCCTGCGCGGCGACCTGGATCGGCTTTACCAATCTACGTTCGGGAGGTGAAGCATGAATTACGCAGGCCCACTGAGCGCTCTGACCGTGGCGCTGTTCTTGAGCGCCTGCGGCGGCGCGGAGCAGGACATCGCCTCGGTAAAAGGCGAAAACCCCAGACTTGACGAACCTCAGCGCGGACTGTTGCCCAGCATGACGATTGCTGACCCTGTCGGCTGGGGCGATAAGAAGCCCACCGTTCCCGAGGGTTTCACGGTGAGTGCGATCGCGACCGATCTGCAAATCCCACGTCAGACCCTCGTATTGCCGAACGGGGACATCCTCGTGGCCGAAGGCCGCGGAGGCAATGCGCCCAAGCTCAGGCCCAAGGATGTGATCGCCGGTTACATCAAGGCAAAGGGCACGACTTCGGTCAAAAGCGGCAACCGCCTGACCCTGCTACGTGATGCGGATGGCGATGGCGTGTATGAACTGCAGAAAGTGTTTGCGGACGACCTCAACGCGCCGTACGGCCTGGCCCTGGCCAACGGCAACCTCTACGTCGCCAATCAGGATGCGCTGGTGCGCTTCGACTATCAGGAAGGTCAGACCGAGGCCAGTGGCGAGCCTGTGAAGGTCACCGACCTGCCCTACCGGATCAACCATCACTGGACAAAAGCACTGACGGCGAGCCCGGACGGACGCTTCCTGTATGTGGGCATTGGTTCGAACAGCAACATCACCGAACGCGGGATGGAGGCTGAAGTCGACCGGGCGATGATCTGGCAAATCGACGCAGAAACCGGCGCTCACAAGCCCTACGCAACGGGCCTGCGCAACCCAACGGCACTGACGATTCGCCCCGACACGGACCAGCTGTGGGCGGTGGTGAACGAGCGGGACGAGCTTGGTCCGAATCTGGTCCCTGACTACCTCACCTCGGTACAGGAAGGCGGCTTCTACGGCTGGCCCTATAGCTACTGGGGACAGAATGTCGACGAGCGCGTGCGACCACAGGACCCAGATTTGGTCGCCAGGGCGATCAAACCCGACTATGCGTTAGGCCCGCACGTGGCGGCGCTGGGCGTGGACTTCTCGTCACCAGTCATGGGTGAAAGATTTGCCGAAGGCGTGTTCGTCGGCGAGCACGGCAGCTGGAATCGCGAAGATCCGTCCGGTTATCAGGTGGTGTTCGTGCCCTTCAGGAACGGAAAACCCTCGGGCGAACCGGTGGATTTCGTGACCGGGTTTCGCACCGTCGAAGGAACGCACGGCAGGCCGGTGGGCGTGACGGTCGATCCAAAAGGGGCGCTCATCGTCGCGGACGACTTGGCTAACATCGTATGGCGGGTGACCCGGACACAGTAATGCCCACGACCGGCTGCGCTGGGCGAGACGGCCAACGCAGGCTCCAGCACAGCTCGAATGGCCCCAGTGCGGTTTTACTGGGGCCTGATTTTCGGAGACAGATGGCGATGAAAAAGCTTTCGTTGCAGATCCTTAGCGCCGTGGCTGCCGGCGCGGCTTCCCTCGCCATTGCCGCACCCGCTACGGTTGAGAAGAGCCAGTGGCCATTTGGTGTGACGCCACGAGCGAGCTTCTCCGAACCCTGGGCCATGACCTTTCTGCCGGACGGCACGGCACTGGTCACGGAAAAGCGCGGTGCGCTCAAGCACGTAGACGTAAAGACCGGAACGGTTCATGAAATCACCGGCGTGCCAGAGGTGGCCTATGGCGGTCAGGGCGGGCTTGGTGACGTCATCCTTCATCCGGATTTCGCACAAAACAACGTCATCTACCTCAGCTATGCCGAGCATGGTGAGGACGGCAACAGGGGCGCAGCGGTCACCCGCGCAACCCTGAAGCGGAGCGCCGACGGCGGCGAGCTGTTAGACCCGAAAGTGATCTGGCGACAGTCGCCCAAGGTTTCCGGCAAAGGCCATTACGGGCATCGTCTCGCGTTCGGCCCGGACGGCAAGTTGTGGATCACCTCCGGGGAGCGGCAGAAATTCACGCCCGCGCAGGACATGAACGCCAATCTCGGCAAAGTGATCCGCCTGAACGAAGACGGCAGCGTGCCGGCTGACAATCCGTTCGCGGACAAAGGCGGTGTGACGGCGCAGATCTGGTCGCTGGGGCATCGCAATCCTTTGGGGATCGCCTTCGATGCGCAGGGGCGCCTGTGGGAACACGAGATGGGCCCGGAAGGCGGCGATGAGTTCAACCTGATCCAGAAAGGCGGCAATTACGGTTATCCGGAAGTCTCCAACGGCGACCACTACGGCGGCCGCCCGATCCCCGATCACGACACGCGCCCCGAGTTCATCGCACCGAAGGTTTCCTGGACGCCGGTGATCTCACCTGCAGGCCTGATCATCTATGACGGCGACCGGTTTGCTGACTGGAAAGGTGATGCGTTTATTGGTGGCCTGTCGGCCGAGGCTTTGGTCCGTGTCACCATGAACGGTGAAGAGGCTCGCGAGGCCGCGCGGTACAACATGAAAACGCGCATCCGGGAAGTCGAACAAGGCCCGGACGGAAGCGTCTGGTTGCTGGAAGATGGCGATGGAGGCCGATTGCTGGAATTGCAGCCGAAGTAGGACGGATAAAGGCGCCGCCATGTTGGACGGCGGCGCTGGTTGAGGCCATCAGCGGAACGTTTCGTGATCTCCACGTTTCCGCTCGCAGATCAGTTTTGGCGAGCTCTCTTGATCCGGTGATCCCAGCGGCGCTTGGCGAAGCGGCGCATGTTGGGGATGTCATCGGTTTCGTCCATGATCGGCTTGCCGATGATGGTTTCCATGATGTCTTCCAGCGTAACCAGCCCGCGCCAGCTACCGAACTCGTCGTATACCAGGCACATGTGCTGACGCTCGTGCAGCAGCTGGGTCATGAGGTTTTCGACGCTCGTCATTTCCGGCGCTACCCGCAGCGGCTTCATTATCGTCGAAACCGGAGCCTGGTCGTCCGGCGCCGCCAGGGCGTCATAGCGGAAAACAAGGCCCAGCGGGCTCTCGTCATCGCCAATCACCGGGTAGCGTGAAAACTGGCTGTCAGCGACCTTTTCCTTGAACGCTTCGATGCTGGTGTCCGGCGAGGTGTAATCGCAGACCGTGCGCGGCGTCATCACGTCGCGAACCTTGATGTCGTGCAGGTCGAGGATATTGCGGATGACGCGCTGCTCGTCCTCATCAAGGCTCTTGTTCTCGCGACCAAGCACTGTCAGGGCTTTGATCTCCTGACGGATATCGTGCTCAGGCTCTTTGCCGCCGACGAGCCGCATGATCATGTCCGACATGAAGATGAAGGGTTTGAGGACCCAGATCATGCTATTGAGAATCGGCGGTAGGAACGGCGCAAGGGTACGCCAGTAGCGGGCGCCGATGGTCTTGGGAAGTATCTCGGACAGCACCAGGATCAGGACCGTCATCAAGGCGGACGCGATACCGACATAGCCATTGCCGAACACCACGGTGACCTGCGCCCCGACGCCAGTCGCGCCGACGGTGTGGGCGACGGTGTTGAGCGTCAGGATCGCAGCCAGCGGCTGGTCGACCTTGTCTTTCAATTCTTTCAAACGCTCATAAAGCTTCGGACGGGAAGCCTTTTGATGAGCGATGAAGCTGGGCGTTAGTGACAGCAGCGCAGCCTCGAGGATCGAGCAGATGAATGAAACGAGGATGGATAAGACAGCGAACGCTATCAGGAGGGTCATGTAAGAAAGGTTTCGTTGCTCATGGCAGGCCAATTTACAGCAAAGCGGGCAAACGTTAGCCGGCTTCGACGATGGGCTTGCAACATTTGATTTCTCCAACCTCAACGCTCACGCGGGGACACTGAGTTCGACGACACGGGCCTATGAGGGGTTCGCCCCCATGTTGTTGAGGCTGGCAAGCGCGGCGGGCCGTTCCGTTCAAGCCTCCCGCTTGTTTGCAGACAGCATCCTCGGCTAGGGTGCGTCCCTCGAAGAGACAGCCATTCAGGAGCAGGCGAATTGATCAGGACAGGGATGTTGGCGTTGGGTCTGCTAGGGGCGCTCACGACGCAGGCGGCCGAACAACGGGTCTATCTCGTAGCAACCATGCAACTCGATGGTTCGAGCCTGGCGCAAAGCATTTTTCTGCATGAACCAGCGATCACCGAGCTGGACGGCTGCATCGAAGCAGTGCGCGAGGGCCAGCGCGCCCGCGACTGGCAGAAATACCACCATGTGTTCCGGAGCGACCGGTTCAAGGGGTTTTCCGGCCACATGCAATACCGCTGCGCCTTGAGCGATCTTCGCTTCAACGTCTGGCGAGACGGGCCCCGCTACAACCGGCCTTACCTGATCAGCGTCGATAGGCAGGCCATGCTCAGCGCAGCGCGAACGTCGAGCCAGGCCCAATGCATGACTCAACTGCGGGCGCTTCCTTCGTCCAGGCAGGCGCAGAGCTTCTGCGCCATGAGCAACCAGGACCTCAAACCTTAAGCCGCCAGGCTTTCCGGTCGGGCGGCAGGCCGTTGTTCTACTCCGGCTGATAGCTGCCCGGCACCGGCGCGAAGGACACACCAAAGCGGTTCCAGGCGTTGATGGTCGCTATCGCCAGCGTGAGGTTGGCCAGCTGGGCTTCGGAAAACTGCTGGCGCACCTCGTCGAACAGGGCTTGCTCTATACCGTTTGGCAGCAGCGTATTGGCCTCAGCCCAGGCCAACGCGGCGCGTTCTCGCTCAGTGAAAAACGGCGTTTCGCGCCAGGCACTCAAGGCATAGATGCGCTGCTCGGTTTCACCGATGGCGCGGGCGTCCCTGGTATGCATGTCAATGCAGAATGCACAGTGATTGATCTGCGAGACGCGAATCTTCACCAGCTCCATCAGCGGTTTGTCGATACCGTCTTCGCGGCGGCTTTGCCGTGCCAGGTAAGTTTCCAGCCCAATCATGGCGGTCATTACGTCGGGGGCGGCGGCCTGGTAGTTCATGCGCATTGGAGTCACTCCTTGGTTTGAATATGCAACCAAGGCTACGCAGGCCACAGGCTGCGCTATTGTAGATTTTCGACATCCTCCAACGGGCCCGTCATGTCCGATTCCGTCCACGGTCGCCTGCCCTCCCTTCAGGGTTTCATCACACGTCCGCCAAGCCCGGCGTTGGCTGCGTACGTGCAGCGTTTCTGGTGGGTGGAAGGCGACGGCTCGCAGACCTTCGACGAGCAGATGCTACACCCCGACGGCGGCAGTGGCGTCATCTTCAACTTTGCCGACCCGCTGAATTTCGATGGCACTCAATGCAGCCTGCGGACGCTGATCGCTGGCCCGCAGCTGGCCAGCGCCCGCCTCCAGCTGGTCGGTCAAGTCAGGATGATGGGCGTGCGCTTTCACCCCGGCATGGGCGACGCGGTATTCGGCATCGGTCTCGACGAGCTGGCTGGATTCCACGACGCCAGCTGGCCCAGGCTTGGACTCGCGCACCTGATCGATCAGCTGGCTGAACTGGAACGGGACGCGCAGCAGGCTGTGGTCGAGCGCGAACTGCTCTGGCGCCTCAGAGCAAGCCAAGCGCGTCGCACGCCGGTGCAACAGCTGCTGGCGCAGATCGCGGCCGAGGGCGGCCGTGCCCGCCTGACCGACCTGCTCCAGAGCGTACCGCTCGGCCAGCGGCAACTGGAACGCCTGTTCCGCCACCAGGTGGGGATGACGCCTAAGCAGTTCAGCCGCATTCAGCGTGTGGCACTGGTGCGCAATCAGCTACGCACCGGCCAGCCGCTGCTCGATACCGCCCTCGCCTGCGGCTACAGCGACCAGGCGCACTTCATTCACGACTTCAAGCGCGTGGCAGGCATGACGCCGGGGCAATATCGGTTGCGGGCCAAGAACAGCTGAGCCCAGGCCGCAATCGAAACAGAGCCGTCCGCTCGCCGATCCCACGTACCCCGCCACGCCCCACTCATGGGGGCGATGGTGGTGAATGGCCGCCCGCAGCGATTCTGGCAAGATCCGTGGGAACCTTGTCATTGCGACAGATGCGTGTCGGCAGCAGACTGCAGGCATCTTCCCTGAGAGGTGTTCCATGGACACCACCTGCACTATCGCTTGCCTGATCTACCCGGATGTCATGAGCCTGGACGTCACCGGCCCAATGCAGGTGTTCGCCTCGGCCAACGTCGAGCGGCAGCGACAAGGCTTGCCGCGCCATTACGAGCTGATGCTGCTCGGCGCCAGCGCCGGCCCGGTCGCGACCTCGGCGGGGCTGAAGCTGGTGGCGGATGCGAGCTGGGCCGAGCGCGATCCCGCCACGCTGGATACGCTGCTGGTGCCGGGCGGCGTCGGCGTGGATGTGCAGAAGCATGACCAACCGCTGCTCGACTGGCTGCGAAGGGCAGAACCCAGGGTACGCCGCCTGGGATCGGTCTGCTCCGGCGCGCTGATCCTGGCCGAGGCGGGGCTGTTCGACGGGCGCAAGGCAACCACGCACTGGGCTGATCTTGCCGCCCTGGGCTCGTACCCGGCCATCGAGGTGCAGGGCGATCGGCTGCACACCTACGACCCGACCGACTCGCAGGCGGCGCACCTGTTCAGCTCGGCGGGCGTTACCGCAGGCATCGATCTGGCGCTGGCCCTGGTCGAGGCGGATCTCGGCCGCGCCCTGGCGTTGGCAGTCGCCCAGCGTTTGGTGATGTTCCTGCGTCGGCCCGGCGGACAGACCCAGTTCAGCCCGCTGCTGATGGCACCGACCAGCAGCGTCGCGCGTCTGGCCGCGCTGCTGGAATGGATTCCCGGGCATCTGGGCGACGATCTTTCTATCGAAGCACTGGCCGCCCAGGCGCACATGACGCCGCGCACTCTCTGTCGCCTGTTCAGCCAGGAAACCGGCATAGGGCCGGGGCAGTACATCGAAAGGGTGCGTCTGGAGGCCGCGCGCAATCTGCTGCTCGACGCGCAGGCCTCGATTGCGACGGTGGCGCGGTTAACCGGTTTCGGTCATCCGGAAAACCTCAGGCGCAGCTTTCAGAAACACCTGTCAGTCAGCCCGCGGGACTTTTACCAGCGCTTCGGCTGACGCCTCGTCCGACCTCACTCACTGTTCACCAGCGCGCTCGGCATCTGGCCAGGCAGCGCTGTGCCCGCTCGTCACCCTCAAGGAGCCGCCCCTATGCACCTATTGCTCAACAATCCGCAGGTCCTGCGCCTGTTCATCGCCCAAGCGTTGTTCTGGTCATGCTCGATGACCGGGATCATATTCACCGCCATCGTCGGTCTGCGGCTGGCACCCGCGGCGGGGCTCGCTACCTTGCCGCTTGCCCTGCTGATGCTTGGTGGCTTGCTCGCCCTGCAGCCGCTAGCGGGGCTGATGCAGCGCCGCGGCCGGCGGGCCGGTTTTCTGATCGGTGCCTTGGCCGGCGTGCTGGGCGGGCTGATCAGCGCGCTGTCGCTCTGGCTCGACAGCTTCACCCTGCTGTGTCTCGGCGCATTGCCGATCGGCGCCTACCAGGCTTCAGCCATGTTCTACCGCTTCGCCGCGCTGGAAGCGGTGAGTGATGCCTTCAAGGGTCGCGCCACCGCCTGCGTGATCGGCGGCGGCGTATTGGCCGCGCTGATCGCGCCCACGCTCGGCCATATGGCGCGCGATATCACTGCCGTCCCCTTTGCCGGCACCTATCTGCTGATCGCCAGCCTCGCGGCGCTGGGCGTACTGGTGCTTGCTGGCTTGCCGGCGAGCAGCGGTGCACCAGCTGCTCACGCCGCCCTGCCAGCGGTCAGTTGGCGGGCACTGCTGGCGCGGCCGACCATTCGCGCCGCGGTGCTGACCACTGCCGCCGGCCACGGCCTGATGATTCTGGTAATGAACGCCACGCCCTTGGCGATGCATGGCGAAGGCCTGAATCTGCAGGCCAGCGGGCAAGTCATCCAGTGGCACATGCTCGGCATGTTCCTCCCGGCTTTCGTCGCCGGGCCGTTGGTGGACCGCTGGGGCTGCCGACTGGTCGCCTGCGGCGGCGCTGCCCTGCTGATCGTCAGTGCGATAGTCGCGCTGCTCGGCATCACCCACTGGCACTTCATGATCAGCAGCTGCCTGCTCGGCGTCGGTTGGAACCTGATGCTGGTCGCCGGCACCACGCAACTCGGCCACGGGCATGCGCCGAATGAGCGCGCACGGGCGCAGGGCTTGATGGAATTGAGCAACGGTAGCGTCGCCGCAGTGATGTCCTTCGCCTCCGGCGCATTGATCGCCCAGGCCGGCTGGGCCGCAGTGAATATCGGGCTGCTGCCGATCGTGACGCTGGTGGTTCTGGTGCAGATCGCGCAATGGGATCGGCGGAGGCAGCCAGCCGAGAGAAGCCTGTAGCTGCTGGCGCCTCCCCCGCAGAGGTCAGCTTCGCTGCAAGGGACGACTTACCCGCCCTTGAAAAAGGAAGGCTCCGCTGGCCTCCAGCGCGAGCTTCAGCGAACGGGCCTCCTTGCGGCTCGAAGTAACCCGGAAGCGGATGAAGCAGCGCTCCTCGAGGAACGCCTGTCGCCCCGCCTCCGTGCGGAGATCATACCCATCGGCACAACCAGCGAAGTACAGGTGCTTCGCCAATATCGACTGTGTGCTTCTGACATCGGCGGGGTCTCCCCAACTGCCACCGGGCTTGAGCACCAACCGACTCTGGCGCGACCTGCGATGCTGAATCAGCCGCTTGCGCAGGTTGACGCCGATCCCGACTTTTAGCGCTTCGCCATCGTTCGTGTGGATCTCGTAGATCCCTGGCAAGGCAGGGACGTTTTGTTCGATCTCCGAGAATCGGATATCCATCGCTGGGAATGAAGCGCTGTCTGCGTGGGTCATTGAGCCGTAGATATCCGGGTGAGATACAAAAAACAGGAGTGAGGTTGGTCGAATTGGAAACCCACTGGGCCCAACCAATCAGACATCGCCAATGTCTTCGCCGAACATCATCCGATGTCCTTCGGGCGTCGCAACGCCAAACTCGCGCATGCCCCATGGCTTGTCGGATATCGGCTGGAAAATAACGGCGCCTCGCTGCTGGTATCTGGCGTAAAGCTCGTCAATGCCATCGCAGTTAACGTATGCGAAATAGGCGTGCTCATGGGTATCACGGGCCGGCACTTCATCCGGGCAGTGCCCGAGCATCACGTGAAAAACCCCGAGGCTGATGAATGACCAGCCCTCGACGCGGAATCGCACAGAAGAACCAAGCACGTCGAGAAAGTAGCGCTCGGTTTTCTCCAGGTCATCTACGGCGAGCACGTGCTGGGTGGCTTTAACGGTAAACATTGAAAAGCTCCTTGAAGGATGGATACAGGAGAACTGCGGTACGGCTACGCTGCAGCGGCCAGTTGATCAAGGGCTTGCTCATGTTCGGGCGCCTCCGGCTGGAGCCCGATGCGCTGTCAGCGCGGTCTGACGCCATCCAGTATCAACGCCTGCAAGCTCTTGAGCGTCTGCTCGAAGAATGCCGGGTCATCCAGCGTCTTGCCGGCGACGGCTTCGATCTGCACGCGGAAGTCGGCGTAGTGCTGGGTGGTTGCCCAGAGCGAAAAGATCAGATGATGAGGACTGACTGCCGCCAGCTTGCCGGCATCTATCCAGGCCTGGATCACGGCGACCTTGTTCTCGACAAGCTCACGCAAGGGCTGCTCCAACTCGCCCAACAGCAACGGCGCGCCTTGCATGATCTCCATGCAGAACAGCCGGGATTCTTCGGGATGGTCGCGGGAGAGTTCGAGCTTGACGCGCAAGTAGTCGCTGATCGCCTCGATCGGGTCCTGCTCCGCTGAAAACGCCTGCAGCGGCCGCAGCCAGACCTCGAGCAGTTGCCGCAGCACGTTTATATAGAGGTCTTCCTTGCTGCCGAAGTAGTACAGCAGGTTGGTCTTTGACACGTCGGCCTGGGTCGCGACCTGATCCAGGCTGGTGCCGTGCAGGCCGAAGCGCGAAAAAAGCCCAAGGGCAGCGCTGAGGATCGTGGCCCGCTTGCTCTCGATCATGCGGGCACGACGGTCTACTGCGCTGGCACTGGGAACACGTGCCGTGCCCTTCTTCTTGGCGGTCTTGCCGGCGGTCAGGCGTCGGCGTGGAGCTGTTGGGGTCTGGTCTGTCACTGCATTACCGGATGGGGGCAAACGGGACGTTACTGTAGCGCGCCAGAGGTCAGTGCGGCACAAGCAGACGCTCTGCAAGCTGTTTGCGCGCTTTTTGCGCAACGGAGGGGCCGCCCGCACAAACCAGGTGCTCTGTTTCGGACCAAATGGTCTACATAAACGGCTAATCTAGATTCATCTTATTGATAAATAAGTAGATTCAACTTCTGGCCTGCTTTCTGCAAAAGCCTCTGTGACCCTGCCCGCCATGTTCGGGCAGCGCTTTCTAGCCATTGCGTACAGAGGTGCTTCCCATGGATGTTGGTGTTTTCATTCCGATCGGCAACAACGGCTGGCTCATTTCCGAAAACGCGCCGCAATACATGCCGACCTTCGAGCTCAACAAGGCCATCGTGCAGAAGGCCGAGGGCTACGGGTTCGATTTCGCGCTGTCGATGATCAAGCTGCGCGGCTTTGGCGGTAAGACGGAATTCTGGGAGCACAACCTGGAGTCCTTCACGCTGATGGCGGGGCTGGCGGCTGTCACCAGCAAGATCCAGCTGTTCGCCACCGCCGCTACCCTCACCCTGCCGCCGGCCATCGTGGCACGCATGGCCTCGACCATCGACTCGATTTCCAATGGCCGCTTCGGGGTGAATCTGGTGACCGGCTGGCAGAAGCCCGAGTACAGCCAGATGGGCATGTGGCCGGGCGACGAGTTCTTCGGCAACCGTTACCAGTACCTCGGCGAGTACGCTCAGGTGTTGCGCGATCTGTGGGCTACCGGTCATAGCGACTTCAAGGGCGAGCACTTCCAGATGGAAGATTGCCGCGTCAGCCCGGTACCGCAGGCGGACATGAAGATCATTTGCGCCGGTTCCAGCGATGCCGGCATGGCCTTCTCGGCACAGTATGCCGACTACAACTTCTGTTTCGGCAAGGGCGTGAACACGCCGACCGCCTTCGCGCCAGCCACTGAACGATTGCTCAAGGCCACCGAGAAAACCGGTCGCAACGTGACTTCCTGTGTGCTGTTCATGGTCATTGCCGACGAGACCGACGAAGCCGCCCGCGCCAAGTGGGAGCACTACAAGGCTGGCGTCGATCAGGAAGCCATCGCCTGGCTGGGCGAACAGGGCGCGGCGGATAAGACCTCCGGCAGCGACACCAACATCCGGCAGATGGCCGACCCCACCTCAGCGGTGAACATCAACATGGGCACCCTCGTTGGCTCCTACGCCAACGTCGCCAGAATGCTCGATGAGATCGCCACGGTGCCTGGCATGCAGGGCGTAATGCTGACCTTCGATGACTTCCTGGAGGGCATCGATGCCTTCGGCCAGAAGATCCAACCGCTCATGCAGAGCCGTCGTCACATCGAGCCGCTGAAGGAGTCCGCCTGATGAACGCCGCGGAGCACTTTTCAGGCTACGGACTGAAGCCCGCCGGCGACGTTGTGAAACTGCCGGCGCGTCCGGAACCATTGGCTCTGAGCGCCAGCGAGACGGCATTGATCGTCGTGGATATGCAGAACGCCTACTCCACCAAAGGCGGGTATCTGGATCTCGCCGGCTTCGATGTGTCGAGCACCGGGCCGGTGATCGAGAAAATCCTGCAGGCGTTGGCCGCCGCACGTGCAGCAGGTATTCAGGTGGTCTTCCTGCAGAACGGTTGGGACGCTCAGTACGTTGAGGCCGGCGGTCCGGGTTCGCCCAATTGGCACAAATCCAATGCCCTGAAGACCATGCGAAAGCGCCCCGAGCTGGGCGGCACATTGCTGGCGAAGGGCGGCTGGGACTATCAGTTGGTGGATGAACTGACGCCGCAGCCCGGTGACATCGTGGTGCCCAAGCCGCGCTACAGCGGGTTCTTCAACTCGCATCTGGACAGCACCCTGCGCGCCCGTGGCATCCGCAATCTGGTGTTCACCGGCATTGCCACCAATGTCTGTGTGGAATCAACCCTGCGTGATGGCTTCCACCTCGAGTATTTCGGCGTGGTGCTGGCCGACGCCACCCATCAGGCCGGGCCGGAGTTCGCCCAGCAGGCAGCGCTGTACAACATCGAGACGTTCTTTGGCTGGGTCTCCAGCGTGGACGATTTCTGCAGCACCTTCGCCCAGGTCGAAGCCACCGCCACTGCTTCCTGATTCATAACGACAGTGCCGCATCGCAGCGGCCCCAGACAACGCCTTGCAAGGAATCACCGACATGCCCAAGCAATCCATCATCCCCGCCGGCTCCGGCAAACCGCTCGCGCCCTACGTCCCCGGCTCCATGGCCGATGGCGTGGTCTACGTCTCCGGCACCCTGCCCTTCGACAAGGACAACAACGTCGTCCACGTTGGCGACGCCGCCGCCCAGACCCGACACGTCCTGGAAACCATCAAGGGCGTCGTCGAGGCCGCCGGCGGCAGCATGGACGACGTCACCTTCAACATGATCATGCTCACCGACTGGGCCAACTACGCGAAGGTCAACGAGGTGTATGCCGAGTACTTCCCCGGCGAGAAACCCGCGCGCTATTGCATCCAGTGCGGGCTGGTGAAACCCGATGCGCTGATCGAGATCGCCAGCATCGCGCACGTCGGCCAATAGCAACGCGCGAAGCGCCACGCTGAAGTGCAGGGCGACTGGGTCGGCCATCGGTTAGATCGGCTCGGTCAGCAGCCTCGTGCTTCCTCCGCCAGACATCCATAGGTGCTGTTGGTGAGCAACCGTCGTGGCTTCTCGCTGTAGATGCGCCACCCCAGGCGTGCACTGATCTGTAAGGAGGTTCGTTATGCATTATGAAATCTACGGCCGCCAGGAGGCGGACGCCCCGACGCTGGTCTGCAGTTCGGGCCTTGGCGGCGCGGGCGCGTTCTGGACGCCGCAATTGCCGGTGCTGACCCAAGACTACCGCGTGGTCGTCTACGACCAGCTCGGCACTAACAAGAGCCAGGCCTCGTTACCCGAGGGCTACTCGATCAACACCATGGCGCTCGAACTGCTGGACCTGCTCGACAGCCTGAATATTCACCGGTGTCATTTCATCGGTCACGCGCTGGGCGGGCTTGTTGGTCTGCAAATGGCCCTGCTGAGCCCGCAACGGTTACAGAGCCAGGTGCTGGTCAATGCCTGGAGCAGCCCAAACCCTCACAGCGCGCGGTGCTTTGCCGTACGCCAGAACCTTTTGCGCGACAGCGGTCCGGCCGCGTACGTGCAGGCGCAATCGCTGTTTCTCTACCCGGCGGACTGGATCGTCGCCAACAGAGAGAAACTGGCGAAGGACGATGAACACGCACTGGCGAACTTCCCGACCACCGCCAGTCTGTTGCGGCGGATCGGCGCGTTGCTGAGCTTCGATATCGAGGCCGAGCTGCCAACGATCCAGACGCCCACGCTGCTGATCGCCAACCGCGACGACATGTTGGTGCCCTGGAATCGCTCGCAGCACATGGCAGAGGTCCTGCCCAACGCCCGACTGGCATTGCTGGAATACGGCGGACATGCCTCCAGCGTCAGCGACAGCGAACCCTTCAACCGAGTCCTGCTGGACTTCCTGGCCGAGCAATGCGGCCAGGCCACGGCAGCCTGAGGACACTGAAATGCACACCCCATACGATTCACAAGCCCTTGCGACCCTGTTCAGCGAAGGCCGCACACACAGCGCCTGGCTGGACAAACCGGTGCCGGACGCGTTGCTCGAACAGCTCTATGACCAGGTTCGCCTGGGCCCGACCGCCGTCAACAGCTGCCCCGGGCGCTTCGTTTTCGTGCGCACAGCCGAGGCCAAGGAAAAGCTCGCGCCGTGCCTGTCCAAGGGCAATCTGGACAAAACCATGAGTGCTCCGGTGACGGTTATCGTTGCCTATGACGAGGATTTTCTCGAGACGCTGCCCGAGCTGTTTCCCTTCGCCGACGCCCGTAGCTGGTATGCCGGCCAGCCGGCACTGATCGCAGAAAATGCCCTGCGCAACAGCTCCATGCAGGCTGGCTACCTGATCCTCGCCGCGCGTGCTCTGGGCCTCGATTGCGGTCCGATGTCCGGCTTTGACGCCAAGGTTCTGGACGAAGCCTTCTTCCACGACACGGCCTGGAAATCCAACCTGCTGATCAACCTCGGCTATGGCGATACCAGCAAGCTGCGCGACCGGCTGCCACGCCTGCCTTTCGACCGCGCCTGCGCGTTCGCCTGATGGAGACCCGATATGAACCTGGCTGAACTCGACCCCACCAACGTCACCACCCCGCCCGTGATCAAGCAGGACTACCGCGACGCCATGGCGCGCCTCGCCGCTGCGGTCAACGTGATCACTACCGACGGCCCCGCTGGGCGCGCCGGGTTTACCGCGACAGCCGTGTGTAGCGTGACGGATGATCCGCCGACTTTGCTGGTCTGCCTGAATCGAGCGGCATCGGCGCACGCGGCTGTAACGGCCAACGCGCAGCTCTGCGTCAATACCCTGGCCAGCGGTCAGCGCGACCTGTCCAACCTGTTTGGCGGCAAAACGCCGATGGCCGAACGTTTCGCTGCCGCGAGCTGGACCACCTGGCTGACGGGCTCGCCCGTACTGGAAGGTGCCGCTGTCTCCTTCGATTGCCGCGTCAGCCACAGCACCACTGTCGGCACTCACGACATCCTTTTTTGCGAAGTACTTGCACTCAAGCACCAGAACGACGCGGACGGCCTGGTGTATTTCGACCGCGCCTACCACGGCCTGCAAGGCAGTCACTAACCCGCAAACCTGACCTGCGCCTGACCAAGCGCAGGTTGTCTTTTCGATACCCGCCACGGCTGGCCGTCCGGCCAACGTTCCCGTTTGCGCAGCGTGCCTTATGTTATGTTATAACTATTGCATCCAACTGGCTGTGCATACCTCCATGACCGAAACCGAACTCCTCGCGCTACCCGCCGACGCCTATATGAATGAAACCCAACAAGGGTTCTTCCGAGACTTGCTATTGCACCAGCGCGCCGACTTGCAGGCTCGCATTGAGGACGAGTTTCAGCAGTTACGCGAACAAGAGCCCAGCAGCGATCCATCCGATGTCGGCACAGCTGAAGAGCAACGTCAGTGGCAGCTCCGGCTGCTGGAGCGGGAAAAGAAGCTGCTCGACAAGATTGACGACTCGCTGGACGCCCTCGCCCGCGGCGAATATGGCTGGTGCGCCGAAACCGGCGAGCCCATCGGGCTGAAGCGCCTGTTGCTGCGGCCCACCACGACGCTCTGCATTGAAGCCAAAGAGCGCCAGGAACTGCGCGAAAAACACCAACGAACCGCCTGAGAGACCGCCATGAATCGCCTTCCCGTCACCGTGCTGTCCGGCTTTCTGGGCGCCGGCAAAAGTACGCTGCTGAACCACATCCTGAAGAATCGCGAGGGTCGCCGCGTCGCGGTGATCGTCAACGACATGAGCGAAATCAACATCGACGGTGGCGAGGTTCAGCGCGACGTCAGTCTCAACCGTGCCGAAGAGAAACTGGTCGAGATGAGCAATGGCTGCATCTGCTGCACGCTGCGCGAGGACCTGCTCGATGAAGTGGCCAAGCTGGCGCGTGAAGGCCGCTTCGATTACCTGCTGATCGAGTCAACCGGCATTTCCGAGCCCTTGCCGGTGGCCGAGACCTTCACCTTTCGCGACGAGCAAGGCCAGAGTCTCGCCGACCTGGCACGGCTGGACACCATGGTCACGGTGGTCGACGGGGTCAACTTCCTGCGCGACTTCCACGAGGCCGAGCCTCTGGCCAGTCGTGGCGAAACCCTGGGCGAAGAGGATGAGCGCTCGATCACCGACCTGCTGATCGAGCAAGTGGAATTCGCTGACGTGATCCTCATCAGCAAGATCGATCTGATCTCCAGTGCCGAACGTGAAGAACTGGGCGCCATCCTGGCCCGTTTGAACACCCACGCCGAAATCCTGCCCATCAGCATGGGCAACGTAGCGCTGTCGAAAATACTCGACACCGGACGCTTCGATTTCGAGCGCGCAGCGCAGGCGCCGGGCTGGCTCAAGGAACTGCGCGGCGAGCACATTCCTGAGAGCGAAGCCTACGGTATCGCGTCAACCGCCTACCTGGCGCGTCGCCCATTCCATCCAGAACGCTTCCATGCCTTCCTCAACCGGGAGTGGAGCAACGGCCGGCTGCTTCGCTCGAAGGGCTATTTCTGGCTGGCCAGCCGCCCGCAGGAAGCCGGTAGCTGGTCCCAAGCCGGCGGGCTGATGCGCTACGAATATGCCGGCCGCTGGTGGCGTTTCACTCCGGACGCCCAGTGGCCCGTAGACGAGGAATCGCGTGCGGCAATCCGCTCGAAATGGCGCGATGACAGCGGGGATTGCCGTCAGGAACTGGTCTTTATCGGCCAGCACATCGACTTCCATCGCCTGCGCGCCGAACTCGACGCCTGCCTGCTCAGCGACTACGAGTGGAACCTAGGTCCTGAGCAATGGCTGCGCCTACCGGACCCGTTCGTGCCCTGGCATCAGGAGGTTGCGTGATGCTTGCGCGGCAGCCGGTCAGCGCAATCCCTCAGCAAGTATTCGGACACGCCCCGGCAGTCCTGGGCGATGCGCTGCTTGAGAACGTCAACCTCTCTGTGTGGCAGCGCCAGCTGCCGCCTCATATCGCCGGCTTCGCACAGACCTTGATGGCGTTGGGCGAGCCCTTGGCCGAATCGCTGACCATCGAGCCTGATGCAAACGGCGAGGTCGAGACGTTTGCTCTGGCGACGGCCTACCGCGATATTGCCGGGCACGCTGGTTTCGTGGCTGACGTCGCCTGGTTGGTCCGCGCGTTCAGCTCTCTTGTCGAAGCACGCCGCATCGGACTGCGACTGAGGATTCTGGACAAGGCGATGTGCCCACGCTTCCACGTCGACCATGTGCCCTTGCGCCTGATTACCACCTATGCCGGCGCGGGCAGCGAGTGGCTGCCTGAACACGCCATACCGCGCCATCGCCTCGGCGATCCCACGGTCGCACCGCAGGGCATCGAGCGACTGCTGGCTGGTGAAGTCGCGCTGTTCAAGGGAGAGAGATGGGAGGGTAACGAAGGCGCCGGCATCATCCACCGCTCACCGCAGGCGGCGCCCGGCGAGCGCAGGCTGATCCTGACCCTGGACTGGCTGGCCTGAAAAAGGGCCGGCAGCTTAGCTGCTCGACCCTCGGGACCAACGGCATATCGATTACGCCGCCATCTTTTCGCACTCTTCAGCGCATTGGCGACAGGCTTCGGCGCAGGCCTGGCAGTGGTCCATCTGGTGCTTGCCACATTCTTCAGCACAGTCGCGGCAGGCTTGCGCGCAGATGCGGCAAATCTCTTGGGCGAGCTTGCTGTCACGGGCCATCAGCGTGGCGGCGAGTGCACACAGGTCGGCGCAGTCTCGGTCAAGCTCGATGCAACGGGCCATCATTTTCACGTCGTCTTCGCGCAGACAGGATGCAGCGCAGGTTTCACAAGCGATGGCGCAGTTGGAGCAAGCCTGGATGCATGCGTCGAATTTGGCATTGAGCATTGGATACCTCCATGGTCGATGTTGAGGGCAGCGATGGTTCGCCCTTTCAGATATTTCGTGCCGATCGCGCCGTTCTAAGTTCAGTCTGATCGACCCAGTGGTCCTTCCATCCCCCTGCGGCCGGAGCATCGGGTCCCCGCTCGGCTACGGTCGCCGCTACAATCCTCGATCCCTTTTCACAGCCCGCGATGCACATGACCTCCACCCTTGCCTCGCCTTGCGAATATCAGGAAACCATCCGCAAGAGCCGCTTCCTCGCTAAGGCTGCGCCGGTGTCCAGCCCCGAAGACGCCCACGCGTTCATCCAAGCAGTCAGCGATGCCAGCGCCACGCATAACTGTTGGGCGTGGAGGGTCGGCAATCAGTACCGATTCAGTGATGACGGCGAGCCCGGCGGAACTGCAGGCCGACCCATGCTGACCGCCATCGAGGGGCAGGACTGCGACCAGGTGGTCGTGGTGGTGATTCGCTGGTTCGGCGGTATCCAGCTAGGGACTGGCGGCCTGGCCCGAGCCTATGGCGGCGCTGCGGCGAAATGTCTGCAGGCTGGCGAGCGCGTCGAGCTGGTTGCCAGGGTTCGCTGCAGCTGTCACTGCCGCTTCGCCGAGTTGGCGCTGC